>Ga0222631_1000161_pt1 | contig 20752 bp, 21 predicted proteins | sample AntAcemetagenom5_FD_179826 | JGI IMG/M metagenome (GOLD analysis project Ga0222631, IMG submission 179826) | Saline water microbial communities from Ace Lake, Antarctica - #5 | ecosystem: Environmental > Aquatic > Non-marine Saline and Alkaline > Saline | place: Antarctica: Ace Lake | collected... | reverse complement strand
TTACAAAAATTTTTTAAATTTTCAATTTTTATCGCACCTTCACAAATTGAATATTGTGTGTGAATTTTAAAATGATTAAATTCTTTATTATGTAAATCTGGCATTGATAGTTTTTATATTACCATCAGTCATTTCTAATTTGCAATCTGCCATATTGGCAAAAAATCTATTATGAGTTGCATAAATTATTAATCTATTTTTATTCTTTAAATTATAGAGAATGTTAAAAACCTCTTTTGCGGTAGCTTGATCAAGACTTCCTGTTGGCTCATCTGCCAATATAATATCAGGTTCATTAATTAAGGCTCTAGCTATTGCAATTCTTTGCATTTCTCCCCCAGATAATTCCGATGGATAATGATCTTCTCTTGATGATAGGCCCATTTTTTTAATAATTATTTTAGCTCTATCTATAGCGTCATATTTTTTATCTGTGAGAGCCAAATTAGCCAAGTAAACATTTTCTAACGCTGTAAAATCAGAAAGCAAATTATTTTGTTGATATATTATCCCAATTTTTTTAGATCTAATTTTATCATTATTAACTGTTTCTGAAAAATTAATCACTTTATTGTTAATTGTTAAAGTTCCATTAGTTGGTTTATCAATCATTGATAGAATATTAAGCAATGTCGACTTTCCAGAACCAGATGGACCCATCAAAGAATATATTTTACCTTGGGTAAAAGAATAATTTATTTTTTTTAATACTGTTATTTTTTTGTTATTTGAAAAAGATTTAGAAATATTTTTTAATGAAATTAGATTATTCATATTTTAAACCTTGCACGGGATCAAGTTTAGAGGCTTTTATTGCTGGATATATTGAAACAATTATCGTTATACCTATTGAGCATGCAGAAATTATCAAAATTGAAGTTGGGTTTATTTCAGTTGGCATTTTACTTAAAAAATAAATTTCTTCTGGAAATAAGCTGATATTAAATGCGGAACTTAAAAACTCTCTTATATTCTCAATATAAAAAGAAAACATTACCCCTAAAAAAATTCCAAATATAGTAGCCGTAGTTCCAATTGTAACACCTACTAAAAAAAATATTTTAGTAATCGATTTATTTAAAACTCCTATAGACTTAAGTATAGCTATATCTCTTGTTTTGTTTTTAACTAAAATTGTAAGACCCGAAATTATATTAAAGGCCGCTACAACAATAATTAGTGACAGAATTATAAACATAACATTTCTCTCAACTTTTAATGCTGAAAATAATGAACTATTCATATCAGCCCAAGTATAAACAAATTCATCATTAAATATTTTTTGAACTATGATTTTAACATCGGTAATATTAGATGGATTTTTTAAATAAATTTCTAAGTTTCTATCTTCTTTTTTATAATCAAAAAAATTGTCAAGTTTGTCGAGGTTAACAAAAGCTATATTGCTATCAAAATCTGCTAATCCGCTTTCAAAAATTGAACTTACAATAAAGACTTCTTGTTTTGGCAAATTACCAATAATTGTTTCTATTCCAGATGGAGACATGATTGATATTTTATCACCAATATTTAAATCTAAATCAAAACTTAACTCTCTTCCTATTGAAATATTATTTTGATTAAGATTATTAGCATCTCCAGTTAATTGTCCTTTTGTTACAACATTGAGTTTTATAAAATCTTTTTCGTTATAGCCTCTTAAAACTATGCCTTTTGTGTATTCTTTGCTTATTATGATGCCTTCTCCAGAATTACTAAATACAAGGTCTTCGGAAATCTTTTCTAACTCATGATTATTAATTTTATCTATACTAATTGAGTTTCCATAAGATTTTACTGTTACATGTGCATTAAAACCAACAATTTTATTAATAAGTTCAGTTCTAAAACCATTCATTACTGACATTACAATTATCAAAACGGCAACACCCAAACTTATTCCAATAAAAGAAAAGATTGAAATAATATTTAAAAACCCATCTTTTTTTTTGGTCTTAAGATATCTAAATGTAATTTCTTTTTCTAATGTAGAAATCAATTTTTTTTTTTTTGCTTAGTTAAAATTTTTGTTATTTGATCTAAAGTTAAGTTTTGAGGATCTTTTCCAATTTCTTTAAATTCAAATAAATCTCCCTCAGATTTTTTGCCAATGATAATTTGATAAGGAACACCTATTAAGTTAAATTTTTTGATTTTAGATGAAAGATTTTCATCCATATCATCAATAATTGTATCAATATTATTTTGTTCAAAATGTTTGAAAATTCTCTTTGAGTTATCTAATGCTGTGGTATCATTTTTGTTAATCATTGGTAAAATTGCAAGCTCATAAGGAGCTACGGCAAATGGCCATTTCATAATTTCTTCTTTAGCATCATATTTGGCTTCAATAATTGCTCCAACCAATCTTGAAACACCAATTCCATAAGATCCCATTTTAACAAAATCTTTTTTACCTTCTGGTAGGTCTACTGCTGCGTTTAGGGGTTTTGAATATTTGTCTCCAAAATAAAATATATGCCCTACCTCAATCCCTTTTGTAATCAATCTATTTTCTTCTAAAACTTCTTTTTCAAATTTTTCTTTATTAAATTTTTCATCAGTAACAGAATAGTATTGTTCATATTTTTTTCTCAAATCTTCTAGTGATTTTTTTTCAAGAACAGAACCATCGCTATTTAAATCAAAAATTCGTTTATCTGTAAAAATTTTACTTTCTCCTGTATCAGCTAAAATGATAAATTCATGAGAAAGGTTTCCACCGATAGGTCCTGTATCAGCAGCCATCGGTATTGCTGTTAACTCTAATCTTTTAAAAGTTTTTAAATAAGATAGAAAAAATTTATTATATGAGTAAACCGCTTCTTCATCATTAATGTCAAATGAGTATGCATCTTTCATATAAAATTCTCTGCATCTCATTATTCCAAATCTTGGTCTAACCTCATCTCTAAATTTCCATTGGATATGATATAATAATTGAGGTAGAAACTTATACGATTTAATGCTTGATCTAAATATATCAGTAACTAATTCCTCGTTTGTTGGCCCATATAACATCTCTCTATCCTGTCGATCTTTAATTCTTAACATCTCGTCACCATAATCATCGTAACGCCCACTTTCTTTCCAAATTTCACTAGATTGAATAGTTGGCATTAGTATTTCTTGAGCACCAATTTTATTTTGTTCTTCTCTTACAATTTGTTCAATTTTCTTCATCACTTTAAAGCCTAGAGGCAACCAAGAATAAATACCAGCGGACGATTGTTTTATCATACCCACTCTCAACATTAGTTGGTGTGATTTTATTCTTGCTTCAGAGGGATTATTTTTTAAAATTGGTATAAATGATTTTGAAATGTACATTTTAACTAATTATATTTCTTAAATTTAAATAATCATATTTAATTAATATATAAATTATTATGAATATAATTGACGTTATACCAGTGCAATAAATTAACTTTTTAAGCATTTTAGGATTCTCTGGAGATCCAGCATCTTCACCTTCAATTTTGATAGTTTTATTTCTATTAACATCTATTGGTAATATAGCGAAAAACACTACCCACCATATAATAATATAGATAATTGCAAGTCCTGTAGCGCTCATTTAAATCTTTACTAAATTGATATTAGTGAAAGGTTTTTTTCCTGTCATTTCTTTAGTGTATTTTTTACAGGTGATTTTTAAAGCATCAATTAAATTATATTCTTGTTTTTTACTACCTAAAGAAAAAGTTTTCACTGTTTTTTCTATAGCTTCTTCTAGCCCATAAATAAATTCATCGACATCATAAACTGGAATACCTCTAAATGTAAGGACAGGTCTTTTATGAATATTGCCTTTTTGAGAAATTAAAATTGTTACTTCCATATAACCGTTAGCACTTAAGTTTTTTCTATCTTTGATTGATTGAGAGTCTTCTTCAACACTCATATTGCCATCAAGATAAAGTCTGCCACTCGGTGCTTTGTCAAATACATGGGGCTTACCTGGAAATAGTTTTACAATATCACCATTTTCCACTTGTACTGGATTTGGTACATTCATCTCATGTGCAAACTTCATATGCTCAATCATATGCCTATGTTCACCATGAACTGGTATGGCGCACTGTGGTTTTACCCAATCATACATTTCTCTTAAATCATCCCTATTAGGATGACCTGAAACGTGAACAAATTCACTTTCTTCCGAAATAACCTCAATACCATCTTTAACTAATTGATTATGTAATTTATATAATTTTTTCTCATTACCAGGAATAATTTTTGATGAAAAGATAACAGCATCATCTTTTTCAATAAAAACATCTGGATGTGTATAGCTAGCAATTCTCATTAATGCAGCCATTGGCTCTCCTTGACTTCCTGTGCAAAGATAAACAATTTTTTCCCTAGAAATTTTCTTAGCTTCTCTTGCATCTATTGGTTCAATAACATTTTTTAAGTAACCACATTGTCTTGCTGCTTTAAAAATTCTATGCATAGATCTACCAACTAAAGATATTTGCCTTCCTGTTTTCTCTGCGCAATAAAAAGCAGTTTCCATACGAGCCACATTGGATGCAAAGGAAGCCATAATAATTCTTTTTTTAAGGCTGCCCATGATATTTAATAAACTCTTTCTTACATCTAGTTCAGAACCAGCTTTACCCATGCTAAATACGTTTGTTGAATCACAAATCATAGCAAGGACACCTTCTTTGCCAATTTCTTTAAGTCTGTTAGAGTTAATTTTTTCACCAATTAATGGTTCTGGATCAATTTTCCAATCTCCAGTGTGAAGAATTACACCTGCCGGTGTTTCAATTCTAAGACCATTCGGTTCCAATATTGAGTGAGTTAATGTTATATATTCTATTTTAAATGGATCTAAATTAACTGTTCCGTTTAACTGAACGATTTTTAAATAGTTAGTAACATCAATATTTTTTTCTTTAAATTTTTCTTTAATTAAAACTGCTGTAAAGGGTGTTGCAAAAATTTTACATTTAAGCTGTGGCCATAAAAGAGCAATTGCACCGATATGATCTTCATGTGCATGAGTTAAAATAATTCCTAATAAATCTTCTTTTTTATCAACTATAAAACCAGGATCAGGATAAATTAAATCAACCCCTGGAATTGAATCATCAGCAAATGTAACTCCGATATCTACCATTATCCACTTATGCTCTCCTGGTTTACCGTAAGCAAACAGGTTCATATTCATTCCAATTTCACCCGAGCCCCCTAAAGGGCAAAATAATAATTCATCTTTCATATTTATTTAATTAGAATTGCAGCTTTAATTAAGCCGTTAATTGTAATGTCTTTATTTAATGTAACTTTCGTTTTTATTGATTTTTTAAACAAATCAGAAAATCCCCCAGTAATTATTATTTTAAAGGACTTCTTTGTCTCTTTCTTAATTAAATTAACAATATTGTCAATTAAACCTGCATATCCCCAAAAAAAACCAGACCTAACGGCATTAATAGTATTTAGACCTATTACTTTATTGGGTTTTTTTAGATTAATATTTGGGATTAAACTAGCTCTATCAGACAATGTATTTAAAGATAATTTAACACCCGGTGCAATTACACCTCCATGATAAGTTTTTTTGATTAAAACATCAAAAGTGGTTGCTGTACCGAAGTCTAAAATAATATAGTTATTTTTTTCATTAATAACACTTATGGCATTAGCCAATCTATCTGAACCTATTTGCTTATAGTTAACTTTAATGTTGATCAGTTCTTTTAAATTTAAATCCTTAAGTTCATAAATTTTTATTTTGTATTTCTGATTAAAAAATTTTTTTATTTTATCAAATGAATTTGGGACAACACTGCAAAATAAAACTTTTTTAATAGATATTTTATTTAGTCTTAGTTTGGAAAATGACTTTAAAAGTAAAGATTGATTCATGCTTTTAGTGTTAAGATTTATTTTTTTAATAATCTTATTGTGCTTGTCAATTAGACAAATTTTAGTTTCTGTATTTCCTATATCACCTACGATAATCATTTTAAAATTTTATACATATTTTTTATATTATTTTTTGACAACATTGGAATATATTTTTCATAAATCTTTATTAACTTTGATCCAGCATAATTTGTTGTAATTTTGGTATTTGTTAAATCTAAAAGATTTATAGTTGGATAATTAATTATGTTTGGACTTTTAATCAAATTTAAGCCAATACCTATGATGATAAATTTCTGATCACATTTTGAAAGAATTTCCTGTAATATTCCTGAGATTTTTTTTTTGTTTATTAATAAATCATTCGGATTTTTGATTGCTATTTTCCCTTTATAAAATAATGAAATAGTTTTTTTAACTAATAAACAATTTATTTTTGTTAACTGTTTTAACGTTATATTTAGTTTGTCTATAGGAAAAAAAATACTTACAAAAAGATTACCTTTAGGAGATATCCATTTTTTCCCATATTGGCCCCTGCCTTTTTTTTGTTTTTCCGATATTACAATTCCAAATTTACTTTTAGAATTAAGTATTATTTTACGTGCTAAATTGTTTGTGCTATTTACTGTTTTAAAATTAAATTTTTTTAATTTCATCAAAGAATATTAATTCTAGATACAATTTCTACTAATTGACTAGGAAAGATAAAGTATAAAAGAATTAATAATGTTGAAAAAGTTAGTGACATCTTTAACCAAATATTATGGTCGTTATCGTAACTTTCTTTTTCCTCATCAAAATAAATAACTTTAATTATTTTTAAGTAATAAAATGCAGCTATTACTGTTGATAACAAACCAACAATCGCTAAAAAATACATTGATTGTTCTATAACGGCTTTAAAAACATAAAATTTAGCAAAAAAACCAGCTAACGGAGGAATTCCAGCCAATGAAAATAAAATAACAAGCAATGATAAAGATAATATTGGATGGTTTTTTGATAATCCTGATAAATCATCAACAGTTTCAAAATATTCATCATTTCTCTTAAGCATTAACAGGCAGCAAAAAAATGCAAGGTTCATAAACAAATATATAGTGATGTATACTATTGAACCTTGAATTCCCTCATTAGAGCCTGTTGATAAACCTGCTAGCGCATAACCCATATGTCCTATTGAACTATAGGCAATTAGTCTTTTAAGATTATTTTGACCTATTGCTGCGATCGCACCGAAGATCATGGAAGCAATTGATAAAAAGATTAATATAGGATGCCATTGTTCAATCATATTGACAAATGGTATGTATAAAAATCTTATAAATACTGTAAGTGCTGCAACTTTAGGCACAATAGCAAAAAATAAAGTCACTACAGTTGGAGAGCCTTCGTATACGTCTGGTGCCCACATGTGAAATGGTACGGCTGATATCTTGAATGCCAAACCAACAAGGATAAAAACTATTCCAAATGTTAAACCATAATGTGAGGAGCTCATTGTATCTCCAATAACATCAAAATTAGTAGACCCTGAAAATCCATATATCAAAGAACATCCGTATAATAATAAACCAGATGAGAGAGCACTTAAAACGAAATATTTAAGTCCAGACTCTGATGATTTTAATTGATCTCTATTAAATGATGCCAAAACATATAAAGCTAAAGATTGAAGTTCAAGACCAATATAGAAAACCATAAGGTCGTTTGAGCTAATCATTACCATCATTCCTAAAATTGATGAGAGTATTAGAACCGGGTATTCTATTAAAAAAATTTTAAATATCTTTAAATATTTTGTTGATATTGATAAAACAAATGCACCCCCTAAAATTGTGAGAATTTTCATAAATGAAGAAAGCTGATCTACAACGAAACCCCCATTAAATAATGAAATATTTTGATTTGATGAATTATTATAAATCAAAACACCAGTAATTAATAAAGACACCACTGAAAGATTATGAACAATATCAGAGCTATTTTTTTTAAAAACTCCAAGAAGGAGTAAAAACATTATAGATAATGAGATAAAAATTTCAGGGAGAATAAAGTTTAAATTAGTCATTAATTTATTACCTCTGGCATATACATATTTAAGTTAAAATTATACATCTCTATTAAATCTTTTACTGAGATTTCAATGGTATTAATAATGGGTTCAGGATAAAAGCCAAAGAATAATACTGGGATTGCTAAACACCATAAAATAAATTTTTCAGAATTATCAAGATCAGATATTTTTAAAAGGTCTTTATTTATAACCTCACCAAATACTACCCTTCTATATAACCACAACATATATGCAGCACCAAAAATAACACCCAAACTCGCTATAACAGCGACTAAAAAATTATCTTTAAAAGCACCCATTAATATTAAGAATTCACCAATAAAACCACTTGTGCCAGGTAAGCCTAATGCCGCTAAAGTAAATAACATAAATAAAATAGAATATTTAGGCATAACAGATACCAGTCCACCATATGTTGCTATTAACCTTGAGTGCATACGGTCATACACAACACCTACACATAAAAATAGTGCTGCAGAAACCAAACCATGACTGATCATTTGAACTATACTTCCTTCAATACCTTGTTGAGTAATTGTAAAAATGCCTAAAGTAACAAAGCCCATGTGAGCAACAGAAGAATATGCTATTAATTTTTTCATATCTTCCTGCATTAACGCTACAAGCGACGTATAGACAATTGCAATTAAGCTTAAAACATAGACTAGTGGGGTAAATAACTCAGAGGCTACTGGGAAAAGTCCTAAAGAAAATCTGATAAAACCATAGCCGGCCATTTTAAGCAATATAGCTGCTAGTAAAACGGATCCAGCAGTTGGTGCTTCTACGTGAGCATCGGGTAGCCAAGTATGCACTGGCCACATTGGCGTTTTAACAGCAAATGAACTAAAAAAAGCAAGCCACAATAAATTTTGATATTTGGTATCTATACCAATCTCATAAAGTTGAGTTATGTCTGTAGTTCCAGATATCCAGTAAATAGATATTATCGCTATCAACATCAATACAGAGCCTAAGAGTGTATATAAAAAAAATTTAAATGCTGAATAAACTCTTCTTGTGCCACCCCAAATTCCAATTATTAAAAACATAGGTATTAAGCCAGCTTCGAAAAATAAATAAAATATAACCAAATCTAATGAGCAAAAAACTCCTATCATTAGACATTCCATTATTAAAATAGCTATTAAAAAATCTCTTAATCTATATTTAACAGTATTGTTAACTGATATTATGCAGAGAGGAGTTATCAGTGAAGTTAAAACAATAAATAAAATTGATATACCGTCAACCCCTACTTTATAATTAACAAAACCTTTTAACCACTCTCTATCCTCAACAAACTGAAAGCTCGATGTGGTTGGATCAAATTGATACCAAAGGTATAAAGAAATTAAAAAATTAACAAACGATGTAAATAATGCAACATATTTTCCTGTGTTCGAATTTTTATCTTTTGAAAAAAGTAAAAATAAAGAACCAATTAGAGGAAGTAAAATTAGAGAAGATAAAATTGGAAAATTCATTAGTTCAAAATTAAAAAGGTTAATAATGCAGAAAATCCTAACAATATCATGAATGCATATTGGTAGATAAATCCACTTTGAAATTTACTTGCTTTTAAAGATAAATTTTTAATCAATAAAGAAACCCCATCTGGACCAAATTTGTCAATAATTTTAACATCAATAACTTTCCAAAAGAATAAGCCTATTTTTTTTGAAGATTGAATGAATAAAACGTCATAAAGTTCATCAAAATACCATTTGTTTATTAACAAATTATATAGTGGTTTGTTAGATTGAATGATCTGGTATGGAACACTTTTTTCCTTCACAAATAAATAATAAGCAATTGGTATTGATATCAGCACTAACACTGGAGTTGTTAAAAGAAGCCACAATGGTGGATGTTCTGTGCTTAATGGATTTAAAAATTTAATAGAATTTCCCCAAAAAATATTATCACCTCCATGACCAATAAATAAATCTTTAAATAAAAAACCAGCAAAAATGGCACCAATAGCAAGAACAAATAATGGTAAAAGCATTATCAAGGGCGACTCGTGCATTTCTTTAATGTCAATTTTTTTATTATTATATTCACCATGAAATGTTTTAAAAATTAATCTCCAAGAATAAATTGAAGTTAAAACAGCTGTCAGAATACCAACGCCAGCTGCATAATATCCAGTGGTATTACCTTTAAGGTATGCAAACTCTATAATCGCATCTTTTGAATAAAAACCTGATAAAAAAGGAAACCCTGTAAGGGCTAATGTACCAATAATCATAAAAATATAGGTATAAGGTAGTTTTTTGTAAACACCTCCCATTTGGTTAATATCTTGTTCGTCTTTAAACGAATGGATAACAGACCCTGATCCTAAAAAAAGTAATGCTTTAAAAAAGGCGTGTGTAAATAGATGAAACATTGCAACATTGTACGCACCTACCCCAGCAGCAAAAAACATGTAGCCTAACTGACTACATGTGGAATATGCGATAATTTTTTTAATATCAGTTTGAACTAAAGCAACTGTCGCAGCAAAGAATGCCGTTATCATACCCACAACGGTTATTATATTTAAAGTCAGTGGTGAGTATTCAAAAATTGGTGAACATCTAACGACTAAAAAAACTCCTGCTGTAACCATGGTCGCTGCATGGATTAAAGCTGATACAGGGGTTGGTCCTTCCATTGCATCTGGCAACCATGTGTGAAGGAATATTTGTGCTGACTTTCCCATTGCACCAATAAATAAAAGAATACAAATTAAATCAACAGCCTTAACATTGAAACCTAAAAAAAATAAATTTTTATCAACAATTTGTGGAATTTGGTTAAATACCTCAGAATAGTTTACCGTTCCAAATAAATAAAAAATTAGAAATATTCCTAGTGCAAAACCGAAGTCCCCTACTCTATTAACTACAAAAGCTTTGATGGCAGCTGCATTGGCTGAATCCTTTTTAAACCAAAAGCCGATTAAAAAATAAGAACAAAGGCCCACACCCTCCCAGCCAAAAAATAACTGAAGAAAATTATCAGAGGTTACTAATGTTAACATTGAAAATGTGAAAAGAGATAAGTAGGCCATAAATCTAGGTTTATGTGGGTCATGAGACATATAGCCGATCGAATAAATATGAACTAAAGCAGAAACTAGCGTCACAACAACTAACATTAAAGATGACAATGCATCAACTTTTATAGACCAATTAACATCTAAAGTTCCAGAGTTAATCCATTTCGCTACAACAACATTACTTTCATAACCATTAACAATAACACTGTAAAACAATACCAAAGAAAGTATTGCCGAAATTGACACGAAAACGCTGGTAATAATTTCAGAGTTTCTGTCTCCTAAAAATTTTCCCAAAAACCCTGAAGTAATTGAAGCTATTAAAGGAAGAAATAATAGTGCAATTTCCATATTATCCTTTCAAACTATCAATTTTTTCAACGTCAATAGTTGATGAGTTACGATAATATACCACAATAATTGCCAACCCTATTGCAGCTTCAGCTGCGGCAACTGTTAAAATAAATAGAGTAAAAATTTGTCCAGATATATCGTTTAAGAATATAGAAAACGAAACTAGGTTAATATTAACTGCAAGCAAAATAAGCTCAATGCTCATTAATATTACAATGATATTTTTTCTATTTAAGAATAATCCAACTATACCGATAGTAAATATAATGGCTGCTAATGTAAGGTAGTGCCCTAGACCAATATCAATCATCAACTTTAACTCCTTTATTGCTTTCAACTTCAATCAATTCAACGCTATCTGATCGTTCCCTTGATATTTGACTAAAATAAGATTGTCTCTTAACGCCAGATCTCTGTCTAAATGTAAGAACGATAGCACCAATCATTGCAACCAATAATATCATTCCACTTAACTGGAAAACATGAATGTAATCTGTATAAAGCACGTAGCCAATTGAATGAGTGTTGCTAATATTATTGTCTATATTTAAAGACATAGATGAAACAACATCCGGTTTGTATTTCCAGCCACCAATTACTATGATCAATTCGAAAAAAATAATGACACTAACAATTAAACCAATTGGAATATGTTTTGAACTTTCTTTGGCAGCAAACCATTGATTTTTTTGTTGCGCAACATTGAGCATCATAACAACAAATAAAAACAGAACAGCGACCGCACCTACGTAAACAATTAACATAATCATACCTAAAAACTCTGCACCTATCATTATGAATAGACATGAAATGCTTATAAAATCTAAAATTAGAAAAAAAACTGAGTGTACTGTATTTTTAGAAACGGTAACCATGACCGCTGAAACTATTGCTATTAGTGCAAATAAATAAAAAAAAATTGCGTGTGCTAACATAATTATCTATGGGGGTTATCAGCCTTAATATTTGCTGCTAAAATATTTTCCCATCTATCTCCATTATCTAATAATTTTTCTTTATTATAATAAAGTTCTTCTCTTGTTTCTGTTGAAAACTCAAAATTTGGTCCTTGAACGATTGCGTCTACAGGGCAAGATTCTTCGCAAAGTCCACAATAAATGCACTTCATCATATCAATATCATATCTAGTAGTTTTTCTACTACCATCTTCTCTCTCAGAAGATTCAATTGTGATAGCTTGAGCTGGACAGACGGCTTCACACAATTTACAAGCAATGCATCTTTCTTCACCGTTTGGATATCTACGCAAGGCATGTTCACCTCTAAAACGTGGGCTAATTTTTCCTTTTTCAAATGGATAGTTAATTGTTTTTTTTGATTTAAAAACTTCTCTTAAAGCAATTTTTAATCCAGCTAAAAAATCTAATAAAAAAATTGTTTTAAATACTCTTGAAATTTTCATAATTAATTTATGGGTAATAGATTGAAATAAAATAAATAACTAGCTGTTAATACCACCCATGTTAATGACAAAGGTAAAAATATTTTCCAACCTAGTCTCATTAATTGATCGTATCTGTATCTAGGCACAATAGCTTTTACTAATGCAAATAAAATAAATAATAATAAAATCTTAAATATCATCCAAAAAGCCCCGGGGATTAAGTTAAATGGATAAAGATCTATTGGTGATAGCCATCCACCTAAAAAAAGAATAGATCCCATTGCACACATTAGAAGGATGTTTGCATATTCACCTAACCAAAACATAGCATACATCATTCCTGAATACTCTGTTTGATATCCAGCTACTAACTCTGCTTCTGCTTCAGGTAAGTCAAATGGTGGCCTATTAGTCTCGGCTAATGCTGAAATAAAGAAAATCACAAACATGGGGAAGAGTGGAATTACAAACCATAAATTTTCTTGTGCCGTCACTATATCATTTAAGTTTAATGAACCAACACATAACAGAACGTTTATAATAATAACGCCTATAGATACTTCATATGAAACCATTTGTGCTGCTGATCTAATGGCACCTAAAAAAGGATACTTTGAATTTGAGGCCCATCCACCCATAATAATTCCATAAACACCTAATGATGAGACAGCAAATAAATAAAGAATCCCCACATTAATATCTGCAAGAACTTGTGTTGCACTAAAAGGAATAACAGCCCAGGAAATCAATGCCAAAGTCATGGTTACAATGGGTGCTAATATAAAAATCACTTTATTGGAACTAGAAGGAATAATAACCTCTTTGAAAATATATTTTAATGCATCAGCCAAAGACTGTAATAAACCAAAGGGACCTACAACGTTTGGTCCTTGTCTTTTTTGAACAAAGGCCCAAATACGTCTATCTAACCAAACTATCATTGCAACAGAAACTAGGACTGGAACTAATAAAAATAATATTTTGTAGGTTTCTAAAAAAATTATACTCAAATATTCCATAAAATTAACCTTCTGTACCAGTAGATTTTAGATTAGTTTTAGCGGATTTGCAGTTAAACATTGTTTTTGAAGCTCTGGCAATAACGTTTGAATAATAATAGTCCTCATTATTAATCTTTAAATTTTCTTCAGAAAAAGTTAAATTTTTAACTTCAGATGATTTAATTAAATTATTTTTTTCTAAATAAAGATTTAACTGGTTAAGCATACTGCTATCCAATTCATCTTTATCGTTAAATAATTTTCTATGATTCATGGTTTCTGCCAATTCATTTATTATCATCCAATCTTCTTTAGCATCTTCAGGAGGATAAGAAGCTTTATAAGCTTTTTGTAATTTTCCCTCTAAATTAGTAAAATAACCATTTTGCTCAGTATAAGCGGCACCTGGTAGTATAATATCTGCTATTTCCGCTCCCTTATCTCCATGACTACCTTGGTAAATAATAAATTCATTCTTTTTTTTAAATTGGAGATTGTCCGAACCTAATAAATAAACAATTTCAAACTTGTTGTCTTCCAAATCTTTTAAAACTTCATTAGAGCCATCTAAAGTTTTGTACAATCCTAGGTCAAAACTTCCAACAGTTGCTGCGTCTTCTGAAATTATATTAAGTGCGTTCCATTCGTTAGATGTTTTTTTATTTTTGTCTAAAAAGGATTTGATTGCTTCAAAAATATATTTTGCAGATTTTGTTTTTAGAGCTGATTGACCAAATATAATTAAGGGTTTTTTTGCTTCTTTAATAAAATTTGATATTTCATGATTATCTTCTACAATTTTTTTAATATTATCTATGTTACCATCTAGAGATTCGTATGGATAAGTTAAGTCCCCTATATCATTTAAAGATATTATTTTTGTCTTGTTTTGTAGGTAAGATTTTCTAATACGTGCATTTAAAATAGTCGCCTCGTATCTAGGATTTGTTCCAATCAAAAAAATAAAATCCGATTCTTCTATTCCATTAATTTTTGAATTAAATAAATAATTTTCTCTTTTTTCTGCATTTAGATAAGTATGATCACTTCTAGATTCAACATTTTGAGAACCAAGTGTTTTATTAAAAAATTCTTTAAATATATAAAGGGTCTCCATATTAACTAAATCTCCTGTCATCCCACAAATCTTATCTTTATCTGCGTTTTTAAATTTAGATTTAATTATATTAAAAACTTCACTCCATGATGCTTTTTCAAATTTACCATTATACTTAATATATGGAGTGTCTAATCGTTGATTCAATAATCCGTCACAAGCATGTCTTGTCTTGTCTGATATCCATTCTTCATTAATATCTTCATTAATTCTTGGAAGGATTCTTTTTACTTCCCATCCATAAGTATCAACTCTAATATTGGAACCTATAGCATCCATAACATCGATAGACTCAGTTTTTTTAAGTTCCCATGGACGAGCCTCAAATACATAGGGCTTAGAGGTTAACGCTCCAACAGGACATAAATCAACAACATTAGCTGATAGTTCAGATTGCATGGATTGTTCTAGATATGTTGTGATTTGCATGTCCTCACCCCTACCTATAGCACCAAGCTCTGTTACACCCGCTACTTCAGTCGCAAATCTAACACATCTTGTACAATGAATGCATCTAGTCATTTGAGTTTTGATTAATGGGCCCATATTCTTTTCGGGCACTTCTCTTTTATTTTCTTTGTATCTAGATTTATCAATCCCATAAAACATTGACTGATCTTGTAAATCGCATTCTCCACCTTGATCACAAACAGGGCAGTCCAAAGGGTGATTAGCTAATAAAAATTCCATAACACCTTTTCTTGCTTTTTCTACAAATTCAGTATTGGTTTTAATATTCATTCCTTCAGCAGCAGGCATTGCACAAGATGCCACTGGTTTTGGAGATTTTTCCATTTCAACTAAACACATTCTACAGTTTCCAGCTATTGATAATTTTTCGTGATAACAAAATCTTGGGATTTCTACACCAGCCTTTTCACATGCCTGTAAAACTGTCAAACCTTCTTCAACCTCAATATCAATGTTGTTAACTTTTAATTTAAGCATTTTTTTTATCCAATAAATGTTGATCTATTAAATAAGGAATTTCTTTTTTCTTTTTAATAGTGGGATTAAAATTATTTCTATCTTCAATTTCTTTTCTAAAATGTCTTAGCAACCCTTGAACAGGCCATGAAGAACCTTCACCAAAAGCACAAATTGTATGACCAGCTATTTGATTTGTAACATCACCTAACATATCCACTTCATCTTTTGTCGCTTCACCTTTTGCCATTCTTTCAAGCATTCTCCACATCCATCCTGAACCCTCTCTGCAAGGCGTACACTGTCCACAGCTTTCATGTTTGTAAAATCTAGCAATTCTTGCCATACATTTAATGATATCTTGATCTTTATTAATCACAACTATACCAGCTGTTCCTAAACCACTTTTTTCTGCAACCAGTGAATCAAAATCCATTGTTAATGTTTCACAAGTTTTTTTAGGTATTAGGGGCATTGAGGATCCGCCAGGTATTACTGCTTGTAAATTATCCCACCCACCTACTACTCCTCCAGCATGAACTTCAATTAATTCTTTAAGCGAAATACTCATTTCCTCTTCTACGTTGCATGGATCGTTAACATTTCCGGAGATACAAAAAATTTTAGTACCAGTATTTTTAACTTTACCTAAAGATGAAAACCACTTTCCACCCTTTTTTAATATTGTTGGTATAACCGCTATTGTTTCAACATTATTAATTATCGTTGGGCAACCATATAAACCTATCAATGCTGGAAACGGAGGTTTTAATCTAGGTTGACCCTTTTTGCCTTCAATACTTTCAAGTAATGCTGTTTCTTCACCACATATGTAGGCTCCTGCACCATAATGAATGTGAATATCCAGATCCCATCCAGTACCTGATGAATTTTTTCCAATTAATTTTTTTTCATAAGCTTCATCGATTGCAGTTTGGAGTTTTTGACCATCTACAAAGTATTCACCTCTTATATAAATATAACAAACATGTGCTTGGACAGCGTATGCAGCAATTAAACTACCTTCAATCAACTTATGAGGTTCAAATCTTAAAATATCTCTGTCTTTACATGTTCCTGGCTCAGACTCATCTCCATTAATAACTAGGTAATGTGGTCTTGAACCAAGTTCCTTAGGTGCAAATGACCATTTCAGCCCAGTGGGAAATCCAGCACCTCCTCTTCCTCTAAGTTCTGAAATTTTGACCTCATTAATAATCCACTCTCTTCCCTTTTTAATTAAATCGGCAGTTCCTATCCAGTCGCCTCTATTTTTTGAAGACTCAACATCTGATCCTTTGTCATTATATAAATTTTGAAATATTCTATCTTCGTCTTTAAGCATTTTTTAAATCCAAAAGTGTTTTTCTATTATTTTCAGGTTCATTATTTACTCTACCCCTATAAGAGCCTGGTTTAGGAGTTTTGCCATTCAATATTTCTTCTAAAATTTTTAAAGTTTTTTCTTTATCAAGATCTTCATAATAATCATCATTAATTTGCATCATTGGTGCGTTAACACAAGCACCTAAACACTCTACTTCCATCCAAGAACAGCTTTGATTTTTAGATAATTCATTTTGATTTTCAGAAATTTTTTCTTTACACGCTTCGACAAGTTTGTATGCGCCTCTAATCATGCATGGTGTGGTAGTACAAACTTGAACAAAATGCTTGCCTACTGGTGAAAGGTTATACATTGTGTAAAATGTTGCAACCTCATAAACCTTTATATAAGGCATGTCTAAAAATTTTCCTATATATTTCATTGCTGCTAACGGTATCCAATTTTCATTTTGCTTTTGAGCAATATAAAGTAAAGCCATAACAGCACTCTGTTGTTTGCCTTTAGGATATTTTGATACAATCTCATTTGCTGCAACTAAACTTTTTTGATTAAAATCAAATGTTACAGGTTGCTCTTTAGCAGGCTTTCTTAAACTCATTATCTATCCACCTCACCAAAAACTATATCTAAAGATCCCAAAACAGCCGGTACATCCGCTAGCATATGACCTCTAATTAAGTAATCCATCGCTTGTAAATGAGAAAAACCAGGTGCTCTAATCTTACACTTATAAGGTTTGCTTGAGCCATCTGAAATTAAATAAACACCAAATTCACCCTTGGGTGCTTCAACAGCTGTATAAATTTCATCCTTATCAACACGATAACCTTCAGTAAAAAGTTTAAAATGATGAATTAAAGCTTCCATAGATTCTTTTAAATCTTTTTTGGGTGGTGGGCTAATTTTTCCATCTGATGATTTAATTGGACCTTTGGTCATTTTAGACAAACATTGTTTAATTATAGAAACGCTTTCTTTCATCTCTTCAATTCTGCATAAATATCTATCATAGCAATCACCATTTTTTCCTACAGGGATTTTAAAATCTAACTGATTATAACAATCATAAGGTTGGGCTTTTCTTAAATCCCAAGGGACTCCTGAGCCTCTAATCATTACACCGCTAAAAGAATAATCTAAAGCATCTTCTTTAGTAACAATTCCTATATCAACATTTCTCTGTTTGAATATTCTATTGTCTGTCAATAATGTTTCTAGGTCATCAATTATCTTTGGGAAAGACTCACAAAATTTACCTATATCTTCTTCTAGTCCCATTGGTAAGTCTTGATGAATTCCACCAGCTCTAAAATAATTGGCATGCAACCTTGAACCAGAGGCCCTTTCATAAAAGGTCATAAGCGTTTCACGTTCTTCAAATCCCCACAGAGATGGAGTTAGCGCTCCAACATCTAGTGCTTGGGTTGTTACGTTTAGTATATGACTTAAAATTCTACCAATTTCACAAAACATAACTCTTATAAATTGAGCCCTAATCGGAACATCAATCTTCATAATTTTTTCTATTGCTAAAGCAAAAGCATGCTCTTGATTCATGGGCGCTACATAATCAAGCCTGTCGAAGTAAGGTACAGCCTGCATATAAGTTTTGTTTTCAATTAATTTTTCTGTGCCACGATGTAATAGTCCAATATGTGGATCTGCCTTTTCAACAACTTCTCCATCTAACTCTAAAATTAATCTTAATACACCATGGGCAGCAGGATGTTGTGGACCAAAATTGAGTTTTAAAGTTTTAGTTTTTTTTGTCATTTTCCTGATCTGTTTGTTCTTTTATATATTTTGTTCCTTCCCAAGGACTTTCATAATCAAAATTTCTGTAATTTTGTTCTAATTTGACGGGTTCGTTAATAACTTTTTTTTGATCTTCGCTATATCTAACTTCAGTATGGCCAGTTAGTGGAAAATCTTTTCTTAAAGGATGTCCTTCAAAACCATAATCCGTAAGTATTCTTCTTAAGTCAGGATGATCTTTAAACTTAACCCCATACATATCAAATACTTCACGTTCCATCCAGTTAGCTGCTGGAAATATAGGTGTTAATGATGAGATAACTTCATTTTCACTGATCAAATAACTTAAAATAATTCTTTGGTTAAATTGATGACTTAAAAATAGATAAACAATTTTAAACCTTTGATTATTTTCTGGATGATCCACGGCTGTAACGTCAATTAACTGTCTAAATTTTGTGTTTTCATTACTTTTAATAAATAAAGTAACGTCTATTAAATCTTCACTTTCGATATTTATATAAAGTTGTCCGTGTTTGATCTCAGTTTTTTTAATTTTTATTGTAAGCTCTGAGTTAATTTTTTTTTCTAAATCTATTAAATTAAGCATATTGATTATCTTTCAAAAGATCCTTTATTTCTAATTTTTTTTTGAAGTTGCATAATTCCGTATAGCAGTGCTTCTGCTGAAGGAGGACACCCAGGTACATAAATATCTACCGGGACAATTCTATCACACCCTCGGACTACAGAATAAGAATAATGATAATAGCCACCACCATTTGCACAGCTACCCATTGATATTACATATCGAGGTTCTGGCATTTGATCATAAACTTTTCTCAAAGCAGGTGCCATTTTATTTGTTAAAGTTCCTGCTACAATCATAACGTCAGATTGTCTTGGTGAACCACGTGGAGCCGCTCCAAATCTTTCAAGATCATATCTTGGCATTGCTGTTTGCATCATTTCAACTGCACAACATGCTAAGCCAAACGTCATCCAGTGTAGTGATCCAGCTCTTGACCAGTTAATAAGGTTATCTAGCGAAGTTGTTATAAAACCATTTTTAGTAAAATCTTCAGAAAGTTTTTTAAATTCTTCTGGTATATCTTTATTTTTATTCTCTAAATTCATAATTTAAAATTTTATTCCCAATCTAAGGCGCCTTTTTTCCATTCATAAATAAAACCTATAGTTAAAATGAACAAAAAAATCATCATTGAAACAAAACCTAAACCACCAATGTTTCCAAGACTAATAGCCCAAGGAAAAAGGAACGCAATTTCCAAATCAAAGATAATAAAAAGAATTGCAACTAAATAAAATCGAACATCAAATTCCATTCTAGAATCTTCAAACGGTTCGAATCCACATTCATAAGCAGACAGTTTTTCAGGATCGGGATGTTTTGGTGAAAGTGCTAAATTAATTACTATAAAGGCACTACTTAAACCAAGAGCAATAACTAAAAATATGATTATGGTTAGATAATCTTTTAAAAACTCAGAAAGCATGAAATCTATATAGCAGTTTTTTTAGTATGTTGAAGTGTGCATAAGAAACATTTTTCTCAATATTCACATGTAAAAACTAGGAAAAAGTGGCGGGAGTGAAGGGACTCGAACCCTCGACCTATCGCGTGACAGGCGATCGCTCTAACCAACTGAGCTACACCCCCACTTTAGTTGTTTTGGTGGGCAGTAAAGGACTCGAACCTTTGACCCCCTCGGTGTAAACGAGATGCTCTACCAACTGAGCTAACCGCCCAAAACAAGCGCTACTATTACATCAACAAATAGATAATGTAAATTGGTAATTATTGAATGCTAG
>Ga0222631_1000160_pt1 | contig 20780 bp, 46 predicted proteins | sample AntAcemetagenom5_FD_179826 | JGI IMG/M metagenome (GOLD analysis project Ga0222631, IMG submission 179826) | Saline water microbial communities from Ace Lake, Antarctica - #5 | ecosystem: Environmental > Aquatic > Non-marine Saline and Alkaline > Saline | place: Antarctica: Ace Lake | collected... | reverse complement strand
GTTGACCAACACCGGGAATGAAGGCGACCCGAACGGCCCAGGGCCGGACCACTATTGGAGAATGAACGCGGCTTCCGGCTTTCCGCCGGATGTTGGCATCAGCGTTGTTGATGGAACCGTGATTGCCACCGGTGGTGATCCTTCATTTGAAGTGCAAGGGCCGCTGATTGACGATCCCACAAACGATGCCATTTATTTTGATGGCGCCGGTGATTATTTTGAAGTTGGCGTTGATGGTATAGCGGGCGCGCTTTGCGATTACCCAATTGGTTCGCTTGGCTTTTTTATCGGTATCAACAGCTTAACCCGTGATCACGTGGTTTATTCACAATCAAACGATTTGGCCAGCGCCTTTATTCAATGGGGTGTTGACGAAAGAAAGCCATATTTTGTGGTTCAAACATCAGCGGGCAATAGCGTGCGGATGGAAGCAAGCCAAGAAGTTGATCGGGATTATGTTTTTGTTGTAATGACCAATGATGGTTCCGAGTATCTTTTATATGTTGGCGGGGCTTTGGATATCGCCGCGACCATCACCGAAACCGGCACCGGTGTTCAAGGTGATTGGTTCGATACCATCACCGCAACCCGAACCGCAATTGCGGCCCGTGCTGATTCCGGCTTCACAACTGAAACCACGGCGCGTGAATCGGAAATCTTCATTTATGATGAAGTGCTAACCGCTGGTGAAATTGGTGCGCTATTCAATGCGGCGCTTGCCGATGGTATTGGCGGCAATGCCAACACGTTGGGCGTTCTTGATTTTGAAGATGTGACGTTCCGCAATGGCGGCTTTGCTGATGTGCGCCTGGTGAACCCCTTAACCGCGTTTAATCAAGTGGTGAAAGTGAAGGGCGGCAACTTCATTGGTGGTGCCCAGGGTGTTGATAAACAATCAATATTTTTGAGCGGTGAAGCCCGTGCGCAAGTTGCTGGCAACACGTTTGATTTGAATGATGCGCCGGTTGCCGGGCGTGCAGCCATTCATGCCACCGTTGCCGATCCAACAGCGAACGCCACCACGTTTGGTTCATTGGTTGCCAAGGATAATACCTTCAACCGTATGGGCCGGGCCGCGGATCCTGCAATATACATTGAAGCCGGGTTTGGAATGTCAGTTCAAGCCAACCGGTTCTTTGATACGTTGGGCGCGGCCGTTGGTTGGCGTGGTGATGCCCGGCGCGTTCTTGTTACCAAAAACATCATTGATACCGTTTCAGCCGGATTGGCCGCCATTTATGTGCGTGCAAGCTTGAACACTCAAATTGGTAACGCTTGGGTTGTGAAAGGTAACAACATCATTGATGTGGCCGCCGGTGCCGGTATTTATATAGTTGGCGGGAATTCCAGCGCCGCCGAATTTGCGCGCAACTTGAAGATTGAAGGCAACAAAATAAACAACGTTGCCGCCGAGGGTATCTATTTGGATCAAATCAGTGATGCGTTGATTGGGTTGAATGAAATGAATGGCGGCGCCACCGAAGGCATCAGAATCAAAGCCATCAAGGGTTTGGTGAAACTGATATCCAATTCCGTGGAAGATCACACGGCCCAAGGCATCATCATGGATGAAGCCAGCGTGCAAACGGCCGCGCTTCATGTTGATTCAAACATCATCAACGGCTTGTTGGTTGCCGATGGCATCACGATTGATAACGTCACCACGGCCCGTGTTGCCGGTAACAAGCTTTTGAATCTGGTGAATGGTTTGGTGTTGGGCACGATAACCGCCGCGCTTCAAGCCCGTGGTAACGATTTCAGGGCGATAACAACGCCGCTGGCGATAACTGGCACATTGACCAACCCCGATTTTGGTGAAAACTTCATCAGCGGCGACAATGCAGCGGTGCCGCTTACGGTGGCCACCACGGCGGTGAATGTTTCAAGCCCATACCACACGATCACTTCCGGTTCCGTCACTGATTTGGATAACATAGGCGGCCCAGGTCGCACCGGTATGGTGGTGGCTTTGGAAATGGCAACCGGTTCAAGCGTGATCACCGCAAAGGATGGCACCGGTGATTTGGTTTTGGCCGGTGATTTTGCAATGGCCGCCGGTGATGTATTGTGGTTGCGGTTTGATGGCACTGCATGGAATGAACTTTCAAGGGTATAGCAAAAATGGCCAATGATTTAATAAACCCGTTCCAAGAATTCCGCGACAAGAAGAACGTGGCGTTGGGTGGTGGTGGTTTGCGCATCCGGGTGAATAGAACATCCGCGTTGGGCACCGCATTTGCTGATAGTGATTTGACGGTTTCGCAATCGGTCAATCCTTACCGCCTGGATATTGGCGGCCGGGTTCAAGGTGATTTGCGGTGGAGTGGAAAGCGAACGGTTGAAGTTTACAATTCACGTGATGAATTAATCCGCACGCTGAATGATGTTGTTACGTTGGTCGACACTTCCACATTTGCGCGAAACTTTGCGAGCGTGGCCGCCATGGTGGCTTCAACCACTTTGGATGTTGGCGATATTGCTGAAACGCAAACCTATAACGCGGATCAAAACGAGGGTGGCGCCCGGTATGAAATTGTTGCCGCGGCAACTGGCACGGCCGATGGGTTCAGGTTCATTGATCTGGCCACGCATCAAGCAAAGTTGTTGGATCAAGAAGCCAACAAAAACTTTTATGTGGCGGGCGCCGTGGGTGATGGCACCGCCGATGATTCAACCCCGGTGAATGCGGTGTTGGCAGTTGGCGGAAACATCGAATGTTCCGATGGTGATTTTTTGGTTGATGGATTAACCGCAAGCGTGGATTTCAGGATATACGGCAACGGCCGAATTTTGCACACCGGGTTTGCTAGTTCAGATATGTTGACGTTATCCGGCGCGGATAAAGTGTTCATGTTTGATGGCGTCACGGTTGATGGCAACAGTTCAAACCAGATTGCGGAAGCTTCGGTGGCTTCAATCGCTTCATCGGTTACGGCCACCACGGGCAATGTTTCCCTGATATCTTTTAACAATGTGACGTTCCAAAACGGCGCGGAATACGATGTGCGCGGCTTGGCCACGGATGTGGCGTTCAAAGTGTTGTATGGGTTCAATGAATGCAACTTCTTGGGTGGCCTGGAAGCCACCGCCACGCCGTTCTTGCCAGCTTGTGTATCGGTTGGGAATGCAGCCAACGCCTTGATTCAGGATTGTTATTTTGATTTTGAGGGAACACCGGCGGTGGTTGGTGGGCGCATTGCAATCGAGACTGAAAGCACGCTTGGCGCGCTCACAAACCCAGGATATTTAACCGTTGCCGGGTGTACGTTCAACAAGATGGGCGCCAATGCTGATGATGTGAACATACGCGGCGCAATCTATGTGCAAGACATTGCGAAGCTTCAAGTGACTGATAACCGGTTCCTTGATTCAACATCAGCCGCCATTGTTTGGGGCGCGGAAGTTGATACCGTTGAAGTGGCGGGAAACATGGTTGATGGTTTGGTTGGAACCAATGTTCTTGGTGGCATTGTTTCGGTTGTCACTACACGCACAACGCCTGGTGATAATTGGTTGATTGATTCCAATGAATTGATTGACGTTGCAGCCAACGCCATTGTTATTGATGGGGCGAGCGGTGGCGTGGATGTTTCGTTTGTTTCGATATTGAACAACGTGATTGATTCGCCAACGGCGGCGGCAGTGCTTGTTGAAAACGTTGATGGCCTGACCATTGGCAAAAATCAAATCAACATGGCTTCCCTTGATGCGGTCAACGCCATTCAAATTGATACCGATGGCGTTACCGGGTTGATCAAGATTCAAGGCAACAGCCTGGTGAACGTTGGTTCAGCAACAGGAACCGCGATTCTTTCGGATGTAACTTGCACGGGCGCCATCTTTGATGTTGATGGCAACAGCATTGAAAACGGTATTGATGGCATCACGATCACCGGCGCCGCCACCACGGCTTTGATCACCAACAACGCAATGCATGAAGTAACGGGCGATTTGCTTACGGTTCAAAACCTGACCAATTGCACGATTGATGGCAACAGCTACACGGGCACCGCGCCAACAAAATACGCTGACAATGATGGGACAATCACAAATTTGGTGGTTGGTGAGAACCTATGGCCGCAAGCGGATGATTCAATCACCAGTGTGGCCAGTGCATCAGCGTTGCCGATCACGGCCCACTATCATCTTTTAACGGGCACCACGGCGGTGAATACGCTGGCGATGGGTGCGGATGTGAAAGGGTGGATTGTGACGATTCAGGGGCCAGCGGCTTCAAGCGTTACGTTTAACAATGGCGCAAGCTTGAACCTTGGTTCGGCCACAAGGGTATTGAGCGCAACGGATACGCTTACCCTTGGGAACGCCGGTTCCAATGTGTGGAATGAAGTAGCCTTTTCAAACAATTAGATTGATTAAAGCATCACCGAACAGGATGGCGGCGAACACCAAGGCCAGTGCAGCCGCCCGCATATAATCCGCAACAACGTGTTTGTTCATCAGCTTAACGTTGAAAGATACATGTTCAGGCCGATAGTCCAAACCACAACGGCAAGGGCTATATATCCGGCGCATCGGAATAAAAATTTGGTGAATTCAATCATGGTGCTTTCCATCCTGATTTTTTGGCAACAAATCCGTTGCCGCGTTGATTCGGCACAATGATGAATTCAAGGGGCCGGGGTTGAGCTTCCCGCCAAAACTTGGCGGCATAGTAGTTTGTGAAAGATTTAACCGTTTCCATTTTAGATTTCCTCAACTATGTAATGGGCTTCCGTGGCAATAGCCAGTTCAAGCCGTGCAATTTGGGTTTTGATGTTAGCCATTTGAAGCATTCGATAGATCATCTTTGGTAAATTCATTTTTTCGTTCCTTGTGAATATGGCTTCATTATAGCGGGCCGCCTGACCCGCTTATGTGGCTTGGTTCACGTTAATGGCTACCGGCCCGAAGGGCATAGCCAAACCAGACGCTACCGATAACAATTAAAAGATTGCCGCCACCGGGTTCAAGTGCCAGCGCATTCAATTGCAGCCCGAAAAAAACTAGCGCCATACATGCGGCGATTGTTAAACCTTCTTTCATGCATCACCAAACAGGGTGGCCACATCATCTTCAAAATCGGTAGTTTCTTCGGCGTTCACCGGCATGATCCCGAAGATTTTTATGGGTTCGCTGATCAAATCGGCAACCGTGGCTTGCGCATCGGCATCATCAAGGGCATTCAGCGTTAGGGTGAACGCCATATCAGCCGCCACGCCAATAGGTGATGTGATCGTGCCGTAAACAACATAACGGCCCGTGTGCGCGCTCTTAGGCGCTTGTAAATGGTCAAAGTCTGATGAATGGCACATGATTTATTCCTTGGTGGCTTCGGGTTTGTATTCAATTTCAAGATTTGGGTTATCAAATAGCGCATCAATTTGCGCTTCGGCATCGGCGGCGCTGGTGGCCTTTACAGCCACATGCACAACTTGTTCAAAGAAAAACCATTCCGGTTCACTTTCATCATCGGTTTGGTTCCACGGCGCGTTTGGATCAAATTCGACGCCGGGTGGGTAATGTCCTGATTCGCGTGGCATGTTTGTTTCCTTTTATCGGTGGCAGTTCGGGCCAATTTCATTTTCAATGCAGCCAGCGCAAAGCATCTGGCTATCATTCCCGAATTCGATTTTTTCCAGTTCTTGGCCAACCCGGCCGCAACAATCGCATTCAATTGCGGGTTCAGATTCCTTTAAAAGAATGTTTGCACATTCATCAACACCACAACCCTTGTTGAAGCAATCTTCAACCACACTCACCACAACTTCGGCATATGGGAACCCAACGGCCCGTTCTACGGCATCAAGGTATCTGCTAAAAATATCGTTGTTCATGTTTATTACTCCAATTCAAAAAGGCATGGGTGTGTTTCAACGGTTTTGCCGTTTGCAAGATCAACCAAAAGCTGAATCATGAATCCGGCATCCGATCCGTCATTATAAAAACGGCGGCCATCAGGCAGCGTGTATGAAGTTTCGCTTCGGATTATATCTTTGCGGGTAAATGTCATTTTTTCGTTCCTTGTGAATATGGGTACATTGTACCTATACCAACGGGAAAAACAAGTGATGTGAATCACTCATTGGTTCACACTGCACAAATTAGCAAGAGCGGCCATATCTTCAAGATTCTGCGTTCCTTTGGCGATTTCTTCCCAAGATAGATCAACGCTTTTTTCAAAATACGTTGCGGCTTCCGTGTGGGTGAATCCGCCGGTTTCTTTGAAGCTATAAAAATGCGCTTCTTGAAGTACCCGATGCGCGGCCCGATCAATCAACCCTTTATCGCTGGCCGCTATATGATGCGCGGTAACGCAAACCAAGTGATATATCCATGGTTCATCGGCCCGCAATCCTTTCATCTGGATTTTGACTTGCGCAATTTCCTGATCCGTTGGAGCTTCGGCCCGTGCATTGGTTGACCAAGCAAAAACGTTGATGGCCACAAGGCCGATGAATAATTTTGTTTTGATGTTCATGCTATTCACCCTCGTAAATATCTTCGATTAAAGAACCAAGTGGCAAGCGCGTGATGTTTCTATCGCTACCAACCCGGCCAAGCAAATAACCAACCAGTTCACCACGATTGTATCCGGGGTGATAAACATATGGAGCTTGGAAGAATTCTAAAGTGAAAGTGTTTTGTGTTTCTTGGAATGTCATTTTTTGTGCCTCGTGAATATGGGTACATTGTACCTATCACGCGAAACAAAACAAGTGATGTGCATCACATTTTGAAGGGTTGAAGTATAATTTGGTTGTGAGGTTGGCGGGCGTGGTGCCATTCAACGGGTTGCACGCCGCGCCCGCTGGCCTTCACGCTTTCCAGTTGCGTTGAAAATCCACCACATTATCACCGCCGGTGGCACGCCTGGTGCCATCCATGATTTCAACCGGCACATGGTTGCGCTTGGCATCGTGCATTCCAGAAACAAGAAGTGAGCGCAACGCTTCCCATTCATGGGGTTGCATATACAATTCGCCGGTGGGCAGCATATCGCCGCTTTCCGGATCGGGGTTGGAGCCCGCCAACATGCTAACTTGAATAATCGTGCCGTTTTGTTGGGGCCGAGCTCCGAAGCTTAAAAAAGTGGTCATTTTATTGTCACCCTATAAATTGCGTGTTCGGTGCAATCAAACTTTTGCGCCAAAGACTTCATGGTTAATTGTTTGCGATCCCGAATTATTTTACGTTTGCGCTTTTCTATCCATTCTAGTTCACTGCGCAACCGTTCACGTTCCAACAAGGCGTTTTGTATCAACAAAATATCTTCTTCGGTAAGCGTTTGCGGGTGGGCTTTGCGTCCCCTCGTTTCAATCATCGGTTTGATTTTGACTGGCATGGGTTGCATATCCTTTTATTGAATACCAGCGGGCCGGGTGTTCAGCCAATTGCCCGCATTTTTCGCAAACTATCGTTTGCCCGTATCGTTCGCATTCGATCCAATCGTGATCCTGTGATGTTTCACACGTGACCATTGGCGCTGGTGCATCCGGCGTTTCATCATCGGATTGAATCGGTTGTTGCATTAAGTGCTTCAAATATTTGATGTGATCCGCTGCCGTTTGCACTTCATCCGGCGGCCGGTACTTCTTTTGGTAAGCTGGCGCCGGGAAATATGAACCCCGGTTGCCATCCGGGTTGACGGGTTTATTCATAGAAATCATCCAGTTCACGGGCTATTTGGTGCAATTCACGGTGAAAAGCGGGCGTGCACCACATCAAATGATATGGATTAACACAACTGCCATTGAAGCAAGTGTGATGCGCGTGCCATTTGTCGCCATCATCAGCCCAATCGGGCCATCGTCCTATTTCAATTAGCACAATTCTTGAAACGTGCATTGGGCCATCACCAAGGTTAAAAATCGGATATCCAAAATTGTGCGCGCCGCTCCAATGGATGCATTTGGTGACCGGATCAGCCGGGTGCATGTATTCATGCATGCGGCCCAATGCTTCCGGTGTCATGCGTTCAACAAATTCAAAGCCAGGGTGTGGACAACTTATGCTGGAACTGTGATTCTTTTTTCTACCCACATTTACAACACAAGATTTGCACACTTTGCCCAAAGGTTTTGCACAAGTTTTGCACAAGCCAACCCTTTGATTTTGTTGATATAATCGTCAAAATTAAGCGCATTTTATCCCCTACAACAAAAGCAACAATCTTTATATAAATTTACATCTTACTATTAGCGGCTTCCGTTTCTGTGGATAACTTCGGAATGTCACGCGATTGCGCCAGGATGGCATCAGCCAAATCAAACAGCGCTTCACGGCCTTTTTTGCTTCGCGTGCTCATGCGTGCATCAACCACCAAATAGCGGCCATCACGGTACACGGTGGCGCCTTGGCGATGCATCAGCACTTCAACGGGTTTTTTCTTTTTCCAAAACATTACAATTTCAGCCTTTTGTGTTCTTTTTCAATTAGTGTTTCCAGTTCCCTTGTCATACTCCAACGGGTATCAACGTTCGCTTTTTTGTGTTGGGTGATTGCCTTCAACTTTTCCTTGGCTTCAATTCGCACTTGCGTGGCTATTGGCGCCATACCTTCACGGGCAGTTGGCATTTTTTCTTATCCATTGTTTACAGGTGGCACGGATCATGGCACTATGTACCCATATTCACAAGAGAGCAAAAAAAATGACTTCAAAAATACCACGCGCACTTCAAGAAGAATTTAATGTTGCCTGGATGCATTTTGTGCAGGCCACCGGCGGCATCATCAACAACTTCAATGAAGATGAAATTGCCGCATTCCGTTCAGCTTTTGAAAGTGGTTATGCCGCTGGCGCCGCCAATGAAGCGCGCCAATTCTTGGCCATGCAACAAGCCCGAAGTGATGAACAGGTGCAACACTGATGAACAAGCCAAACAAAAACAAACGTGATGAAAATTTGTGTGTGTGGGATTTGTTTGAAGTAACGGATACCCGTTTCACCAAGCGCATGGAAAGCGGCGCCCGGTTAACGTCAATCAACGCTGAATATCAAATCAAGAAATTCACCGAAGCGTTTGGCCCGTGTGGGTTTGGTTGGGGTTATACGGTTCGCGATTCCGAATTGGTTGAAGGCGCCCGAATGATGAAGGCGGATTATAAAGATGATAATGGCGTGCCGATCAACTTCGGGCCATCCAAGATCAACACCGTGCGGCTTGAATTGTGGTACATGGTTGGTGAAACCCGTTGCACCATTGAAGCCACTGGCCACACTGATTTTGTTTATATGAGCAAATATGGCCCGATTACCGATGGCGACTATGAAAAGAAAAGCATTACCGATGCGCTAACAAAAGCCATGAGTATGTTGGGCATGGGCGGTGATGTTCGCATGGGCCAATTTGATAATCCTGATTATGTGGAAGCGTTGCAGCGTGAAGAATTCATTGAACACGCCACCAACCGAGAAGAAGCGGCCGTTGAACAAAAACAAGAATTCAATGAATGGTTCAGCAAAACAACTGATCTGATGGCAAGCGCCGTTTCAATGTATGAGTTGGAAAAGATATACAAAACCGCACGGGTTCGGGTGGAAGCGCACGGTTCGCCGGATCAAGTGCAGAATTTGAATTCATTTAAGAACGTGCGCGCCCGTGATTTGATAAAGATTGAACGCGCCGCCGATATGGCCAACGCCAATTCAGAAGAAGGAAAAGAGTGATGCCAAGTTTGTATGATCTTGCAGATGATATGCTGAAAATTGAAGCCATGATGGAAGAATCCGATGGCGATGAATCCATGTTGGAAGCGTTAACCGAAGCGTTGGATGATCAAACCGAAACGTTTGAAAACAAGGCCAACGGCATCTTTGCGTTGTTGCGCAATTGGGAAGCGTTCGGTGAAACGATCAAAATGGAAGAAAACCGATTGGCAGCCAGGCGCAAGACGTTGGAAAACCGCGCCAAGTGGTTGCGGGGTTATTTGCTGGCGCACATGCAGCGCACCAAGAAAACAAAAGTGGAATTGCCGTTGGGTATGTTCACGGTGGCGAAGGGCCGCGAATCGGTGCTTGTGAAAGATGATATGGCATTGCCGCAAGGGTATTTTGAAACACAAACGAGCATCAAACCGGACAAAACCGCATTGAAAAAACTATGGGATGAAACCCCGGAAGATGAACGCGATACATTGCCGGGCTTTAGTGTTGAGCGTGGCGCTGATAGTCTACGCATGAAATAAGAATCCAGCAAAGTGCACGGTACTGGCAGCTCCCATACCTTCCCGCCGTGCAGCCTTGTGAATAGCCACGGTGGCCCGCGTGGTTGGATAAGAACGGGCACATATTCACAATAAGGTTATCCAATGCAAATCATACTAACGAAAGATCACAACGGCATGTTAAAGCCAGCTTTTGAAGCTGGCGCCGAATGGCTACACAAGAAAAAACCCGGCGATATGTTCAAGGCCAACATGAAATCCAGCCGCAACCCTGACCACCACCGCAAAGCTTTTGCGCTATTTAATACCGTGTTGGAAAACCAAGAGCGGTACACCAACATTGAAGATTTGTTGGTTGAATTCAAATTGAAGGCCGGACACTATCGGGAACACATCACCACCAAGGGCGTGATGATGTACATACCCAAATCAATCGCTTTCGATGAAATGGGCCAAGAAGAATTCGAGGTGATATACAACAAGTTTATTGATATCGCCATCAAGCATTTTGTGGGCGGGCCGAATGAAGAACACAATGAAGATTTGCGCCGCGAATTGGCAGCGTTTTAGCCATGATCGAAGAAAGGCCAAGCGCGGGCCAGATAGGCGCGAACACATCAGCCACAAGCCGGGCATGTTTGATGATTGGCGAAGCGCGGCTTTTCATATTGCCGGAATATCGGCGGCCGTTGCTTGCGTGGGGTATGGCATATGGATGTTAATTGCATAAACCCTCACACCGGCCGCCCGTTTGTTAAAGACTTTTTCAAGAAGCATGCGCGGGACAAACCGTGTTTGGTTCGGATCGCTTCAACGTATGGCTTGAATTGCGCCGGGCGTGAAACCACCGTGTTGGCGCACATAGCTTTGCCGGGTTTGCGCGGGATAGCTAAAAAAACGAACGATTTACTTGGTGCATGGGCTTGCGATACGTGCCACGGCATTGTTGATGGCCGCATCAAAGTGTTGGCCGAAAAGAATGAAATAAGCCTGTATCACCTTGAAGGCATGGCCCGAACCATTGATGAACTTATCCGTGATGGATACTTACCGCAACCATAGGAATGCAACCCATGAAATTGAAACGATTAACTATTGAGCTTGAAACATACGGCCCGGCAACTGGCACGTACACCGGAAGATTGGCGTTCAGAAATCGGCATGAAACTGATGTTGAAATGCCGCTTGATGATTTAATGAGCAAGCGAATTTTGGCCATCTGCGCGGAAGAAATGGTGAACAGCGCAAACCAGTTGGCAACCTTTATGACTGCCGAACTGATTGAATCAATAAACGAAACGCCAGCGTTGGAAGGTTCGGGCAAATCTGAGGGGCAAGAAATTGGATCCTGAAAACGCGATTCATTTGGGTGATGGCGCCTATGCCACGTTTGATGGTTACGGCGTTATGCTAACAGCCAACCACCATGACCCGGCCCAGGCCACCGATAAAGTTTATTTGGAACCATTTGCCATCAAGAAATTGCAAGAATGGTGGGAGGCACAACGCCAATGAACACAATTGAACGTGAACAAGCGGAAGAACGATTTGCGGCCCGGTTCGCAAACTTCACCCTGGATGAAATGCGCTGCAAGTGTGGTGAATGCCATTTGCCAATTGATGATCCAGAATTTGAAAGCTTTTGTGAAAACCTGCAAGCGTTGCGTGTGGCGCTCGGATTTCCCTTTCACATCACCAGTTTTTACCGATGCCCGGCATACAATGATTCGTTATATTCTGGCGATGGCACCAAGCGTGATGGCCCGCATACCAAAGGCGCCGCTGATCAATTGATAAGCTTTGAACGCATGTACAAGCTGATTGATCGGGCAACCACGTTGGGGTTCGGTGTGGGAGTCAAGCAACATGGCCCAATCAACGGCCGCTATGTGCATCTTGATCACCAAGGCGCACGGTTGTGGACATATCGCTGAAAATCGGGACAATTGGCCGTTAACCTGACAAACAGAAAAAGTATGAGCCACGGCACTGAAATTGATATCAACAGTAACAACAGCCCATTGAAGTTTTGGACCGCAATCATTGCGGGCGTTGTCACTCTCACAGGCGGATCGGGTGCGGTGTCATACACCATGGCCCAAGAGGCCACCAAAGCCACGGCACAAGCAACCGCCGCCAAAGTTGTTGAAGCATACAAGGCGAAGAATTCCGAGCAAATAGAAAAGCTTGAAACTAAGATTGAATCAAACGGCAAGGCGGCGGCGGAAGTGGGCCGTGACGTTGATTGGATACGCCAAGCCATTGAAAGAATTGAACAGCGGCAATATGACCAAATTGGAAATCAGCCATGAGCATTGGCGCAATCGCATCAGGCATTAAAGCGTTCTTTGGCGGGGATACGGGCAAAGAAATTGTTGGGTTCATCCGCGATAGATGGCCCGCCAAAATGACCGAACAAGAAGCGGCCGAACTGGAATTATTTATTGGCCAGCAACAGCACAAGAAAGAAATGGATTTGTTGGAGTTTGGCGCCAAGCAAGATGCCGAATTCAATAAGCGCACCATTGCGATGGAAGGCACCGCAAGTGATTTGAAATCAATCCCTTATGTGGGCGCCGTGGTTATCTTTGCACGCGGCATGTTTCGCCCGGTGTTTGCATACTTCACGCTTTACCTTGACTACAAATGGCTTGCCGCTGGCATGGGCGCTTTGACGGATCGACAAGAAGCGGCATTGTTTACAATAAACTTGATTGTTTTGGTTTTTTTCTTTGGTGAGCGCGCCGTGAAAAACTTGATGCCGGTTATTGGACAAGTGTTTATGGTGAAGAAGGCGTGAAAACACATGTTGAAATAAACGGTGAAAAACGTACATTGCCGGTGAGACTTTACCAAAACAGGACTATTTGACCATGAAACATCATTCACCAGTTATGCCAAGCCCAGGCGGATGCGCTCAAAAACAGCCATGCGCTGGCGTGATGCCAGGTTCAGGCAATGTGAAAAACCAGATGAACCCGCAACGTGATCGGACTAAGGACTACACACCAAGCCCGCAAGCCCGCGAAACCGGGGTTTAACCACAACCAAAGCCAAGGAAACTACAATGGCCCAGCGACCACAATGCCATCCTGATATCATGCCGAAAGAGGTGACGCCGGATGAACCCAAAGCCGAATCCGTTGGCGATGGCAATACACCATCAGAATCAACTGATGCGCCAAAAGCAAAGGGCGGAAGCCGCAAGAAGGCGGCAGCAAAAGAAACCGATTAATTCTGGAACAAACAACGCCGGGTGATAGAACCCGGCATCATTCAACGCGAAAGAGCAAAACGAATGAGTGAAGAAGCTATTGAAGGCGAATTAATGCCTTTCATGCGCGACGATTACGAAAGGGAAGAAAACCTTGGTGGCCGCCCGCGCATATACGACAACCCCGCCCAATTCGATGAAGCTGTAAACGCTTACTATGAACGGGTTATGCAATCCCCTGGTGAACCGCTTACCCTAACGGGCATGTGTTTGTTCATGGGCTTTTCCGGCCGCCAAGGGATGGAAAACTACGCCACGTATCCGGGGTTTTTAGACTCTGTTACCCGTGCCAAAACCCTGATCCAATATGGATATGAAAAAAATATCCTGATTCACAAGAACAACGCCGCCGCCAAAATCCTTGGTGCGATGGATGATTATTGGAACCCAACCACCAAAGTGGCCGGTGTCGAACATCATAGCCATGAAGATCGGTTGGAACATTTGCGTTGATTGGTATATGGTACAACGTGCCTATTAAATAAATTCAAGTTGGAGCGGATCGCATGCAACCCGATCAAGAAGAATTCACCATTGGCCAGCGCGTTCGGTATTTACCGCACGCCGCTAACGGCAACCCCTTTCACCCTGATTGCGAAGATGGCGAAGTGACCCGCCACGGCCGCTATGCTGATGCAATTTGGGTGAGCTTCAACGGGCGCCCGGAAATGTGTTGTGGCGTGAGCCAAATCATGTGCATTGAAAGCATTGATATTGATGGCGTTGGGCCGTTCAAGCCGAAAGAGGTGAATTGATGCAAGTGATTTGCGACAAGTGCGGTTGGTCGTATGACACAAACGAAAACGGCCATTGCCCGCGTTGCCTGCATACCGGGCATGATGCGGCCGTGGTTCGGGGGCCATATGTGAGCGCACACCACGGCGGCGGGATTAATTGCGCGACTTGTGGTAACCCATACAGCCCGGCATCGCCGGTTTGCCCGGTGTGCGAGAGCCGCAACGGACAAACGGCAAACCGTATTTCCAACGTTGATGATGAAATTGAAACGTGGATGGAACTTTCACAAAAGTGGGGCGGTGAACGTGTTGGCGTGATGCATGATTGCCTGGATAAAATGGTTGATGGCCGTGGCATCTTGTTGGTTAACGTATGGAAGCCGATTGATGTGGATAGAGTATTGCGGGCGGTGTTCCATGAAGAATAAGAAAGCACGCGAAGCCGCACATCGTTACCAACCCGAAGATTTGTTTGCGAATGATGCCTTGATGAACGCCAAAGAATGGGTGTTGGGTGCCGCCGGAACAACGCCGGGCGCCATTTGTCCGGTATGCGAACGCATCAATAAAATATATCCGCGCCGTATTGGCCGCCCGATGATTTCCGATTTGCAGCGGTTGAACGCTTTGGGGCCGGGCTTCCACCATTACAAACAGTTTCAAAAATCTGGTGATTTTGCGAAGTTTGAACACATCAGTTTGATTGAAGGCGCTGAAAACAATGATGAAGCCAAGAAAACATCCGGGTATTGGATGATCACCGAACCCGGCAAAGCGTTCTTGTGTGGCGTCTTGAAGATACCCGAACGCCTAATCATCTATCAAGATACGTTGGTTCGGGTTGACGGTGACAACAAGTTGGTGAATGAATTGTGGCCGGAATTCAATTACACGGAATTAATGGATGATCCGGTTTGAAGTTAGAAGATATCGCCGCAACCCTGGAAAGCGGGACGCGGCACAAAACTGTTGCGTTTGAAGGCACGCTACATGAAGAACGGCAAACGGTTATCTTGGTGACTGATCAACTGGCCATGAAGATTGCGAAAGCGTTACGCCAAGAGGCCAAGCGCATTGCCTTCATTGAAAACGAATTGAAACAAGCGGGGTATAAAATCACATGAACAACAGAATTGGGCCGGAAAGCCCGGAATATCTGGAAGCTTTGGGCAGCTACATTGAACACTTGGAAAACGAAAACGTGCGCCTTCACAAAGCGTTGGCCGAAGCCGTTCTTTCACCAAGCTTCACCACTATCAAACCGCCGGTGCGGCCAACGTTAACATTAGTCAAATCTGATGATGATTGAAGCGGAAGGCGAGCAAGTAACCATCTTGTTTTTGTTTGATCCTGATGCCGTGGATACGGAAGAACCCGGTGAACTGATATACAGCCGCCCGTTAACGTATTGGGAATGGCGCGGGCTTTGGATGGTGGGAGAATGAGCGAACAAGTTGAAATTTGGCGTGCAATGAAAGCCGCCCAACCACCCCAGGAGCAGAGCAATGAGTGAAGCGCCAGAGCGGATATGGATAAACGGTGCAATGGCTATGGGAGTTTCCGGCAAAGGTTGGCCCGAATACGTCCACGCAGACCTATACGAGCAACAGGCAAAGCGTATAGCTGAACTAGAGCGACACGCCACTTTTAATATTCAGTCCAAAATTGACAAGCTGACCTTGAATAATATCTACGTGGTAGTTGAATCAATGCCAGGCGGCCTATCTACGGTATTGGTTCTCTCCCCAAATCAAACAGTTAACAGTAAGGATGAAGTCGATTACTTCTCTGATGTTGCCAGCGCACTTGATTGGGCGGCGTGGCGAGCGGCAAAACCTAAGCCAGCCCAACCACCCCAGGAGCAGAGCAAATGAGTGAGTTGGAGAAATGTTGCGGACTTGTCATTGCCGCTGGCTTAGCCACCGGGCACGCAGACACTCACATAGAGTTAATGGAGGAAGTGCTTGCGCAGTGCATTAACGCCGGTCCGAATGTCCGTGCTCAGGCAGAGCTCATAGCTGAGTTAGAGGCAGAGGTCGATAGGTTGCGCGAGCAGTTCACTTGCGTGTGGGACCACAATGCTGTGACTGAAAATTACCCTTGTGGGTGTTGTGGCTACCCTAACGGGTTAGAAGATGCTCGGCGCATACCACCACCACCACAGGAGCAGAGCGAATGAGTGAAGCACTAGAACGTCTGTTAAATTTGACAGGGAACTCAATTCTTCCGATGCCGTTGGGTGATTTGGCTGAATTATTGGGTGCGGTTCATTGTCCCAATTGCGGGGCCGGGCCGGATGCCATTAGAGTCGCGCAAGATACAAATGAAATTGAGGTTGTGGAATGAATATTTTGGCTTTGGGTTTGTTAACCGGGTTTGTGGCGCCGTGGTTCTTCATGCTGGCGCAATTGAAAGATATGGGATACCACGCGGACGTTGTGAGCGCAAAGCGCCTGTATAACGATTCAGGTGCGTTGATCACGGTATTGGTGTTGGTCGCTGGCGTGATCGGTGTGGTATCTGATGTGTTGTTCAATATCGTGATGGGCTTGGTTGTGTTTCGTGAATTGCCGCGATGGGATAAAAAGGAATTCTTGTTCACCGGCCGTGTTGAGCGTTGGCATGATGATGCAACAAAAACGCATCCGAGTGATTTAACCCGGCGCCACACCAAAGGTTTGCTATGGGCCAAGCGATTGAATGCAATTATGCCGGGGCACGTATGAGCAAGGAACCTGAAAGCCGTATGCCAGTAGTGGCGGCGCTGGCGATAGTATCCGCCGCCATAGTGATCACGGGCGCGCTGATCATATTGTACCAAGCCACCGTTGGCGCCATGCTTTGAACAAGGCGTGGATCATATCGGCGGAAGGTTTGGAATATAACGCCATTGTCTATGCGCCAACCCGAAACGCTGCAAGGGCGGCGCGGGCCGATGGCTTTGAAGATTGTGAATATATTGAAATTGATGCCAGGCGCTTCAAGAAAGCTGATCAATGGGCCAATGAAAAGCCGCACGTATCAATTGAATATGACGAACGCCGGATGTATGAATTGGGTTGGTGGTTTGAAGAAGGATCAACGCCATGTGAATCGTGCGAACGGTATGAATGCCATGCGGTTCTTGATTCGATGGTGTGCAATGAATGTTTTCATTGTGCGCTTTGCGGGTGTGATGAAACTTGTGAAGCATAAGTGCAAAAAGAAAGGTTGCAGCGGTGATGTTAAATATTTGCGCAACTTGGCCCGTGGGTATTTGCGTTGTACTACCTGCAACGCTGTTTATGCGCGTGCGGCTTTTGATGGTGCAACCAAATTGGAAGGGGTGAACAAGTGATGGCAAACAAAAAACCGTTGAATAGCTATCAAAAAATTATTTCTGGCCGTTTGGCTGATGAAATCGACCAACGCTATCAATTGTTGAATTCCGCTTCCCAATGCTTGCAAGATGGCGATTTTGTGCAGTGTTATGTTCGCCTTGAAGGTTTGGGTTTAAAGCTTGATGAAACGTTGGAAAGGATGTTAGACCAAAATGATTGATGGCCAGCATGATCTTTGGCTTGATGATCTGGCGCCGGGTGATCGTGTGCGCTATACGCCGCCGATGCAAAGCCCGCGATGCCCAGGTTGCGAGAATGGCACGGTGCAATCAATTGGCAGCACGGGCCGCGTGGTGTTTGTTTTATTTGATCGAACCAAGAAGGTTGAACCAACCGGGGTTCATACGGTACACAAGATATGATTGGCATTTTGTTGTTTGCGTTGCAGGTTTGCTATGCGGCGCCAACCGAAAACGTTGATGGTAGTTTGATCCAGCCGGGTGAACTGGATTATTTCACCATATACTATGGCACCGAAGGCGTTGGTGATTGGGAGCGCCAACGGATCGTGAACCCTGAAAGTGGTTGCACCAATTTACGTGTTGCGCCTGGTGTATGGTATTTGGCCATGACTGCAACCAACGTTGATGATGAAACATCGGTGTTTTCAAGTTGGATTCAAAAAGAAGAAGAAAGATTGGATGGCCCAAGCGGTGGCCGCCTGATTGGCCCAAGTAACGGAACGGTAATAACTGAATAGGGGCGGAAATGACCACCAAAATCAAAGGGTATCGAGAACTGACCGAAGAAGAAATTGAATTGATTAACCGCGTCAAATCGCTTGGCACGCAATTGGAAGCGGCCATTGATGATATACAGTTGGCGAACCTTGAACCCCATGCGGCCCAACCACAGCGGTGGCTTGCCATAGGGAAAACGCATTTGCAGCAAGGTTTGATGGCGCTAACCCGCGCTATTGCTAAACCTGAGCTTTTCTAGTGGGAGAAGATAGCAAAATTGTAAGGTTTGATGCCGCCCAACAAATGCTTTTAGATCTGTCGGAGGACCAACGTGTTATTGATGGCGCTTTGGTGATGGTCACAATTGTTGAAGATTCCAGCAAGAATTCCGGCATTTTTTCCGCAATGGCGCATGATGAAAAACAAGATATACCGGTACTTACGTTGGTAGGATGGTTTTCCGTTATGCAAACTAGATTTAAAAATCAGTTTGTTGAAAAACTTGATAGTGCTTTAGATTAAAACTGAATAGGAAAAGAAAATGGCCCGCGATAATTTACAAAACAACATTGGCATTGCATGGGAACCTGACCCGGAACCCGAAGTGTTTGAATATTTAATCTATTTCAAAGAAACCGATGGCGATGATGCGCAATGGCTTGCTGATATTGATGCGGGCGATGTGGTTGAAAACGCCGTGGTTGATGCGCCAACAACGCAATGGGTGTTCCCCGATGGTCAACCGGATGATGCGGATTATGCGGTGGTTTCGCATTCGCTGAACACTGATTCAGGGTTGGAGCGTTGGAGCACGCCATTCTCACCAAGCGCGTGGCAAGACATAAATTTGGACCCAAGCGCCGCCGATCTGATTGGGCCAAGTGGTGGGCGCGTTTTATCCGATGGCTAAAGAAGTTGTTTTGAAAGTTGTTTCCAAGAATATGGTGACGTTGCGCGAACTGGTTAATGCAGGCGAAAAGCCGCCGGTTGGTTGGGTTCGCGATTTCCACCGTTTTGTTTGGTATCACCCTGTATATTTTATGCGGGGTTATCGGTGAGCAACTTTTTCATGACGGGTTTACCCAGGTCGCGAACTGCATGGTTCGCGGCTTACCTTTCCGCGCATCCTGATGTTTGGTGCTGGCATGAAGGTTTGAAGGGTTGTTATTCCAAAAAGCAATTCCGCAACAAGATGCAACCATGGGGCGTGTTGCCCGCTGAAATGCACATTGGCAATTCTGATTCAGTGTTGCCATTAACAAACTTTCAAGAGTTGTTCCCCGATGCGGCCACGGTGATCATACACCGCGAACCCATGGCCGTTGTTAGTTCGGTGCAAAGTGTCTTTGGTGAACTGACCGATGATGTTTATGCCATGCTTGATGCAACGGCGGTGGCGATGGGGAAGTTGCAAGGGTTGCACGTTGAATTTGAAAAGCTTGATGAATGGATGCCAACCATATTGAGCCACATCGGCATTGAATACCGGCAAGATATCCACATGCTTTTCAAGAATATGTGGATTGAAACGAAAGATTTAACCAGCGACCCGGAAGCATTAGCGGTGTGGATTTGAACAGCCCGGTGCGCAAAGATGATGTGCCTATTGAATATTTGCCATACCGATTGCAAACACACAAGGCAATGGCCCGTTTGGGTGATGGTGGCAAGTATTGGAATCGGCACCGGTTAAGAACTGAACAATATGTGCATTCTGCCGTTGATGATATTTGGTTGCGCTTCCATGAATGGCGCGATGGCTTAACGCTTGAAGAATTCAATGAACCGCATGAATCCGTTTGGTATCCCATAGCCAAGGAAATACCCGAATTGAAAGCCTTGGCGCTGGCGGTATGGGCCAATGCAATGAAGATTTACAGTTGTGAATTGCAGCTTGGTGGCGTGCTGATAACCAGAATTCCATCATATGGGAAAGTTGAAGCGCATTATGATCAAGGGTGGCATGCAAGCCATTACAATATAAAGCACGCTTTGCAACTGATGGGGTGCGAAGGCCAGCGGTTTTGTTTTGAGGGGTTCAGTTTATCCGCGCATCCTGGTGAAGCTTATGAATTCGACAACAGCCGGCTGCATTGGGTGGAGAACCAAAGCCCGATTGAACGCATCACAATGATTGTTTGCATGCGGGTGCCCGATGCCAAGCCCATATGTTGAGGTTCCATGCATTGATTGCCATGAAGTGAAGCGCATCCGCCGGGATAGAATCAAAAAAAATCCGCGTTGTAATTCTTGCGGCATGATTCATTCATGGCATGTGAAAGGCCGAAAGCCCAGGCGCAAAGAATCTGATGGCATGTGTGGGGTTTAGGTTGTAAAAATATGAAGGTTTTAGACTTGTTCAGCGGTATCGGCGGCTTTAGTTTAGGCTTAGAGCGCGCCGGTATGGAGACGGTGGCGTTTTGTGAAATTGAGGAATTTCCGCGCAAGGTGCTGGCTAAGCATTGGCCCAACATATACAGACACGACGATATACATTCGTTGAGATATTTATACGACGGAGACGAGGGGGTTCTAGTAGATGCGA
>Ga0222631_1000159_pt1 | contig 20931 bp, 17 predicted proteins | sample AntAcemetagenom5_FD_179826 | JGI IMG/M metagenome (GOLD analysis project Ga0222631, IMG submission 179826) | Saline water microbial communities from Ace Lake, Antarctica - #5 | ecosystem: Environmental > Aquatic > Non-marine Saline and Alkaline > Saline | place: Antarctica: Ace Lake | collected... | reverse complement strand
TTAATGACGATGAAATTATTGGATTAAAATCAACCTCAATAAAGTTTAAAAAAAACCCACATACCTTCTTAATTACATGTTACTTAATTTTTATATTTTGCACTATAATCACTGGTATTTTAATGAACTTTAATTATTTATTTTTTATATTTTTAATAATACCCCTAATTCACTTAATATTATTTCAAATAAAGAATCTGAATGTTGGCGATCCAAAAAATTGCTTAAAGATTTTTAAAAGTAATAATTTATTTGGTTTAATATTGTTTATCAATATATTGATTGGAAAATTGTAAAAATGAACAATATAGATATTTTAAAACGTCTTTTTAAAGATTATACAAGAAAGCACATCAAACAATTAACAATTTCTATTTTTTTTACATTATTGCTTGCTGCTAGTACATCTGCTGTAGCATACCTTCTGGACCCAGCTATTAAAAAATTATTTATTGAAAAAGATCAAAAATTAATTTTTCTAATTCCAGCATGCATTGTTTTGGCATTTATTGTTAAGGGCCTCTCCTTATACATAGCAAAAGTAATTATGATTACAGTCTCAGAAGAGGTACGAAAGGATATTCAGACTGATATGTTTGGCGTTCTAATAAAAGCAGACACTCAATTAATAGATAGCCAACATTCTGGTAAGTTTTTATCCAACTTAACAAACGATGTTAATTTGATTACTGGTCTAGTTAGTACAGCAATATTGAATATAGCCAAAGACACTCTTACTTTAATTGGTTTATTATCTGTAATGTTTTACCAAAACTGGAAACTTTCTTTGGTTGCATTAATAATGATACCTCTGGCATCAGTAGCTGCAAAAACTCTTGGAAAAAGAATAGGCAAGATATCAGTTGAACAAATGGAAAAAGCTGGAGTTTTAAGTACATACTTAATAGAAGTTTTTAAAAATCATAGATTAATAAAAATTTTTCAAAAAGAGTCTCATGAAAAAACTCGTGCAGTAAAATTAATTAATGAGCTTAAAGATAGATCAAGAAAAATAAGCATTGTATTTGTAAGGGCATCACCAATTATGGAGGCCTTAACTGGTATAATGATAGCTTGTTTAATTTTCTATTCTGCCAAATTAATAATGAGGAATGAGCTAGATATTAATAATTTTTTTTCATTTTTAGCCGCAATGATGCTTGCATATCAGCCTGTTAGATCTCTTGCTACATTGAATATTTCAATCAATCAAGGACTTGCTGGTGCCAGAAGAATCCTTCCTATATTGGACAGAAAAAATAAAATTGATGATCATAAAGATGCAAAAGAAATCAAAATTACAGAAGGAAATATCAAATTTAAAAATGTTAGTTTTAAATATGAAAGTGAAATGGAAATTTTAAAATCTATAAATATTGATATCTCTGGAGGTAAAATGACCTCTTTAGTTGGTCATAGTGGTGCAGGAAAATCAACAATCCTAAACTTAATTCCTAGGTTTTATGATTGTAACGAGGGTGATATAGAAATTGATGGACAGTCCATATACCTCTCAAAAATTTATTCATTAAGAAAAAGCATTTCTTTAGTTAGTCAGGATACCACTTTATTTGATGATACTATCAAAAACAATATAGCTTACGCTAACTTAGAAGCCTCACAAAAAGAAATAGAAGAAGCTGCAAAATACTCTTATGCAAGAGAATTTATTGAGAAATTACCCAAAGGATACGATACAATTATTGGTGAAAATGGAATAAGACTTTCGGGTGGAGAAAAGCAAAGACTTTCAATAGCAAGAGCAATATTAAAAAAAAGTTCTATAATATTATTAGACGAAGCAACGTCTTCATTAGATGCTGAGACAGAAAGCAAAATTCAAGAAGCAATTTCATTTCTAACAAAAAATAAAACAACAATTGTTATAGCTCATAGACTTTCTACAATTTTAAATTCTGATAAAATCTATGTAATAGATCAAGGTAAAATAGCAGGACAGGGAAGTCATGAAGAGCTACTACAATCGTCGAGTGCATATAAAAATTTTTATGAAAAGCAGATTAAAAAAAAATAATGCTATTAGTTTACAGATTATTAATAAATTTAATAATTATTCTGTCTCCACTAATAATTGCTGTAAGACTAATTAAAAAAAAAGAGCATCCAAGCAGATTTAAAGAGAAATTTTGTTTTTTCACAAAAAAAAGAGTGGTTGGAAAAGTTGTCTGGTTTCACGGAGCAAGCGTTGGTGAGGTTTTAAGTATAATTCCTTTAATTGAAAAATTAGAAAAAAATAAAAAAATAAAACAAATACTAATCACATCATCGACATTAAGTTCTGCTAATGTTCTTTCAAAATTTAATTTTAAAAAAACAACGCATCAATTTTTTCCTGTAGATTCTAATTATCTAGTAAAAAAATTCATAAATTATTGGAAACCATCGCTGGCGATTTTTGTTGATTCTGAAATTTGGCCAAACATGCTAATTAATCTAAAAAAAAAATCGATTAAACATATTTTATTAAATGCAAGACTAACAAAGAAATCTTATAAAAGATGGTTTGCTATTACACATTTTTCAAAAAAATTATTTGAAAATTTTAATGCAGTATACCCACAGAATAAAGAAACTAAAAGATATTTAAAAAATTTAGGATGTAGAAAAATTAAAGAATTAGGAAATTTAAAATTTGTTGCAGGTGATTTAAAAATGAATTTAAATTTAAAAAATAAAATCAATGGATTAAAAAACAAGAAAAGAATATGGTGTGCTTCAAGTACGCATGACTCAGAAGAAATCATGTGTGCAAGAGTTCATTTAAATTTAAAAGATAAATATAAAAATTTATTGACAATAATAATCCCAAGACATGTGCAGAGAAAAAATGATATCATATCTTCTATTGAAAAAATTGGTCTGAGAGTTCATTGTCACAGTTCTAATAAAAAAATTAAAGATAAAACTGATATATATTTAGTGGATACTTATGGTGAAACAAAAAATTTTTTCAAAATATGTAGAGTGGTTTTTTTAGGAGGATCAATAATTAAGCATGGAGGTCAGAACCCATTAGAAGCTGCGAGATTTGGTAGTAAAATATTACATGGCAAACATGTGGAAAATTTTAAGGAAATTTATCATTTATTAAAAAAAAATAAACAAACTATAGAAGTAAATGATCATAAAAAGATTTCAATTGCTATTGAAAAATTATTTAAACATAAAAATAACTCAAATTTACTAGCTAAAAAAATTAAAAATATGGGAGATAAAATTTTAAATAACACTGAAATAGAAATTAATAATTTTATTAATTAGATATGAAAATATACAAACCTGCATTTTGGGATTATAAAAAACCAAATTTTTTAGCTTATTTATTAAAACCATTTACTTTTCCAATATTGTTAAGAGAGCATTTTAAAAAAAATAAAGTTAAAGTTAAAAATATAAAAACAATATGTGTTGGAAATATTTATCTTGGTGGTACTGGAAAAACACCAACCACTATCATGCTAAATGAAATATTCAAAAATTTGAATTATAAAACGTGTTTTATAAAAAAATTTTATACCAATCAAAAGGATGAGCAACTTTTGTTGAAAAAGTATGGCACACTATTTTGTGAGAAAGAAAGAATAACAGCAATCAAAAAGGCATTAAAAAACAAAATAAATATTGCAATTTTAGATGATGGCTTGCAGGATAAATCGATAGACTATGATCTAAAGTTTGTTTGTTTTAATACCCAAAAATGGGTTGGAAATGGCTTTATAATACCAGCGGGTCCTATGAGGGAGAGTTTAGATAGTTTAAAAAACTATCATGGTATTTTTCTTAACGGAAACGGCGAAAATACAAATAACATTAAGAGAATTATAAAAAAAAAATATAATAATATAAAAATTTTTGAAAGTAAGTACACAATTGAAAATATTTATAAAATTGAAAAAAATCAAAAATATTTAGTATTTTCTGGAATTGGAAATCCTACAATTTTTAATGACACACTTAAAAAAAATAAAATAAAAGTTATTAAAAATATTAATTTTCCTGATCATCACAATTATTCAAATACCGAAATCTCTAAAATTAAAAAAGAAGCTGCAAAACTGGGCGCCAAAATTCTTACAACAGAAAAGGATTTTTTAAGATTAAATTTTAAGAACCGTAAAGACATATATTATGCAAAAGCCAAGTTATCAATTATAAATAAAAAAAAGTTAATAAACTTTCTTAAAATAAATTTATGAAATCTATAAAATATTTTTTTCAATTTATAATAATTTTTTTATTATTTATTATTTTTAAGATAGTAGGCTATAAAAATGCTTCTAATCTAGGTGGTTTAATTGGATCAACAATTGGACCTTTTTTCAGATCAAAAAAATTGATAATTCAAAATTTAGAAAAGTCTTTTAAAGATCTAACAAAAGAAAATATCCATAAAATTTATAATCAAGTGTGGGAAAGCTATGGGAGAATCCTCTCAGATTATGTTTTTATTAAAGATTTTAGAAATGATAAATTAATCAAATTTTTAAAAATTGAAGGTCGTGATGTTTTAAAAAATATTAAAAAAAATAATAAACCTGTAATTTTTATATCTGGACACTTTGATAATTTTGAACTTATGGCGATGGAAATTGAAAAAGGGGGCATTAATCTTGCAGCTATTTATCGACCTTTAAATAATATTTATCTTAATAAAATTATGGAAAATATTCGAAAAAAATTTATTTGTAAAAAACAAATTAAAAAAGGGAGAAGCGGTGTGCGAGAAATGCTTGCTCTTTTTAAAAAAGACTTTTCAATAGCATTAATGATAGATCAAAGAGTCAGTGAAGGGATCAAAAGCAAGTTTTTTAATAGAGAAGCTGCAACAACTACCATCCCAGCACAATTAGTCAAAAGATTTAATTGTCAGGTTGTTCCAGTAAATATTTATAGAAAAGATAATCATTATTTTAATATTAAATTTTATGATCCGATAACTTTTGATAATAATAAAAATATTGATGAAATTACCCATCATTTAAACTTGATACTTGAAAAAATGATTTCAAATAATCCTGGTCAATGGATATGGACTCACAATAGATGGAAATAGTTTATTTAATTTTATCAAATTTTTCTTTTTTTATAAAAACTTCTTTATATGAATAATAAGGCTCCTGCAGATCCACATCCCAATAATTTAAATTCTCTAATTTTATTTCTTTTTTTGAAATAGCACAAATTACATGATCTCCAGCTTCAATAACCTTAAAATTATTTGGTAGATATTTTAATTTTGCTAATTGCTTTTTCATTCCAAAGTTATACTCATATGATTATATGATACTAGGAATTATTGGAAGTGGTGGCAGAGAGCATGCTATATGCCAATCTATAAAAAAATCAAAAAAAGTTGCAAAAATTTATTGTTTTCCTGGAAACGCAGGCACAAGTTCAATAGCAGAAAATGTTGACATTAATCTGGATGATTTTGATAATATAAAAAACTTTATATTAGAAAAAAAAATTGATTTAATTGTTGTTGGTCCAGAAAAACCACTTGTTGATGGTATAGTAGACTTTTTTGAACAAAATAATATAAAAGTTTTTGGTCCTAATAAAATAGCCTCACAACTAGAGGGCTCAAAAATTTTTACCAAAGAATTATGTAAAAAAAATAAAATTCCTACAGCAAAATTTGGTATTTTTGAAACATCTCAGAAAGCAAATATCTTTTTAAAAGACTCTAGTTTTCCAATTGTAATTAAGGCCGATGGTTTAGCGGCTGGGAAAGGTGTTTACATATGTGAGAACCAACTACAAGCAATGGATGCTGTTAATGAGATTTTTGAAGGTAAATTTGGTGTAGCAGACAAAATTCTAATTGAAGAATTTTTAAATGGTGAAGAAATGAGCTATTTTATTATTTCGGATGGGGAAAATTTTAAAAAATTTGAAACAGCACAAGATCATAAAAGAGTTCATGAGGGTGATAAAGGGAAAAACACAGGTGGCATGGGCGCTTACTCACCATCACTTTTAATAAACCAAAACCTGGAGAAAAAAATTTTAGAAAAAATTATCAAACCAACCATTAAAGGCTTAAAAGACATGGGATCTGAATATAAAGGTTTTTTATATGCAGGACTTATGATTGTAAATAATGAGCCCTACCTAATTGAATATAACGTTAGAATGGGAGATCCGGAATGTCAGACAATATTACCTAAATTGAAAACAGACTTAACAGAAATACTATTAGCCTCTGTAAACTATGGTCTATCTTCAATAGATATTGAGTGGCATGATTATAAAAGTTTATGTGTTGTATTGTGTTCTAAAGGATATCCAGATAAATACAAAAATAACATAATGATTAAAAATCTTGTGAATTTAACTATTAGTAAAAATGAATTTATTTTTCACGCTGGTACAAAAATGATAGACAATAAAATCCATTCTAATGGTGGTAGAGTTTTGAATTTTGTTGTTTTGTCAGATGATTTTAAAAAAAGTCGAAATAGGGCCTTAGAATTAATTAAGAAAGTTAATTGGTCGAATGGTTTTTGCAGGAATGATATTGGTTTTAAAGCTATTAATTAATGCGAATAATATCCGGATACCTAAAAGGAAAAAAAATTTTACTACCTAGTGATAAAAAAACACGTCCTTTAAAAGACATGGTTAGAGAGTCAATTTTTAATATTATAAAGCACACTAAATCTTTTAACAATAATATAGAGCATTCTGTAGTTTTAGATTTATTTTCTGGGACTGGTTCATTTGGTCTTGAGTGTATTTCAAGAGGTGCTTCACAAGTTATTTTTAACGAAAATTATCCACTAGCATTAGAAATATTAAGAAAAAATATTTATAATTTAAAATGTGAAAATAAATGTAAAATTAATAATCATGACTGTTTTAACATAAGGCAGTTAAAAAATATGAATGACAAACAGTTTGATATTATATTTATGGATCCTCCTTTTGCAGAAAAACAAATCCACAATATATTAGAAAATATTAAAAAATTAAGTGTCTTAAAAAAAAATGGTGTAATAGTTATCCACAGGCATAAAAAAGAAATTGATACTTTGCCAAAAGATTTCAATATTTTAGATGAAAGAATATATGGTTTATCTAAAATTATTTTTGGGAATTAAGATCTAATTAAAATTTTCTTAGTTTCTTGCTTGATCAATTCAACAGAGGGTTGGTCAAAAGGATTTATATTTAATGCCCTACCCACTAAAATTGTTTCTAATATAAAAAATGAAAAAAGCTCACCTAAAGACTCTTCGCTTCTATTAAAAACTTCAAAACTTCTAAAAGGAATTTTTTTTTTAAAAAAAATTTTTTCTGTGGCTTTTTTTTGAGCAAATAAAATTTCCTTTACACCTTTGTCTTTCAAATAATTGTGACTAGACAAAATATTTTTTTTATTAATTTTCAAAATATTTTTTTCATCTACATAAAAAAAAGTGTAAAAAGAATTTTTTTGTCCATCCAAATAAAGTTGCATTGTGCTATGATTGTCTTTGGGCATAGTTGACACTATTGGTAATATACCTGAAGATTTTTTTCCCAAACTTTCTGCCACTAATTGTTGATACCACTTAAATAAACTTTCAGATTCTTCGTCGTAATTAATAATGATTGAGTTAAATTTTTTATTTTTTTGTAAGCAAATAATATTTGAAACATTATTAACTAAGCTACTTATAAATCTTTTACTTTTTACTAAATGATTAAATTGTTTAAATTTTTTTTCACTTAAACCCATCAACTCTACTGGCAGCATACCAACTTCTGATAAAACTGAATACCTTCCACCTATAAAATTGTTGTGATTAACTATTTCAGCTTTGAGATTTTGCGCTAATTTTTTTAGATAACTGTCTTTATTTTCAGTTATAAAAATATTTTTATGATCTTCTTGTATTAATAAATTTGAATTTAATATTGTTTCGAGTGTGTTTCCAGATTTTGATATTATAATGTTAACTAGTTTTTTTGGTAGATTAATAGTTTCCTGTTGTCGTTTTAAATTATTAACAAATAAAACTTTTTTTTTGATTTTAAAATTTAAGAAATTATAGATTGCTTCTGTCCCTAAAATTGATCCTCCCATTCCAATTAATCGTAATATTGGTGCTTTAACAAATTTTTTAATTAATTTTTTTTTGAAACTATATTTGTAAGTGCTTGTTAATGATTTTATTAATTCACTATCTTCTTTTAATAGAGATTTTAAGTTTATGGAGGAAGTTTTTAAATATTTTTTAAAACTTGAATTTTTATTAATATTAAAATTCTTAAAGTTGATATTTTTACTTAACATTAATAATTATTTAATTTTTTTTAGAATAGACTCCTCTGTACTACCCAAACTATCATCGCCTTTATTTTCAACTTTAACACCCTCATTTTCTTCAAAAAGTTTTTTAATATCATTATCTAAGTTTTCATCAGCAGTTATAGGATCGTTTGAATTATTAGACCGCGGTTCTGGCAATTTATCAAAATCAGGCGGTACAACTAATGGGTTTTTTTTATTTATTAAAAACTCCTCTCCTTTACCTACTTGTTTTCCTTTGAAACCATCACTAATATCGCTACAGCCTGGTAGTAATATTATTAAAATAGTCAATCTTAATAGAATTTTGCTAAGTCTCATTTTAATTATTTTTTTTCAAGTTTATTTCGCTTAATATAAGGCATATTACACCAAATGTAATAAATATATCCGCCACATTAAAAACAAACCAATGAAATTCCTGGAAATGTAAATCGATGAAATCAGGTACAGCTGAATAATAAATTCTATCGAAAAGATTACCTAGGGCACCTCCTAATATTAAAATTATAGAATATTTTTTAAATCCTTCTGATTTTACAATCATAATGATGAGTACTATGCTAATTATAGAGATTACTAAACTTATCGACTGATAAATAAAATTTTCTTCAAATGAAAATAATCCGAATGCTATTCCCTTATTCCAAATCAAATAAAAATTTAAATAAGAGGTTAAATAAATATCAACTATATTCTCCAATTCAGCTATTTTGAGAATATAAATTTTAGAAATTCTATCTGCTAAAAATATAACTAAAACAATTATACTATTTAATAAAGTCTTCTTAAAATTTACTTTTAACATTTATGTATTATTTAAATAGGGTGTCTCTCACATCCATTTTTATTAATCTTCCAACATACCAAACATTTCTCTCCTTCAGCTTTTGTTGTTACGGCAGTTACCTCTTTTGTTTCTTTTTTTTCAATTTTTGCATTTGATGTAATGCACAATTCTGCAAAGTTTGTATTTTCTGTAACTTTAAATAATTTTTCATTTAAACTAATTGTTAAATTTGCTTCAAGACTTGATCCTATTTCTTTGCTTGCTCTCTTGGCCTCAATGCTGATATTGCAAATATCTCTAATTTTTTTTAGCTCAATCCATTTTTTGTTTAATTGTTCATTTTCAAATGATTTTGGAAATTCCATAAACTTCTCTAAATGAATACTTTTTTTATCTTTACTTATTAGTGTAAAAATTTCTTCTGTTGTAAATGAAAGTATGGGTGCAAACCATTTAATTAAGGATTCAAGAATTATATTTAAAACAATAATGCTACTTTTTCTTCTTTCTGAGTCTTTTGAGTCACAATACAAAGCATCTTTTCTAATATCAAAATAAAATGCAGATAAATCTACTGTACAAAAATTTAAAAGTTCTTTGTAAAGATTGTGAAAATCGTATGATTTAAAATAATTTTTAAAATTTTTATTTAAATCGTAAACTCGGTGAAGCATATATTGCTCTAATTCTGGTAATTGATTTGGGTCTAATTTTTTAATATCTACTTTCTTAAAATCATCATTTATGTTTCCAAGTAAATATCTAAATGTATTTCTAATCTTTCTATAAGAATCTGCATGTTGCTCTAAAATTGAATAATCAATTCTTAAGTCTTCGGCATAATTTGATGAAGCAACCCATATTCTTAAAATATCAGCACCATATTTTTTTAGGATATCTTCTGGCGCTATTACATTTCCTACAGATTTAGACATTTTAAGACCTTTGCCATCTACTACAAACCCATGTGATAATATTGATTCGTAGGGAGCTCTACCTCTAGTTCCACACGACTCTAATAATGATGAATGAAACCAGCCCCTATGTTGATCAGATCCCTCTAGATACATTGATGCAGGCCATTGAAGATCTTTTCTTTTTTCTAAAACAAATGCGTGGGTACAACCACTATCAAACCACACCTCTACAATGTCACTTATTTTATCGTAATCTTCTGCTTTATATTTATTTGTTAAAAACCTTTGTGGGTCATCAAAGAACCAACAATCAGAACCTTCTTTTTCATAAATACTTGCGATATTTTCATTTACTTCATCGTCTGCTAAAATTTCTTTAGTAGTTTTATGAACAAATATAGGCAACGGAACTCCCCAAACTCTTTGCCTAGAAACACACCAGTCAGGCCGCGTCTCTATCATTGCTTTTATTCTTTCCCTCCCTTTATCTGGATAAAAAGTAGTGTCATCAAGAGCTTTTAGTGCTTTTTTTCTCAGACCATGACTTTCCATAGAAATGAACCATTGTGGAGTTGCTCTATGGACAAGTGGGGCTTTTGATCTCCATGAATGTGGATATGAATGGATTAACTCTCCACTAGATAATAGTTTTTTTTGTTCGTTTAATTTTTCAATAACAATCGGGTTTGCTTTAAAAATATGAGTTCCTTCAAATAATGGAATATTTTTAGTATATTTACCGTCTCCATCAACTGTTTCAATTGCTTTAATATCATGTTTTAAACAAAGGTTAAAATCATCAGGGCCATGACTTGGTGCGCAGTGAACAATGCCCGTTCCTTGTTCGGTTGTAACAAATCTTGCTTCAAGCATTGGAATCTCATAATCATAGCCAAGCTCTAGAAGTGGATGATTACAAATTGTATCTTTAAAATCTTTTCCTTTAAATTTTTTAATTTCTTTATAATTTTTTATATCACATTCTTTAATTACAGAATCTAATAATGCTTCAGCAATTACTATTTTTTTATTCTTAAAATCCCCATCATCATTTAATTGAATTATCAAATAATCTAAGGCTTCATTATAAGCTAAAGCTTTGTTTGCTGGGATTGTCCAGGGAGTAGTTGTCCATATAACAACTTCTGTTCCTTCTAGTTCTTTTAAGTTAGTTTTTTTAACAGAAAAAGCAGTGTAGATAGTATCAGATTTATGATCTTGATATTCAACTTCAGCATCTGCTAATGCCGTCTTTTCAACAGTAGACCAAAGAACGGGTTTAAATCCTCTATAAAGACTTCCTTCTTTTAAAAACTTACCCAGCTCTCTTACAATTTGCGCTTCAGCATCAAAACTCATCGTGGCATAGTGATTGTCCCAATCACCTACAACACCTAATCTCTTAAATTGTGTTTTATGAACTTCAATCCATTTTTGAGCAAAATCTCTGCATTCTTTTCTAAATTCCGTTATTGGAACTTCATTTTTATTTTTTTTATTTTTTTTATATTGCTCTTCAATTTTCCACTCAATAGGTAATCCGTGACAATCCCATCCTGGGACATATACAGAATCTTTTCCATCCATTTGATGAAACTTAACAATTATATCTTTTAGAATTTTGTTTAATGCTGTGCCCATATGAATATTTCCATTTGCATATGGAGGGCCATCATGAAGTATAAATTTTTCTTTACCTTTGTTAGATTTTCTTAATTCTTTATAAAGATCAATCTTTTTCCAATAATCTAAAATCTCAGGTTCTTTGTTCTGTAAATTTGCTTTCATGGAGAAAGCTGTTTTGGGTAAGTTAATATTTTCTTTGCTCATTTTAATTATTTTTAGCAACCTTTAGGTCGCTCTGAATTTGCTTTCTTAATTGAGTAACGTTTTTAAATTTTTTTTCTTTTCTAATAAATTTTATGAATTCAACTGATAAATACTTATTATAAAGATTTCCAGAAAAATTAAAAATGTTAACCTCTAATAAGATTTTTTTTTGATTAAAAGTCGGCCTATAACCAAGATTCGCAATCCCTTTTAAATATTTATTAGAATTTTTTTGTTTTACATTGACGGCATACACTCCTGGCATGGCAATTACATAGTCTTTGATCTCTATATTACAGGTTGGAAAACCAATTTTTTTTCCTTGTTGTCTTCCCTTTTGAACCATTCCTTCAATCGACCAATTTCTTCCTAATAATTTATTGGTTTTTTTTAAATTACCTTTTTCTAAAAGTGACCTTATGTATGTAGAGGAAATAATTTTTTGACTTAATATTAATGGTTTAGGTTTTATTATTTTATAGTCATAAATTTTTTCATTTTTAATTAATTGATTAACGTCTCCCTCTCTTTTATTACCAAATTTAAAATTATTACTAACAAATATGTAATTTGCATCTAATTTTTTAGATAAAATTTCTTTAATAAAAAAATCAGATTTAATTTTAGAAAATTTTTTATCAAATTTTTGAGTAATTATAAAATCAACTCCCAGGCTTTGTAGAATTATATTTTTTTGATTAATATTTGAAATTCTGAAGTTTTTTATATTTTTATTAAAAAACATCTTAGGCATTGGTTCAAATGTCAAAACACCAATACTTATATTAAATTTCTTTTTATAGCTGTTTGCTAATTTAAACAATTTTTGATGACCTAGGTGGACGCCATCAAAGTTCCCAATTAAGATAATTGATTTTTTATGATTTTTTGAAATATTAAAATTTTTGTATAACTTCATTTTTACCATTTAAGCTCTGTTTGAATATAATTTACTACAACTTCATATTTTTTTGAAACTATATCTATTCCTTCTTTTTTAATTTCATCTTTATGAACACCATTTGATATTATTAATGAATCATAATCTAAAAGATTTGCTCCCTTTATATCTGTGTTTAAATTGTCACCAATCGACAATACTTTTTTTTCTTTGTTATCAATTGATAGATTGTACACTTCTGGAAAAGGTTTTCCAAAATATATAACCTCTCCTCCCATTTTTTCATAAACTAATGCCACTGATCCTGCGCACAATTCTCTTCTATTACCTCTATCAACAATTAAATCTGGATTGGTGCATATCATTTTCTTATTAACATGTTCTTTAAATAATTTTTTATAGTAATTTAAATCTTCACCTTGCTCTTCAAATAAACCTGTACACAATAGGTATGAGCTTTCTTTAATATCTGTAGTCTTATTTTTTTTAAATTCTGAAAATAAATCAAAATCTCTAGGGGGTCCCAAGTGATAAAATTTTTCATTTAATAACTTTTTTTTTAAATAGCTTAATGCAGCTTCTCCAGATGAGTATACTTTTTCCCTAATCTCTTTATTCATTCCCATTTTTTCTAAAAATGACTTTACAGTTTTATTGGGGCGTGGAGCGTTAGTTAATAGAACGTATTGTTTTTTTGCTTTAGTAATTTCTTCTAAGGCTTCAATTGCATTTTTATGAAGGTTTATTCCGTTGTGAATAACGCCCCATAAGTCGATATAAAAAATATCATAATTCTCAGCAATTGACCTTAATCCATTATTATCTAAATTTTCACTCATTGTGGGAGGTATAACTCATAAAAAACACAATTTCTCTGGTTTTTTGACCCACATATTTTTTTTACTTAACCTTGAAATAGTGAGGCTAGTAGCTATATGAGTCACATATTAAAAGGAGAATCTATGAAATTTAAACCGTTACACGACAGAGTTTTAATACAAGTTTTAGACAGTAGTGAAAAAACTGCTGGAGGAATAATTATCCCTGATACAGCTCAAGAAAAACCTCAAGAAGGTAAAGTTATTGCTGTTGGTGGTGGGGCAAAAACTGAAGATGGAAAATTAATTCCAATGGATGTGAAAGTTGGAGATAAAGTTCTTTTTGGCAAATGGTCAGGAACAGAAATCAAAATCGATGGTAAAGAATACAGCATAATGAAAGAGTCTGACATTATGGGTATTTCAGGAAAATAATTTAATTAAAAGGAGAAAGTAAAATGGCAAAAGTTATAAAATTTGACTCTGAAGCAAGAGCTGCAATGATAAGAGGTGTTGATATTCTTGCAAACACAGTAAAAGTTACACTTGGACCAAAAGGGAGAAACGTTGTTATTGATAAATCTTATGGTGCACCAAGAATTACTAAAGATGGTGTTTCAGTTGCTAAAGAAATAGATTTAGAAGATAAATTTGAAAACATGGGTGCTCAAATGGTTAAGGAAGTTGCTAGCAAAACAAATGAAGAAGCTGGTGATGGAACAACTACAGCAACCATTTTAGCACAAGCAATTGTTAAAGAAGGTGTAAAATATGTGACTGCAGGCATGAATCCTATGGACGTTAAGAGAGGGATAGAAGCAGCAGTAGAACATGTTAAAGCAAGTTTAATTGGTTCAGCTAAAAAAGTTAAAGATAGTGATGAGATTGCTCAAATAGGAACAATTTCAGCTAATGGTGATAAAGAAATTGGCAACATGATTGCAAAAGCTATGCAAAAAGTTGGTAACGAAGGTGTTATCACTGTTGAGGAAGCAAAAGGAATAGAAACTGAGTTAGATGTTGTTGAGGGTATGCAGTTTGATAGAGGATATTTATCACCATACTTTATCACTAACGCTGATAAAATGACTACTGAGTTAGAAAATCCTTTTATTCTTTTACATGAAAAGAAATTAACTAACCTACAGCCAATGGTTCCACTTTTAGAAGCTGTTGTTCAAGCTGGAAGACCACTAATGATTATTTCAGAAGATGTTGAGGGTGAAGCTCTTGCAACTCTTGTTGTAAACAAACTTAGAGGTGGTTTAAAAGTTGTTGCTGTTAAAGCTCCAGGTTTTGGTGATAGAAGAAAATCAATGCTTGATGATATTGCAATCTTAACTGGTGGTCAGGTTATTTCTGAAGACATCGGTGTTAAGCTTGAAAATGTTAAACTTACTGATCTTGGTTCTTGTAAGAGAATAAAGGTTGATAAAGATAACAGTACCATCATTAGTGGCAGCGGTAAAAAATCTGAGATTGAAGCTAGATGTGCTCAAATCAAACAACAAGTTGGTGAAACAACTTCTGATTATGACAGAGAAAAACTTCAAGAAAGACTAGCAAAACTTGCTGGTGGAGTTGCTGTAATCAAAGTTGGTGGAGCAACTGAAGTAGAGGTTAAAGAAAGAAAAGATAGAGTGGAAGATGCTCTTAACGCAACTAGAGCTGCTGTTGAAGAAGGAATAGTAGTTGGTGGTGGTTGCGCACTTTTATATGCTTCACAAAGCCTAGATTCACTTAAAGTTAAGGGAGACGATCAAAAAGCTGGTGTTGCATTAGTTGCTAAAGCTTTGCAAGCTCCTATTAGACAAATAACTTTAAATGCTGGAGTTGACGGTTCAGTTGTGGTTGGAAAATTACTTGAACAAAGCAAAAAGAACATGGGTTTTGACGCTCAGAATGAAGAGTATGTTGATATGTTTGCAAAAGGTATCATAGATCCTGTTAAAGTTGTGAGAACAGCTTTACAAGATGCTGCTTCAATTGCTGGATTACTTGTAACTACTGAAGCAATGATTGCTGACAAACCAGATGATAAAGATGCTGGTGCTGGCGGAATGCCTGGTGGAATGCCTGGTGGAATGGGCGGTATGGGTGGCATGGGTGGCATGGGCATGTAATCCCATCTATCTAGACCTAAAAATTCTAAAACCCCCGTTGTTAAACACTTCGGGGGTTTTTTTTTAAATATTATTCTTTCTTTTAAATATTTTTCTTAATTTGTAATTAAGTGGCTTTTCATAAAATCTGAAACTAAGAGATGATATGAAAATTACAAAACCAACATATCCTAAAAAAAAGTATTCACTATAAAAAATCTCTTCCTTGATATCAAAATACCCAAAAGCTAAAATAATTATTATTTGGGTCGGTATGTGTAATAAATAAAGTGCATATGTTAGATCTCCACTAGACTGAAAAAAATTACCTAGTTTTTTGTTTTCGGTTGTCCCTAATGCTGAGAGAAATAATATTGTAGCTGGAAAAAAAATAAATAACTTAAAATTACCTAGTAATGATATAAAAACTAAAATAATTGATATCAAAACCAGATAAAGCCTATTACTAATTTTTGAATATAAATAATAGATTAAAATACCTGAAAAAAATAATCTAGAACAATCAAAAAAAGAAGTTAGTTGAAAACTTTTAATCCACCAATATTTGTCAACCAATAATAAAATTAAATATACCATCAATACAAATTTAATTTTAAATCTATTTAACAAAGAAATTGAAATAAAAAAAATAAAATAAATTATCAATTCTATAGAAACACTCCATGTTGGTGCATTAAAAGAGGCATCTTTAGCAAGCCCCCACCCATGAATATAAAAAAAATTTAATATAAAGTGATAAAGATCGTTGCCTTTATATATTTCAAAATTTTCATTTACTTTAAAGCTTAAAATCTGAAGTCCCATAACTATAATTAAAGTTAATAAGTGCAGTGGATACAATCTTGCAAATCTATTGATCAAAAAATCCTTAGAAGAAATTGTATTTAATTGGTCTAAATATACATAGGCAAAAACAAAACCAGAAATGGCCCAAAACATTTGAACACCATATCTTCCATACTCATAGATTAGCTCAAGCATAAAAAAGAGAGGGAGTTGAGTTGAATCTAATTTTAGTTCTGGATTATAAAAAGAATTAAATGGATAAAAGAAATGAATATAGTGATATATTACCACTGAAAGTGAAGTAAATAATCTTAATATTTCAATGTAAGAAAATTTTTTCATAATTATCTTTTTTAGCTAGCTTTTTTATTTTCTAAACAGTTAAAAGATATGAGAAAAATGTCAAATATATTTGACAACTTAATTAGACGATATATCGAGACTTGAGTTTATATATTCTAAAAAATTAAAGTGATTAAATGAACTTATTTTTTAGATTGTCACACTCATCTTTTAAGTTCCTTGTGAATTGAACTGGGAAATAATGAATAGTTATAAAAGTCTAGTAAATACAACACTAATTGAACAGGTCAATGAGAATGTAATTATACTTTTTTTCAAAAAGAAATTCAAAGACTACCTTTTTAGGTGGCCTTTTTTTTTATTAAGATGTTATAAGATTAAGATATGTCAAAAAGATACAGCGGAAAATCATTCAAAGACTCTAGCACTGCTAAAAAACCTAAATTAAGTCTGAAAGAAAAAAGAAAAAATAAAAAAGAGAAATCTAAAAAGTCTTAGACTTTAGCTCTTTTTTGGCTGTGTTTTTTGAAAGTAAAGCTTTTAGGTCTGTCACTTCTACTTTTAAACTTTTTCTTTCCATCAAAACTGTAGCTTTTTTTATCACCACTAGTTGATGAACTTTCAGATGTTTTTTTTCCAAAGTATTTAGGATTGTTTGTGAAGCCAGTTGGTTTCGAGTCATTTTTTTTAGTAAAACTAGATTTTCCTTTATAACCAAAACTCTTTTTCTCTCCATCTCTTGTTGATGGGCTTGATCTATTGTAGCTAGATGGTTTTGGTTTATAGCCAAAACTTTTCTCTCCATCTCTTGTTGATGGGCTTGATCTATTGTAGCTAGATGGTTTTGGTTTATAGCCAAAACTTTTCTCTCCATCTCTTGATGATGAGCTTGATCTACCATAGCTAGATGGTTTTGATTTATCACCAAAACTAGATTTTCCTTTATAACCAAAACTTTTTTTCTCTCCATCTCTTGATGATGAGCTTGATCTACCATAGCTAGATGGTTTTGATTTATCACCAAAACTAGATTTTCCTTTATAACCAAAACTCTTTTTCTCTCCATCTTTTGATGATGAGCTTGATCTACCATAGCTAGATGGTTTTGATTTATCACCAAAACTAGATTTTCCTTTATAACCAAAACTCTTTTTCTCTCCATCTCTTGATGATGAGCTTGATCTACCATAGCTAGATTTTTTTTCGTCTCTGAATTTTCTTTTTTTGTTATATGGAGCTTTTCCTTTTTTGCCTCCTCTTGAATCTCCTCTTGCTCCTCGAGGTGCAGGTTTAAAGTTTGGATCAATTAATTTACTAATTTCATTCCACATTGATCTATCATCAGGAGTTAAAAAAGTTAAAGCAGAACCTTCTGTTCCTGCTCTAGCGGTTCTTCCAATTCTGTGTACATAATCTTCTGGAACTTGTGGTAAATCATAATTAATTACATGTTGAATTAAAGGAATATCTAGTCCTCTTGCAGCAACATCCGTTGCAATTAATATTCTCTTAAGACCTTTTCTGAATGAAGTGATTACACGATCTCTTTTGCTCTGACGAAGATCTCCATGAATAGCATCGGCTGAATGACCCTCCTCTTTAAGACGCTTAACCATTTTGTCAGCACCTCTTTTTGTTTTAACAAAAACTAATATTGATCCTTTTCTAGCTATAAATTGATCTACCAATTCATCGTATTTATTTTCTTTAAAAACTTGAAGCGTCTCCTGTTTAATTTTAGCAATAGGAACTGACGTTGATCCTGTTGAAATCCTTTCAGGTTTATTTAAATATCTTTCTGAAATTCTAACAATGTTTTGAGGTAATGTTGCTGAAAATAATAAAGTTTGATGATCTTTTGGAACAAATTTTAAAATCAATTCTATTTGTGGAGTAAAACCCATATCTAACATTCTATCAGTTTCGTCTAATACCAAATATTTGGTAGCTGATAAATTTAAACTTTTTCTTTTTAAGTGATCATTAATTCTTCCTGGTGTTCCAACAATTATTCTAGATCTGTTGCCTAGTTGTCTAAGTTGTTTTTGCATTGCCTCTCCACCAATAAGTAGAGCAGTTTTAATATTAATTTTATCACTAATAATACTTTTAATTGCAGCCATTACCTGAGTTGCAAGCTCTCTAGTTGGACACATAACTAACGCAAATGCATTTTTATCTAATATCAATTTATTAATTAGAGGAACGCTAAAAGCTAATGTCTTTCCAGTCCCTGTTTGGGCTGTCCCCAAAATGTCTTTTCCCTCTAAAGCAACTGGTATTGCCATAGCTTGAATTGGTGTTGGTTTCGTAAACTTCATTTTTTCCAATGAATTTTTTAACGAATCTTCTATTTTTAATAATTTAAAGTTTTCCATTTAGGTATTTAGATTTTTTAAAACTTAAGGAGATATGTTCTTAATCCTTTAATACGTCTAATTTATATAGCGATATCTATACGTTATTTTAATAATCACAAGAAGCGAATTTTTTATTAAAGCTGTTTTAACAAGGAAATAATGATCTTTTTTAAGTTTTCAAATGACTCAATTGATGTATAAGAACCTCAAATTATGAATAACAATATTCGAAACATCACAATTATTGCCCACGTCGACCACGGTAAAACTACTATGATTGATACTCTTATGAAGCAGAGTGGTTCATTTAGAGAAAATGAAGTTGTTGATGAAAGATTGATGGATTCTGGTGAATTAGAAAAAGAAAGAGGAATTACTATTTTAGCTAAACCCGCTTCAATCAATTGGAAAGATTCAAGAATTAATATTATTGATACACCTGGCCACAGAGATTTTGCTGCAGAAGTTGAGCGTGTATTAAGTATGGCAGATGGAGCATTATTGCTTATAGATTCTGCTGAAGGTGTAATGCCTCAAACAAAATTTGTTTTGGCAAAAGCTCTTAAACAAGGATTAAAGCCAATCGTTATAATTAATAAACTAGATAAAGCAGATCAAAGAGCCAATGAAGTATTAGATGAAACATTTGATTTATTTGTAAGCTTAGATGCAAACGAAGAGCAGTTGGACTTCCCAGTTTTATACGCTAGTGGAAGATCTGGATGGGCGAGCAAAGAAGTTGATGGACCAAGAGAAAATCTTCATCCATTATTAGATTTAATTTTAGAACATGTTAACCCCGACGACCTTGATAAAACAAAACCTTTTGCAATGTTATCCACTTTATTGTATGCGGATAGTTTTTTAGGAAGAAGTTTGGTTGGAAAAATATCTCAAGGTACAGCAAAAGCTAATCAACCCATTAAAGCAATAAATCTTAAGGGTGAAAAAGTTGACGAAGGTAGATTAACTAAAATTTTTAGATACGAAGGAACAAAAAAAGTGCCCATCGAAGTTGGTGAAGCAGGAGATATTGTTATAATTGCAGGCTTAGAAAAAGCTAATGTGGCAGATACAATTTGTGATCCTGAAGTAAACAATCCTCTTCCAGCGACACCAATAGATCCTCCTACTATGTCCATTACTATAAGTGTTAATAGTTCTCCTCTAGCTGGAACAGAAGGTAAAAAATTAACAAGTACTCAAATTAAAGATCGGTTAGTTACTGAGGCACAAAATAATGTTGGAATTAGTTTTTCTCAAAATAATAACGTAGATGCTTTTGTAATTAGTGGACGTGGTGAATTAATGCTTGAAATATTACTTACACAAATGAGACGTGAAGGTTTCGAGATGACAGTAAGCCCTCCAAAAGTTTTGTATCAAAAAGATGAAAATGGTAACAGAATGGAACCCATTGAGGAAATCACAGTTGATTTAGATGAAGAGTTTTCATCAAAAATTATTGATTCAATGAATAGAAGGAAAGGTAAATTACTTGATCTTAAAGATACTGGAAAAGATAAAAAAAGATTAATCTTTCACGCACCAACAAGAGGTTTAATGGGTTACACAAGTAGATTTTTAACTTTAACAAAAGGTACTGGTGTAATTAACAGAATATTCCATGGTTATGGGAAATTTGAAGGTGAAATGGATGGAAGAAAAAATGGTGCTTTGATTTCAATGGCTAATGGAAAAGCTGTTGCTTTTGCAATATTTAACTTACAGGCAAGAGGTGAAATGTTTGTAACTCACAACGACCCTGTTTATGAAGGAATGATTG
>Ga0222631_1000157_pt1 | contig 21218 bp, 34 predicted proteins | sample AntAcemetagenom5_FD_179826 | JGI IMG/M metagenome (GOLD analysis project Ga0222631, IMG submission 179826) | Saline water microbial communities from Ace Lake, Antarctica - #5 | ecosystem: Environmental > Aquatic > Non-marine Saline and Alkaline > Saline | place: Antarctica: Ace Lake | collected... | reverse complement strand
CGAGTTCGATATTGAATGCTGGAATACCAACAGCGTCAACGCGGCCAGCCTATGCGCAACTGTCGCCGGGCTGCTTGAGGACTTCTCAGGATTGCTTAACAGCGGCACTGAAGTAGAGCGAACCAGACTATTCAACGAGTTCAGCGGCAGCGACAACGCAGCAGAATTATACAACCGCACGTTTACAGTTCAGATAACCCACCGATAGGATTTAGTTATGGGCGTTTTTAGTGAAGGATTCACCTGCAAAGTGGGCGACTCAGATGCGAGTTCAGAGACGTTCGCCGAAATGGCTCTGCTTGAGATTCCCGAAATATTTTCGGGCAGCAAATCCAAATTCCCCAACCGCACCACCGCAGATACCGGCGGCACGAAGAAGTACGGGCTCGGTATCGAGGAAGGCGACGAAATGGCTTTGACGGTTGAGCGAGACTTTAGCAGTGCCACACAGGACTTGATGCGAACTGCTCGGACCGACAGTGCCGAGATCAATCTGCAGTTCATTATTACCGATGGCACCATTGTCGAAACCAACCAAGCAGGCTTCAAGATTACAAGCATGCCGGTTGTGACTGCTGACCCAAATGGCGACGGCGAAACCACCAAACAGATGTTCAATATATTCCGCAACACCGACTGGACAACCACCGAGGCATAAGAATGCTTGAAGCTTTAACGATGGAGCTACGAATATGCCTAGTCATTTTTGCTCTAGTCGCATGCTGGTTTGCTTTTAGTCCTAGTTTTTTCCGGTGGCGAAAGTACCGCGCTTTGCGCAAAAGGGCGTGGGCATCTGAGCCCGTAGAGATTGATGGACTAGGGTTGATTCACATAAACCCCATGCCCGTTGCTTTGCGCATGGCCATGGTGACGGCGATCAACCAAAACAAGTACGTTAAATATGACGTTTATTGCTGGCTGATATCTGAGTGTGTCGAAGAATTTCTAGGCCGACAAGATATCGGTATGACAATCCCGCCCACTCAGATAGAAAAAGTGGGTGAGGAAATCCTTCGTGTTTCGGGCCTGACCAAAGACAGCCAGGAAGAAGAAGCAAAAAAGTCAGTGAGCGCCCAGAGTTAAAGTTTTTCTACTATCTGTGCGTGACGACTGGCTGGTTACCTGATCAGGTCAGGGCTTTATCTGGCGAAGACTATAGGCATCTGGTGGCGCTCTACAACGTGGAACCATGGGGGCCTGAAAGAGACAACGCCCACGCCGCTATGCAGCTGACACAAGTGGCGAACATGAACAGAGGCAGAGGGCAACCGCCCGTTGATATGTCTCGCTTTATCCTAACGAAAAAACCAAAAGCCAAAACCGACGCCAAGCGCATTGTGGCATTTCGCGCATCTATACAGCAATCAAGGAAAGAAAAGCAGAATGAGCCAGACTGTTGATCTTGCAAAGCTTGTCGTGCGCATGGAAGCGCAGTCAGACAAGTACCTTAAAGACCTGAATAAACAAAAGGCTCAAACCAAGAAGTGGAAAAACAGCGTCAACAAAAATGTTGGGTCGGTTGCTAAAAGCTTCCGTGGTCTGGCTGCAGCTGCCGGTATCGCTGTACTCACGCGCAAAATAATCCAGAACACCGCAGCACAGCAAAACGCTGTCGCTCAGTTGGCGCAAGGGCTTAAGACCACAAACGGGGTTGTTGGTCGATCTCTTGATCAGATGATAGCCAAGGCCGGCGAACTGCAAAAAGTTTCAATATTCGGTGATGAGCAAATCATTGCTGCACAAAGCCAACTGGTTTCATTCACCAGCATTGTTGAAGATGAATTTGACCGGGCCACAATTGCGGCAATGGATCTATCCGCCAGAATGGGTACCGATCTAAAGTCTAGCATCTTGCAGTTGGGCAAAGCCTTAAACGATCCGCTTTTAGGTCTTAGCGCTCTGACCCGGTCAGGCGTTAATTTTACGGATAGCCAAAAGGAAATGGTTCGGGCGCTGGTTGAGTCGGGGCGATCAGTAGAGGCCCAACAATTAATTCTAAACGAACTGGAAACGCAATTTGGTGGAAGTGCTAAGGCCGCCCGAGAAACATTCGGCGGAGCCCTTGCCGGGCTAACCGGTGCGTTCAATGACCTGCTCGAGGGCGGCAGTGGTGGTGGTTTAAATAAAACCCGCGACTCGATCGAGGAATTGACGTCGATGCTGCAAGACCCGACTTTCGTTGCCAACACCAACACGTTTCTAACCGTGGCAATAACCCTCTTCACTAAGCTCGCATTGTTGGTATCTAAAGTGGTTGAAGGCTGGTCGAAGATTGGCGATTGGATCATTACCCCAGAGGCCCGACAAGCCATTGCAGGATTTTTTAACGAAGACGGTTCAACTGTAGAGCCCTTAACGTTCAAACAGAAGTTCGCCGCCGCACGCGCAAAAATTAGGGATTCAAAAACACCAGCGACATCAACCGTCGGCGGCATGCTTGACGGATCAAGCATGCCATCAACAGGCATTTCGACCGGTGTCGCTTCGCCAGGCTTCGTAGATCCATTGGCTCAGTCTACTTTACAGGACGAGCTAGACAGCAAGATCGCGCTCGAGCAGGAGTATTGGGAAGAAAAAGAACAAATGGCACAGAGCTACGCCGAGGCTGAGACACGCATTCAAGGCGACGTTATGGCTATGCGTATGGGCTTCGCGTCCGATGCCATGGCGCTCATTGCCCAGAACGCAAAGGAAGGTTCAGCGATACAGAAAGCCGCGCTGATCGCGTCCAAGGCCCTATCAGTAATGCAGATCATAATGAATGCAGAGGTAGCCGCAAGCTCGGCGCTACTGCCCCCGCCCATTGGCCTTGGACCGCTAGGAGGTATTGCTCTCGCTGGCACTATCCGCAGCTTGGGTTATGCGTCTGCAGCGCTTGTAGGAGCTCAGGCCATCGCAAGTTTTGACGGCGGCGGCTATACCGGTGACGGTGCGCGCAGCGGTGGGCTAGATGGGAAGGGTGGTTTCATGGCCATGATGCACCCACAAGAGTCAGTGACCGATCACACCAAAGGAGGCGGCGGTGGCGGCGATCAAAATTACTATGACTTCCGCGGGTCTGAATTATCCGAGGCTCGAGTGCGCGCAATGATTGAACAGTCCGGCCAAGTGCTTGAAGCCCGGCTGCGTAACAACAGTGCGAGAGGTCGATAATGACAACCTACACCTTTCCTGCCATTGCACCCAACACGTCTGACTTAAAGATAGTCAGCAATGTACGGGCGTTTGTATCCCCATTAACTGGTTACACACAGACAGCAAGCAGGCAGGGTACGCGCTGGCAAATGGCGCAGGGATTCACCAGTTTAGAAGGTGATGCCCGCGCAATAATGAAAGCGTTCACGGCCCGAATGAACGGCAACGTACACCGCGCTTTGATCTATGACCACACGTATCATGGTGCCCGCGGCGCGCTTGGCGGTACACCTTTAGTTGATGGCGCAGGGCAAACCGGCGAGACGCTAGACCTAAAGGGGATGTCAAACGGCGTCACCGGAATATTTAAAGCAGGCGATCATTTTTCATTCCTGAATGTGAATGGAAACTACGAGCTAAAACTGATCCTGACTGACGCCAACAGCAATGGCTCAGGTCTGGTCACTGTCACATTCTCTCCCGAGATACACCATTCTCCTGCGGACGAAGCCACTATAGTAACGACCAACCCCGCTGGCACGTTTATGTTAGCAACCGCAGAGGCGGCTTGGTCAAACAGGCCGGTAGGTAATGCGGCGAATCCCAATCACTCTGACTTTTCTATTGATTGGATTGAGGATATAGCATGAGCGAACGCGGTCTATCATCTGCACTGCAAGCGGCTGCAGACAGCGATCATGTGCGCCTGCTTATGTTCGTCAAGCTTGGCTTAGATTCTGGCACGCTCTATTTGCATAACGGCGTTGGCTCCCTCACTTGGGGTAGTAATGCCTGGCTCGGCGTTGGCGATTTCGGCGGCATTTCATCGATCGAGGAATCTGATCAGATATCGCCCTTTGAAGTAACGCTTACCCTTTCAGGTCTTGACCAAGACATGATGGATGAGGTCATGCTTGAAAATTATTTCTTGCGGCCCGTATCGATTTACATGGGCGCCTTAAATACGGCCACCGGCGCGCTCTTAGCCGATCCTGATGAAATATGGTCGGGATTTATGGATTCCGCGTCCGTCACGCTCGGCGAAGAAAACGCGATCATGCTGACCTGCGAAAGCGAATTCGCACTATTTGATAAATCTAACGATTCGGCCTTTTCCGATGCTGACCTGCAGAGCAAGTTTGCAGGGGATCTGTTCTTTGAATTCCTGCCCAGCATGGCCGACGCGGTTGTGGTTTGGCGCGGCGAAAGAGTGACAACCGGTACTGGCAATATGCCTGGCGGCGGTCGCGGTCAAAACGGCCAACGGAACACCGAATACAAGTGAACGCACGGCAGGCGAAGATCAGGCGGTTTATTCTTGACGCCGCCAATGATCAGTTCGAGTACGGCAAGCTTGATTGCGTTCAATTCGCCATGCGATCGGTTGAAGCGATCACCGGGCACAACCCCGCGAAGAAATTTAACTATCAAACAGAATGCCAGGCTCAAAGCATCATCCAATCATTCGGCAGCATGACTGCAATGGTGTCGTCCGAGCTTGGCGAGACATCCGAAATCAGCAAATTAAAAGACGGCGACCCGGTGGTTGTATTGCTGCCAAACGTCGGCGAGGTCATGGGCATTTTTATTAAAGGCTTGGCAATGGTAAAGACTGATCTCGGCACGATCAATGTGCCAGCCAGCCGTATATCCACCGGATGGTGCGTTTAAATGGCGAGTGCTGTTGCTGCGTTAGTCGTCAAGGCTGTATCTGCAGTCTACGCCTACGTGACCGCCAACGCCTTGTTGGTTGCTGTTGCGGCACTGAGCATTGATGCCGCTCTACGAAAGCCCAAGAACCCAAACTTCGGCAGCGATTCGGATATGCGCCGCGAGTCAGTCATTCGCAGCGCGATCGCGCCGAGGAATATTTGTTACGGTGAAATCCTAGTTGGCGGTGTGCTGACATATACCAACGTGACCGGCGATGAAAATGCCGATATGTGGGTTGTCGTAAGCCATGCAGGCCATGCCGCCGAAGACATCACGGACCTCTATTTGTACGACGATTACATTGGCGCATCGAACATCGCTTGGGGAACTGGCGTCACTGGTGGTGATTTTCATATTGGAGGAACCTCATACCTAAAGCCCATTAAGCGATTAGGTGCCTCGGACCAATCTGCAGTATCCGATCTCGTGTCCGCCTTTACAGAATTTACCAACGACCACCAAGGCCGCGGCTGTTCTTTCACCGCAACTAAACTAACGTTGGATCTAGAAAGCGAAGATGCTTTCGCCGCGGGAACCCCCAGCGCGATCAAGGCCCTCGGTCAGTGGAAAAATGACATCTATGATCCGCGCCTAGACTCATCGCCGGGCAACGATCCTACCAACGCAAGCTATAAGGCATACACCACCAACCCTATTCTAATCGCGGCCAATTATCTGACCGACGCACAGGTTGGTATGGCTCTGTCGCTCGCCCGCATTGACTGGCTGAGCATCGCCACTGGCGCAGACTATTGCGACGTGCTTGTCCCAACCGCCACCGCAGGGGCATTTGAAAAGCGCTTTACGGCCAATGGGATGCTAACAACGGCCGACCAGCACAAAGATAACCTGACCGATATTCTAACGTCTTGTAACGGGCGCTTTGGATATAGGGCCGGCAAAGTATTCCTAGCGCCTGGCAGGTTGGGCAGCGGTTTCAATTTAATCAGGAACCCAACGTTTGATGCCAACTGGACTCTTGGCGTCAATGGCGGCGTTCAGGCTATAACAACTGTCGTGGGTCAGACCTACACCGCGAAGGTCAACGTCAAGGCCAGCACGTCGGCAACCGATACCTATCAAATCGCAGTATCAGCAAACGCCAACGGCTCAATTCCATACGCTGCCGCTAATGGCACCATCATCGATGCCACCCTGTACCTCACCTGGATAGCGACCACTACAGCAAGCTACCTTTGTTTGAATAGCACCGCTGCCAGCGCGGCAAGCATCGCCCGCAGTGGCGGTTTAATTGTTACTGACAGCGCAAGTAACACCGCCAAGTTCGATCACGTTGAATGTTACCTGGTTGCAAAGACAAACATCGATGAGTCATGGCTTCGCGGCGATATCGCTTTGCAGACTGCTACGCCAAAGAATCAGCGATTCAATACCGCCCGCGCTTTCTATATCAGCAAGGCCGACAAGTATAAAAAGATTGAGGCCCTGCCGGTTACCAACACGGCCTTCGTTGCTCGCGATGATGATCAGGAATTGTACGAGTCGTTTAATCTGCCCTTCACGGATCACGAAGACGAGGCTCAGCGGATACTGCACAAGCGTATTCAGCAAACCGACAACCAGAAAATAATCAGGCTGCCATGCAATTACAAAGCGTTGCGCCTCGCCGTACACGATCATGTAACGCTTACGATCGCAGAGCTCGGGTTTACGAAAAAGATATTCCGCGTTATTAACTGGCGGCTTGGCCAAAATTCAGACGGGATTGATTTGGTCTTAATGGAAGATAGCGCGGCTGGCTATGAAGACCCGGACAAAGAGGACTATTCAGCCAGAAGCGCGGCCGGTGTTGTTGCTGTTGGTGCGCCCGAGGTACCGGTACCCACAAGCGTCTCACTGACGGCGAAAGAGGGCGGCAATCTGGTTGAGTGGGTATCGCCTAGGCTCTCGACATATTTTGATCTGGTCGATGTTTATGCCCATCCCACTAATAGCTTTGGCAGTGCGACCTTGTTGGCGAGCGTTCGAGGAACGTCATATTTCCACAAGCTTGATGCAGGCGAGGAGCGTTTTTACTTTGTTCAGGCCCGTAAAGGCACCGCAGTCAGCGCCTCAGTGGCAACCAACCCCGCAAGCGTGGCTGCAGCTAACGCCCTAGCCGCTGCAGCACTGACCGCCAATTGGTCTGGCATAGTCGACGATAACAGCTTTAGGCCCGCCAACAGCGCGACTGTAGGCGCGGTCGCTGGAACCAACCTTACAAACGCTGCTGGAACCGTTCTTGATGATGATGACGTCTTAAACAGCGTCGTAAAATCCGAGATAACCGAACTGCAGGGCACTGATGGCGACGTGCTTGAATTGGTTTCAGGTATCGCCATTCAGTTGCAGACCGTTGGCTCTGTTGCTAAATACGCATTTGACGCTGACCAAACGCTAAACGGTTTTATTCAAGGGCTGAACGCCAGCATTGCAAATACTCAGGCGCTCTTAGGTGATGTCACTGCAGGCACGACAGGTGTCTATGTCCAAGCTTCTGCACCCGTCGCGGGCGTCAGTGGAGTTCCTGATCCGATTGCCACGGCCTCGCGCTGGTATGACTCCGATGATAATAATTCGCCGTATACGTGGTCTGGTTCCGCTTGGGTATCGCTGCTAGATCCTCGAATCGGCAACAACGCAGCCAGCATCGTTGATATCGGAGTTGCGCAGACCGCTACAGATGTCGTAGTTACTGGTCATACGACAGACATCGCAACCAACGCAACAGCCACTAGCACGCTAGATACAACAGTAACAAACCTCAATGGAACTGTCAGCACCATATCGGGAAAGGTTACGACGCTAGAAAATACGCTTGATGACCTGGCCGTAGGAGATGATGCGGTGGGAGTCATTACCGCAAACTCTGCAGCTATTAACACGCTAGAAAGCGACTTGACGGCGGCAGAATCAGCGATAACATCATCATCGACTAACATCACCAATTTAACAAATACAATTATCTCGATACAGCAGCTTGAAAGCACCGGCGGCGAAGTTCTGGAATTTGTTGACGGCACTGAAATTGATCTGCAACTTTTGGGCGATGTAGCTGGCGCGTCTAGTGCAGCCACGGCGGCGCTAGATTCCCGCGTTGTCGCAACAGAAAATACTATCGTTATCCAATCATCTGACATTGTTTCGTTGCGCTCAGACCTGCTAACCGCTTCTAACGCTGGGGCTACTAACGCTGGCGCAACTGAGGCGCTGACAACGAGAGTATCATCGGCAGAAGGAACAATTACTAGCGAGGCTGCGAAGGTAGTTGCGCTGCAATCAACGGTGAACAACGGGACTACGGGTGTAACTGCTACGGCGACGGCGCTGGGAGCTGTCACGAGTCGCGTTACAGATGCGGAAGGCGACATAACTAGCACTGCATCAAGCCTATCGACCTTATCCACCACGGTAGGCGGTCATACCACCAGTATCAACACTGTAACAACATCGGTGGATGGAATCGGTGCACGTTACGGCGTAGAGATTGACGCGAACGGAAACCTGACAGGGTTCGAGCTATTAAGCGACGGCACGCGCAGCGCCTTTAGAATCAGGGCTGATCAGTTTTTAATTGTCGATCCAGCCGCCCCAGCCGGTGCTGCACAGGCCGCATGGCTATCAGTGGTTGCAGGTGTAACGACGCTGCAAAACTGTGTCATTAACGGATCGCTTCTTGTGGGCACGATTGATGCCGACCTGATCACCGCAGGCACCATCGCTGCAGACAGACTGAGCATAGACGGCGCTCACCTTTCAGTCGTCGGCGGTGAGCTAGTTGTCACGTCTGCGCCAGGATCAACCCTAGTGGCTGCGGGCGAATCAACCAACGACGGTACAGCAAGCGCCACCATTAACAGAACTACCGGATCAGTAACCACTATCGACGTTAATTTTACGTTGTCGGGTGAATATGTTGGCTCGACTAATTCGCCGTTCCCCACAACGCTCACCCTTAAGCGTGGCGCGACAACCATTAAGACCTTTGTCGGCATCACCGGAGTGTTCACGCCTTACGATGCCGGCGACTCAGCACCGGCCGAGGCAGTTGCATCGTTCGGGGCAACCTTCTACGACTCCGACAGCGGCACCGGCGACACGACCTACAACCTAACCGCCATCAATACGGTTTTTGTTGAAACATTCCAGCTCATTGTTCGATCAACTCAGGCGTAAATCATGCCAAGACTAGACCAAAAAACTCAGGTCGGAATCATCGCAGCGACTGACCTGGTTGTGTGTATACGGGGCGGCGCGATCGTTCTATCTGCTGTCGGTAGTATGGCGCTGCAGGGCGATGGGGCAGTAGACATTAACGGCGGCGCTATCGACGGCACACCCATAGGCGCAACCACTCCTTCAACAATATCACATGGCCGACAGCGCCAGGGAGCAAATAACAATGGCACAAATTGATAGCCTAACTCAAGTAGGCGTTATCAACGGAACCGACCTAGCGTTAATCATACGAGCAGGCGGTAACGTACTGGCAACGGTCGGGACTATGGCGGCCCAAGGTTCTGGCGCAGTTGACATTGACGGCGGCGCTATCGACGGCACACCCATAGGCGCAACCACTCCTTCAACAATATCGGCGACAACACTCTCTGCTTCTGGTGCAGCGGCTACGGGCCCACTGACAGTTACAGGCGCCCTTGGTGTTAGTGGTGACGTAACTTTGTCGGCTAACGTAGGCATCGGTGTAACGCCTACCGTGCAATCCTCCGTTAATGCTCTTGAGGTTGGTTTTGTCGGTTCTGGTATCTTCAGTTTCGGCTCTAACAATACGGTACTAATGTCTGGCGGTTATTATAACTCAGGCGATAAGTACGCCATAAGCAGCGCCGCTGTCAGCCAATATTACCAGACAGCTGGAGAACACAGATGGAATAGCGCAGCTAGTGGAACAGCAGGAAACGCTATTACTTGGTCAAGGCAAATGACGCTGGCCGCTGCCGGAGCGTTGACTATTGTTGGTGCATTATCAAAAGGCTCGGGTTCTTTCAGAATAGATCACCCATTACCTGAACTATCAGAGACTCATCAACTTGTTCACTCGTTCACGGAATCACCACAAGCAGACCTGTTATACAGCGGCACAACTAAACTGGTAAACGGCTCCGCTAAAGTAAACCTTGACGAATACCACGGCATGACAGAAGGCACTTTCGTTGCGCTCAATAGAAACATCAGGGTGTTTACAACCAACGAGACAGATTGGGAGCCTATTAGGGGTTATGTTGAAGGGAACACTTTGTATATCTCTTGCCAAGATTCTTCTTGTTCTGACTCTGTAAGCTGGCTGGTTATCGGCGAACGTCACGATCAACACATGATGGATACTGGTTGGACTGACGAGCAAGGCAGAGTAATTGTCGAGCCATTAAAGCCCGCACCAGAGCCAACACATAAACCAGTACAGAGAACCGTTAAAGTCGCAATCATGGACGGTGACGAGCAACTAATGGCGATTGAGACTGTAGACGTACCCGAGAAGGTAGAGATCATCGGCGGTGTTGCAACGCTAATTGCTGCGACGACTGAGGAACAACTAAAGCCTCAATTTGAAACGGTTGGCGTATTCGACACTGAGGGGAATCCAGTCTACGCGTAATCAGTAAAAGGGCGAACTATACGCAAGTGCAAGAGACTTGCTTTGAATTACCCACACATAGAACTGCCCTTTGCGCTGCCTTAGGCATATAAAATGGGTTGGATAATCGAAAACTGGTACGTCTTAACACCTTTTGTCCTGTTTATACTGGGCACGATTGCGTTAAACACTCGCGGCACAAAAACAGACGATAAAATTTATTACCGTCTGGTTGAATTTGTCGAGTCCATGGGCGTTAAACTGCCTGCATTCGTGCCACGTCGCCCCAAGTAGCTGCCCGCAGATCTCGCCCAAAGTTTAACCAGAAAGGTAAATTATGATCACAGTAAACGGCAAAGACTACGACCCCGCAACATTTACGCCACAGATCAAAGCAGCGATAGTGCAGCTTGATTCTTGCAGGCAGGACAAAGACGTGCTGGCCATTAAGTTAGGCGTTATGGCCGCCGCCGAGCGTGCGTTAGTGAGCGAGATAGCCGAAGCGGTTGAGGCGCTAAATATCCAGCAGAACGAAGTGGCCGAAATAGCCGACAATTAGGAATATACAGCTGCAAGTTATTGATAAATGCCGGGATTATATTCCTAATATCTGGCGCAAAGCCTCAGCAATACTCACTTGGGCACTGTACTCATAATCCATTGGTCGAAGGTTCGAGTCCTTCCGGGCCCACCATAAACAATAGGCTATAAAGTAAATGGCCGCTAACATTTCATCAATTAGGAATTGATTAGGAATATACAGTGGTTGGATTTTCGGCACAACTTCCGAAGATCCGATGAAAATCGCGCCTAAAAATTACTTAATACCTGTGATGTTGGTCTATATTTAGAAAACTGTGGATGCTTATACAGTATTGATATGTCGGTAATCGACATGTACAGTCCGCTGCATAACCGGAGGGGTAAGTTGTGAGTAACAAGCCAAGTTTACAGGACGCGTTCGCGCGCTACAAAGAGCAAGAAACAGAGCTTTTTGAGAAGTATTCCGGCAAATATATTTTAATATGCGGGGATGAAACCCTCGCGCCGTTTGATTCGCAGCTAGATGCCTTGGCTGTAGGGAAGGCTCGTTTTGAGCCGGGTACGTTTCTAATCCAGCTATGCAGCCCCGGCGCTGACGTTCAGACGTTTCATACAAGAGTGGCGTTCGGTTAGTGCAGGTAAATAACAAGCCAGGTGTCCGGACTTTCACGATTAAGGCCAACGGGCGTCTTAATGTTATTACTTCCGATGTTCATGTGCACGAGGCATTCGACGTCACAAAAGGACAACCTCCTGTCGCTCGCAAATTCACCGGCCTATGGGATACTGGCGCAAGTGCCTCTGTTATATCTAGGAGCGTGGTCGACGCGTTAGGCTTAATGCCTACAGGAATGGCGACTGTTAATCACGCCGCCGGCACGGTTCAAACTGAAACCTATCTAGTAGGAATGATGCTACCGAACGAGGTGGGCTTCCCGGTTTTGCCAGTAACTTTGGGCACGTTGGCTGGCTTTGACGTTTTGATCGGGATGGATGTTATATGCAACGGTGATTTTTCTATAAGCAATTTCGGAGGCGAAACCGTCTTTAGTTTCCGAATGCCCTCACTGCACCATAACGATTTTGGCGAAAAGAACCTTTTGGTTGATAAGGCGCACAAGATGAAGAAGGTTCGCCCAGGGAAGCTTTGCCCCTGCGGCAGTTTGATGAAGTTCAAACACTGCCACGGACTTTACTAGACTCTCAATTCGACGGACTCACCTCAACCGATAGATCATATATCCGCAACATAGTAGCGTCACGGTGCATGCTGAACTTCTGTTTATCGCCCGCGGCATCTGACACGGCTTTCTTTCTGATTTCGTGGAATGTGAAACGCTCCGCAGCTTTAATCTTATTGCGTGCAGCTGTCCAGCGAGACTCAAACCCGCTCACGGTGTACCTACTCCCCGCCCTAGTCCGAATTACCCAGCCCCCGAAAGGATGCCCGGGCAGATCCTTTGCCACTGTCAGCGCAGCCCGTAGTCTCGGTGATAATGCTTTGTTGTACTCGCGCCCGGTCTTGCCTTCATCGATAAAAATTGTTTCCTCGATTTCATCCCATCGCATTTTAAGAACATCGCCCATCCTGCAGCCCGTGCAATAGCTGATCTCCATAGCGACTTTAACTGTGTCGCTCGCTGCCTGGTGCATCGTCTTGTAGTCTGCATCTGATACATACCGAAACTTAGCGCGCTGGGCCTTTTTCTCTGTCCTGGTCAACCGCAGTGACTTTAGATCCCGCGTCGGGTTGTCTCTAATTAAACCGGTCCGTGCTGCATTACCAAAAACGTTCTTAAACCATACCAATTCAAGGTTGGCACGCCTGATTGATGTTTTGCCCCGCCTCTCGAGATAGGCGTTTATGTCTGCCGGCTCGATCTGCCCTGCTTGCCACCCCTCAAAGACCGCTAGGGGTTTCTTGCTGCACAACTTTTGATAATCATCTTGGGTGCGAGGCTGCAAAGTCAGGAAAGCATTAGACAGGTAATACTGATCGGCTAGGTATGCGAGCCCGTTAACGCCCGCAACTTGGGTACGCTTTTGGTATTCGGCCCAAACCTCGGCGAGCGTGGCACGTTTGGTTGCAATGGTGGCAGATTTCCCACCCAAGGGCTTGTATTGAAAGGATCCGACGCTTGACCGGTAAACCCTTGGCGGTAGATCGTTGTCATTTTTGCGCCGTCTGCCCATCGCCGAAAGCCTCTGTGTTCATTTTTGGCTTGGCTGGCCGCCCTGCTGACATCATGGATTTCTCGACCGCCGATTGATAAATGTACGGCCTACCGGTTACCCGGTCAACAATTGGGTTTAGACCATGGGCTTTCAGGATGTTGATCTGCTCAACCTGGTCACTTGTGCCGGTCACTCGCTTTAGCTCCACTGGTGTCATTGGTTTCATGGTTTAACTACCTTGCAAATTGAACTACCTTGTAAATGAACCTGGGCGCCTCGTTCGTTTTCCAAGCCATACCGCACGGCAAGCAATCCCAGACATATTGGATTGGATTCCCCATAAGATAATGCCTGCCTTCCGTCAATAACCTACCGCACTCGCGGCAGTGGTAAACGGCTTTGAATGTCTTGACCTCAACCTCTGACCGTATCAATGTATATGCCTCGCTGGGTCAATATCCCGGTTGGCTTCGGTCGGCTCTTTCGCCTTACGAATTGCGTTAATGGCTTTGATCGATATCGCCGCCCACGACCGAAAGGTTGCCTTGGTTATCCAGTCCGGCGTGCCTATGCTCTCCATTGAGTACCTGCTCATGCACTCTAAGGTGTTTTTGTAAACTTTTAGAATAGCCGCTACCTTCTTTAAATCGTATGGGGTGAGCTCTACGCCTAATTCTTTCGCAGCCGTTTTTATCTCTGCGATCGTGGGTAATGGCTGCTTGTGATCAAAGTTTTCTATCAGTGCAATGATTACGCTATTCACTTCTGCCACCTCTGATTGGTTTCAATCGCCTCGGCTTCGGCTATAACGCCACCCGCTGCCAGGTATGCTGCGACATCCTCGGCAATCCGATCCCGGCTAAGTTCATTTGCCTTGCGCTTTGATGGCTTGTTGCGCGACATATTGTTAAGGGTTGCATCTGGAAAGGGCATCAATCGGCATCCTTTGTTGTGTCTCTTTCACGGACCGAGTAATAAACATCAGGTTCAACACCGACGGCGAAATGTTTCCCGTTACACTCAAAAGCGTAGCTATCATTCATCATGTAATAATCGTTGTTTTCGTTGAGGTATCTGCATACGGCTTCGACGGCAGATTCCTCATCAGTTGCCCATATTTCGTGATCTTCGCCGTCCGCGATTTCGGTCACCACGAACTTTATGCAGCGGCACTCAGCCGGAGATAATCGATAATCTTTGCATCGTTTGCATTGGTCCATCTATTCACCCTCCTTGACTGCTCATTCATCACTCGATTTTTCGAAACCAAATATCTTTAAAATTCTACTCTCCCCGTCAACGAATCGAGAATCTATAGCGATGGCAAAACGACCAAAGCACAGCCATAAAAGTTCGCCTGATGAGTATTCCCTTGCAGCCCAACCGAACCTGCCTCTATGAAAAGATAGGCTCCCTTTCGAGTATCTAAATAACTTTCTAAATAACTTTTTCACCGTTCAGCGCTCCCTTCATCCTTTGGTATAGGTGGTCCTATGCGTTCTAAATTTCCATTATGACTGGTCATGTATTGACCTAAAGGTAAGAAAACCCGCTCAAATTCACCATGCCATTTACCGGCTCCAGTTGGTCTGCCGTCCTTGAACTTTTCAGGACCACAGGCACTGCACAGCAGCATCCCCTCAAGTGCCTCATTCCCTGAGAAATCAAACACTTCTCGATCCCTAAAACCTTGGTTCGATACCGCTGTGTTTTCGCGACATCCGCAGTTTTCGCACTGAAATAAACTCACCTATTCACCCTCCTGTGTTGCCTTTTCCCATAGTTCACGAACCTGCATTAAGCCAAGACCTTTTGTAAGGTGATTAATCATAATCCGTTGGCGCGTATTTGATTCTTCCGACTCGATAAAGTCAGCGATTAGGCGGGTTATCAATTCGTCAGCGATCACTACGCTTTGACCAATGACGCAGCCAGATCCATCTTCGTGCGATAAAATCCCGTCTTTGTAGGCCCATTTCATATAGCCCATCTATTCACCCTCCATAGGTGATGCGCCATCAACATTCCTGACCTTATCTGCAAGTAGCAAGATATCATCGTCGTACTCATCGGGGTGGTAATGGCAAGCTGTTGTGTGTTCTAGGTTTAATATTGAATTTTTCCAGCTCTCTACTTCCAGTTTTAAAAGTCTATTTTCCTTGTTCAGAAAAGCGCTTTGACCAGTTACTAGCTTCGTGGAAAAATCGTGCTCAGATATTGTCGACTCAAGGGCCGCGTTCTCTGCCACAAGCTCGGCAATGCGGGTTACATGGTCAGGGACAAACTTTGTAAAGTCCTCAGCTAACATATCCCCATCGTCTATTTTTTCGTTGCGGCAGTCCTCACAGTACAGATCGCAGTTCTGCCACAACATCAGGTCGCACGCCTCAAGACCGTCGTTGCAACTCCCGGCGCATATAAATACTGGTCGGTGGTCTGGGTTGCTCATGACTTATCACCCTCTACTGGTATCGCTAGACCTTCAATCAAAGTGCGCGCTATGAATCTATCTCGCCAACGCTTATATCGAACCTCTAAGGTCCCGTTGTACCAATACATCAGCAGCGCGGATCCAGAGATCGTTGCCCCTACTATCCAGTGAAGATCCAACCACTCGGCCTTTACGGTCTTTAGGTATAGATCAAGACCCATCCAATCTTGTACTAACATCGTTATCCCCAAGTGGCACATAAACCCATACCAAAGGTAACTCGTTGGCCCCTTGAATTTCTTCGGTCTTGAAGCAAGCCATAACGCGTGCTCAAGCTTTTTGATCCGTTTATTCTGCTGTTCGTGACTAAGCAGTATCATTTGGGCGCCTCGATGTGTTTCTGCATTAGATCAATAAGGCCGGGAAGGTCTGCAGCAGGGATAACAATGCTCTGCACATCGCCTGAGTCTTCATACACCTGGCGGATAACCAAGGCGGCCACCGGTGCCGCATCGGTTCCTATATTGACCGAAAGCAATTCGGATCTAAGCGTGGGGCTTGAGTTGGTCATATTGATAACGTTGCTCACGCGTTCACCTGATTAAGTTGCGGCGCGTTCCAAGATGATTGCGCCATAGTAGGGAAGGGTACCGACTCGCCCGGCCACCAGATAGATTCGGTCCCGCTGCTGTTTCGGCGGGCAACGTAATGACATTCTTGATTGCAATATTTACGCTTTGCGAACTGCTTGGGCGTTTCAAAGTAAGTGCTGGGCAACCGCTTACGGACCAGCTTTTTGCCACACGCACACCAACGGTCAACCATCATCATCGGTGCATCACCTTCACTAACCGGCCAGGCTTCCATAGAATCCGCGCAACATGAGGGAAGGGCACCACATCACTCTCTGGCAATGCTTTCTCTCGATCCTGAAGCCTTACGCCGCGCTTGTGAGAATCAGCGCACCCACGCCCGCAGAACGTTCGCAACGCCACCTTTGCCCAGCCTTCAAGCGATCCATCACCCATGATCCGTCGAACGAGGGGGGTTTTACAGTGCATACAGAAACGCAGCGGCCGAGTTTCAATAACTTCTACATCAGTAGGATGGTAATTACGTGATCGGTACTCACCATCAATCCTGACTCGGATGTAATGAGTGGCGCTGGTAATATGCCCATGATCGCCTTCCATGGTCTTGACTCGATCGCCGCGGGTAAAGCTCATGCCGTAGCGCCTTTTGATATAAGCCATGCTCATAGCTTCTTCCCACCATCTTTTAAACGGTTTTCTAGCTTATGATCGGCCCGGTTGCGGTTGTATTCGCACTTTTCATTAATGGCGCCCGCAAGATCGAACCCATGGCCACCGCAGTAATCAAAAAGTCTGATGATGCAATCGGCAATCTCCACCTCCTCCATTGAGCGGTTCGGCAAGTGATCATCATTAATGCCTTTGCGCACACCTTCCATTGCTTCGGCAAGCTCGGTAACGGCGAGCATCAGCATTTCACCCCGGTTGCGGTCTATACGATCGCCGGTGAGAGGATCAGACCACCAGCCAGCGTCGACATTAGCCTGGTGTATGACGTCGACCATTGCGTTTAGCTCTGCAAATCGATTCGTACTCACGCTGCCACCTCGAGAAGATATTTATGCTGGTGAATGTTGCCCACTTTGGTATAGCTCCCAGACCTGTAGCTCTGCAGGCATGGGGAATAAAACGTGTCTTTGCCGTTTCCCATGGCGACCCGATATACTGCCTGATGCTCAAGGTAGGTAACCACCCCGTAACCGCGCGATCCCTCGACGGTGAGAATATCCCCTGCATAGACTGGCAAGCCATCCCAGTCACTTGCGCCCGTATACCCATCAAGAACGACCGTTGAAAGGCCAAGGGTGTGCGTGGTGTCAGCCTCGGTCCTGATCTGAACTATTTGATGGTCCCAATCGATCATATAAACATCACCGAGAAGGCCGCCGTATTCGTACCAAGCGCGGTAAGGGGCTGGCTTAATCACGCTACATCCTCCACAACACCACCAAGGGCAGTAAACAGCGCAGGGACCAAGGCCCGAACGTTCAAGGCAAGATTAACCAGGTTGCTCGATAACCGATCCGCTGGCGTTTCTGAATCCTCGCCCTGATCTTTATTGCCTACTTGCCGCAGTTGACGAATAACCAGGTTGGTATCAATAGTGAAATTCATTACTTGGCAGTAGATATTGATCGCTTGGCAGGTCTTGCCGGTTTCAATATGGCGCCTCACTGCCTCGGTATCGATCTCATCTTTGCGAATAGATGCTTTACTGCCGTCTTCGGGGTTCAGCAGATCGCAAGATTCGCCCAGGGCAACGCCCGCTGCAGGTCCGCTATCATCCATTATCCATTTGGTGAAATGCTCAACCGGCCCGCGTGCTGACGCATGCCAAGGCACGGCGCCTAGACTCCCGAGCGAGTCGCGCAGACAGTTAAGCCACAGATCGGCCTCGCTGCTTGATGATGTATTAATAACAATCAGCTGCGACACCTGATCGATATAACCATGCACTACCTTTGACTTGGCAAGGGCACGCGGTAAGAGCTCGACGAGCACATCATCTTTAATAGCCAGCCGCTCTTTGCTCGGCAGCTTCCGGGCTTGAACGGCCTCGATACGATCGATGCGCTCCTTCATGGCCTCGGCGATCGCACTGGCTGGGACCACCTTGCTTTCGATCTTGAGGGCCAACAGCGTCGCCCCCGACTGTTCAAAGGTCCGGTATTCGGTAGTGGCAAGTGGCGCCACCCATCCTACAGACTTTGCCCTAAGACCCGCGCAGGGCACAAAGTAGTTGCTAACTAACGCTTCCTCGGTAATCTCGATCGGCGCCGTGATCTCGTAGATACTCAAATTCTTAAACAACATCGTCTAATTACTCCAAAACAGGTTTGATAACTCGACCAAGGTGTAAAGCTGGCCCTGCCGGTAATAAATTCTCATGCTGCAGCCTCATCGCTTACGTTAGGTTTTAACCAGGCAGTCAACGGCGCACCAGCTAGGCAGGTATCGCACTCGATCGCATCTTCTTCGCCATTTTCTAGCGACCATAAGCCCTGCGTAAGATCAGAACCGCCACAGAAGGGGCAAGGGCGTACTGAATGCACTCGACCAGCAATATTAATCTCTACTAATTCCACTATTCTTCCCTCGTAGTTCGCACGCCAACAACGTCACCGTATACATGCCGCTCGCCTCTGATCCATAAAGTAACGTCCATGGCCCGCTGCCAGCTGCCCGAGTAGGGGCAGGTAGTCTCGATGTCTTCAACACCTGCAAAAGCTTCTTCGTGTGGGTTGCCGGCAAACCGCATTAAGACCCTCATGCCAGATTCGCCTGTTTTATTTCTTCAGCTAGGATTGCGAGCGCATTCCCGGTTATGGCGTAACACCCGCCCATGGCCCGCAGCTTGGCAACACTGCTCTCGCAGTCTTTGATAACGTCGCTAACGGCCTGCTGACTCATTGATCGCCGCCCGAGGCCGAAAGCAGGGTATTAAGCTCTGAATTAACCTCGTTTTGCTTTGCGTGCAGGTATTCGATGATCTGCGGGTTGGCGCCTAGGAAGATCTCAATGGCCGCAACGGCTACCGTGATCTCGTTATTGAGCTTTAAGGCGGGATGGACAAACCGCGTATCGCGGGCCGCCGAATCTTTGGCGCTGCTGAACATATCGATAACGCGCCCGAAAAGCTCAGGATCTTGGTTCACCAGTTCAGTTAGAAAGCCGCTTTTAGAACAGGCCGCCTCTGTGACTTGCTCTGATAATTGCTCTTGATGGTATGTGGGTAGTTGTATCATTTGATCTGGTCCTCGTATCCGCGTGTTATTCGCGGATAAACATTAAGTAACCTTTGTGTTAGGTTATACAAATATAAACATATAGGTTATAGAATGGCAATGGCTAGGCGAATAAACTTCGCGTTTATGAGTGATCGAAAAGCAGACAACTTCAGAAGGGCCTTGGACCAGAAAGGAATCAAACGCGTGGAGGTTGCTAAACTAGCCAACGTGTCGCCGCAAACAGTCAACCACTGGCTTCAGCGAGGCGTGGCAGCAAGCAAGGCATCGCTGATTGCTAAAATGCTTAATGTAAGACCAGACGACATCAGCCAAGTCGAGTTTGAGTCCGGCAAAGCCAAATTAGACTTGCTGGTAAGAGAAACTCAGTCCAAGTACGGCGAATCATCTGGCTCCGAGGAAATGCACATGATCCCGCAGCTTGACGTGTCTGTGAGCCTAGGGAATGGCAACTCTGGCGGCAACAATTCTAAAGTGATAGATCACTGGCCTGTTGAAAAGCGAATGCTTTACAAAATCGGAGTCGAGCCAGGAAACGCTGTTCTAGTGCTTTGCGAAGGAGACTCAATGGAACCCACGATATCTGACGGCGACTTGGTTGTGATAGACAAGGGGGCGTCCAAAGGACCGTACGGCGGTGTTTACGCAATCCAATCAAGCGGAGGCATTCGAATCAAACGCATAAACTTACGTTTAGATCAAAAGCTAGAAATTATCAGCGACAACTTAAACAAAGATAAATACCCGACAGAATGCTATGAAGCAGAGACTGCAGACGAAATTATTCATGTTTTGGGCAAGGTAGTGCGTAAGTATTGGGGACGGATTGCCTAGGCCTTTTGGCTTATATTCATAATCAGCCCGTCCGTGATAGCCTCTGTTATCAATTCCTATCTGGAGAATAAAAATGGATTAACTCGCAGGCTCCGGCTCTCTCGGCGTTGCATTCGCTATGTTTGTCACCATATGGGCAATTCTTTTGTTTTTTGTCCCCTTCATGGTTTACAGCATTTCGCGAAAGTTAGGCGATATTCTGAAAATTTTAGAGAAATTAGCTATGCAAAACACCACGTCCGAAAAGAAATGGCCACGCGTAGAGTAATAGCCAATCACACAAATATTTTCTAGAACCTAGAAACAACAACTCCTTCGAGGCCGCAATAGAGCGGCCTTTTTTATGCCTGCGTTTTTTGCGAACAGCCTTCCACTCGACCCAAAACAGAAAGCCATCAAACAAACCTAAGATCGAGTGTTGACTTGAATAACCTTAACGTTTAGATTTATATAATATGGATACTAATGGATGATACGTTTATGAGCTCTCTTGGTAAGGCCGTCGAGATCTTCGGCACAAAGCGCAAGTTAGCAGACCGACTTGGGGTGTCAGCCATGGCGATTACCAAGTGGGGGCAGGGCAAGGTGCCAGTAGTTAGGGCAATACAGATCGAGCAGGTCACCAATGGTGTAGTGACGCGAATTGATCTTAGGCCAGACGTCTTTGATCACGACTTTGTTTCCAATGCAATTAGTTAACAGGGAGATTAAACCCATGCCTGCTATCCAACATCGTGATTTCTCACACTACGAAAATAATACAGCGCTAAACACTCTCGGCCCGCTATCACCGCGCCAAGCGGAATGCGTTCTATGTATCGCAGAGGGACTTAAAGCCAAGACGATCGCCACTGTAATGGGCATCACCCAACGGACCGCCGAAGCTCATGCAGAAGCCGCTATGGAGAAGTTAGGGGCTAGTAACCGCGCTCACCTTGTCGCGATCGCGTTTAGTT
>Ga0222631_1000153_pt1 | contig 21381 bp, 22 predicted proteins | sample AntAcemetagenom5_FD_179826 | JGI IMG/M metagenome (GOLD analysis project Ga0222631, IMG submission 179826) | Saline water microbial communities from Ace Lake, Antarctica - #5 | ecosystem: Environmental > Aquatic > Non-marine Saline and Alkaline > Saline | place: Antarctica: Ace Lake | collected... | reverse complement strand
GTAAACAAAACTATCAAAATAAAAAAAAATAAAAAGTTTTCTAGGAATGTGAAATGTGATACACGCAATTTTAAGAATTGTAAAATAGAAACAATTATTATTGATCAGGTAACAGGCATTATTCACACTAGCATCAAAACAAAATTCTAACTCAGTCCGTCTGGCCGCCAATTCTGCATTCAGTTTCCCCAACAATTCAATCTCCTTAGCCCGTACATAAGCATCGATTCTATTAGCCACCTCTAACTCCTTTGCTTCAATTTTCTCAGCACAATTCGCTTCCAACATTTCAACTTGCAACTCGAACTTTTCTTCAGCATCGTCGTCGGCCACAATCTTTGCGTCAGCCGCTAACTTTGCATGAATCAATTGCATTCTTGCTGCCAATTTCTCCGCCTTTGTTCCAGCCATATCACATGTTTTATTGTATTCCCCCACATGAGGACATTTACGAGAATTACACGCATGAGTAGCACATTGACACGAAGAGCAAACCATATTGAAAAAAGAGTTGACCGAAAGAATAAAAGAAAAACTATTTTGTGATGAATTCATATCCAACAATCAAAAAAGGGCAACAAATCAAAAAAGGGCAACAAATCAAAAAAGGGCAACAAAAACTGAAAAAAACTACAAAAGATCGATTTTGACACGGTCGTGTCAAAATCAAAGATTATATTATTATCATGACACAGTCGTGTCAAAAGATTAAAAATCATCAGCATGACAAGCACCTTTGTTTCATCTTTACCCAATGATGTTTATGAAGATTTATTATCGATAGTTGTGGAAGAGGAATCCGTTTGTAATCGTTATTCTGATATAGCAGCAAAATTAAGACCATTTGTTGAAAGTTTAACTCATTTCAACACTATTGTATTTCCTTCACTGTGTCTTTTTTTTACACAGGGTTTCAAGAATGAAGAAATTGAACTGATAAATTATGACATTCCAAGGAAGAAAAACAACATAAGTGATGAATTTGATGATTTGCGAGTCAAACGAAGAAACTTAATTAAAAAAAGAGATGCATACATAATGCGCTTAAAATTGGCGATGTTTCCGAAACCAGATGATACACCCAAGAAAAAGAAGCAAATTAAAATGAATGACTTGATAAGATCAACGACTAATTGTGTGCTTACTCAGTCTGGATTGAAGCGTAAAATATTGAATGTGACAGCCAATGATGTTGTGTGTCCTTCATGTGCATATAATTTTATTTTTGATTTGTCTTTGGATAATTAATTTGGTCATATTGATATAAATGTATTGTATGTAAGACAAGTGATTCAGAGAAATCGATTCTTATTAGTTTAGAACGTACAGTTGAGGAAGAAATAACACATAGAAAAAATAATATGTTGAATCAAATAGGGATACACTATGTTGAATCAAATAGGGATACACTGACATTTAACTGCAACAAAGATATTGTTATTGCGACAAACAGAATAAGTTTCAATTATTTCTTCTTGTTTTGCGCATATTATTCGTTCAGTGCTTCCAAATGCGCCAATGTCATTGTTTCATTGACATAATCTTCTTTCGCCTTATTATAATAAAATGTGCTCAAGCCTTCGTGCTGGAAAAAACAAGCAGCATAAGTTTTTAACAACGCATCTTCATTGAACAAACCATCACGCATTTGATCCACAATCGAAGAATTGCCCTCTTGTTCTTGAATAAATAGAAGTTGTTTGATGACTTCCAAAACTTCTTTGGCAGACCAAGGATAATTAAATCCATCCATACAATCGTCAAGAAGCACGGTAACAAAATTATCTTCAGACTTGTCGCATTCTCGAAAAGCTCTCAGCGTGTTGTTATCAAACCACTCTTGAATAGTATCGTTTAAGTCGCGTAAAGTGTTCATTTTGCAATAATTATGAATTATTCTACTTCCTTTTCAAATCAAGAGTTTCCAGAAGCATTTCACGTTTTTAAAAAATACTTTAATATAAAGTTATAAGTTTTTGTGGTAGAAATTATTTATATTAAAAAAGTATAAAAAGAAAATATCATATATCTATATAGATGAATAATAGTATAGAAGATTTAGAAAAAATTATTTCAGAATTAAAACAAGAAATATTAGAGAATAAATTAAAATGCGAAATTGTAAATACAAAAAAAAGAGCAACATCAAAAGAATATTATCAAAATACTGTTAAAAATAATCCACAGACAGAATCAATGAAAAGAGCTAAAGCAAAATATTATCAAACTAAAACAAAAATTTCAAATAATGCAAAAAAAGCAGAAAAAAAGCAGAATTTAGAGTCAATTCTATAGAAATAATGAAAAAATTGAACAAAAAACAAGATTTTATAATTAATTTTAATTAGAAAGTTATAAAGAATTTAATATTAAATATTTTATGGATTACTTATATATGATTGGCCAAAACAGGGGAAAAGATGATTTTAAAAACATTCAAAATCCAATGTCGTTAATTTTGAAAAGAAATTCATCAAAACCAGTTAATTTAATATTAAATAAAGACATGAAAGCAAATTTTTTTATTGGAGATAAACTGAGAATTTTGTGCGAATTTAGTGTGGTTGAGGGGGGATATTATCATATCTCTAGTCAAATAACAATTAAAAATATGTCAAAAAATCCAGTTGAGATAGAATATTTACAATTTGGCATTTGCAAAGAGGATATGAGTGATTATCAAGATTTATTAAAAAGCCAAATTATAAATTCTTCATGTTTATCAGATTATGTTATTAGTGATAGTCTTTGTTCAATTATGAAGCTTGAAAAAGATGAAAAATATAATATGTGGATAAATTTAGGGTGTTCAATATCAGCGTTCGAATATCAATCCGAATTTAGTAATTTAAGAATTTATAAATTATAAATATATATATATATATATATGTTACCAATGAAAAAATTTAAAGTTGAAGAATCTGATTACGTTGATAATTTGGACGTTCAAGAAAAGAAAAAAGAAACGCTTTCTGTTGATGAGATGAAATCAGTTATGAATGATATTAAAAAAATGTCAAATAGCTCAAACATTAAACCAGTAATGGGAACGTTAAATTATTCTAGAAAACGAGAAAAATTTAATGAGAAAGTGACTAAAATATTAAAAAAACTTGATTCCATTGATATTTCTGATGCTGATGATGAAATTAAAACTATATTTTTATTTGTTTTACAGGCGTCATCTGATTATTTAGATAATGGTTTAGAAACTGATAAAATGTTAATTAATATTTTGAAACGATTTGTAAATAATGATGAATTTATAACAAAAAATATAATATCAATTGTAAAAGAAAAAGTTAAAAAAATGTCATTATATAGAAGATATAAAAAACGTGTTTTTAACGGATGTTCTTTTTTTTTGGAGTGGTTATTCAAAATCAATTAGATTATATAATTTGGAAATACGCGACTAGAATATTATTCACGACATTAATATTACTATAAAAATTTTAATTAAATTTTATTATAAAACATTATATTATAATAAATGCCTTTAATACGAATCAAAAACAGTTCTCAAAAATATTATTCTCCCCAAGATCTAATCGATGAACGAATAAAGTATAACAGAGCTAGAATTAATTTTTACAAACCCGCAAATGAGATGGCGAAGGTGATTGACTTAGAAGATCAAGCCGCAGAATTTCCCGACGCAGTTATAATTGATCAAAATGTAATAAGGAATAAAAATGAATTTTATGCAAATGACATGACACAAAGACAAGAGACATCACAGGGAAATAATATTGATGTGAAGTTTTCAAGTTTATTTAAAGATTTCGGACAGCCAGCATATGTTTTCGAAATTATTAAAAAATTAAATGAGCAATTATCAGAAAGCGAAAAAAATTATCTTGTTGAAAACGAAAATATGTTAAAAAAACAGATACGAGAAAATTTAAGTAAAAATACGAGTATTAACTTTTTTGTGGAATTCGTAGCACAACTAGCATCTAATGCAAAAGATAAATTCACAAAAAAACACCGAGTTAATATATTAATGGCAGGAATTAGAAAAGCATTAAATGATGCATATGCAGATGGACATGTTATATCATTTGACCAATCAAGCAAGATTAAAATTATTGTAAAGGATGGTGTTAAAAATACGAATGTTTATAAATATGATAATAAAAGCAATAGTGATTTTGTAAATACGAAAAAAGAATTTTTATTATTAGAAAAAGACAATGGCGATAAAATGTTATCTGATTTAGTGGATGAAATAAATAAACAAGACCGCAGAGCAATGCAGGCAGCACAACAAAAATTAATAGATGATAAAGCCGCAGAGGTCGCATTAAAAGCAGCCAAAGCACAAAAAAAAATAGATGATGAAGCAGCTAAAAAACAAGCAAAAATAGATGATGCAGGCAATACAATTACAAAAGCATTAAAAAATACAATGGTAAAAAAGAAAAAGAAAAAAGATGATGCAGATAAAGCAGCACAGCAATTAATTGATAATGCCAAAGCACCAACAGGAAAAGGATTAAAAAAAAACAAAACGAAACTTATAAGAGGAAAAGGGATGATTATTGAAGAAGAAATTAAAATTAAAAAAAAAGCACCAAAAAATTTATATGGTGATAATGATTTTTATGAATTAAATAAGTTTTCAATAAATAAAAAAAAATTGAATGAAAATATGTGTGAAATGAGATATACATTAAATAGCAAAAAGTTTAGAACATTTAATATTCCAAATAAAGAGATTAAAAATATTATTGTTGGATTAGGAAAAAATAAAGAATTTTCAATTGTGGAATATGAAAAATTAAATGAAGATAATAAAAATTTTATATTAAAATTTTGCGACACACTCCATGTAAATATTGGGTTCTCAAATTGCGTTAAAGAATTGGAAAAACAAAAAGATATATATGAAGGTGAATTGAACGCAGGAAATCCGGCACCAATGCTTAACTTTTTATTAAATGCAGTATTTAATGGAACTTTAAGCAAGGAAGATTATTTACTTGCAGTTAAAGACATGATAAATTAAAAATATAAAATTTATTATAAACAGTATATTATATATAAATGTCAATAGTACAAACTGTTAATTTAACGAAACTAAATCAAAATCCGGCTCAGGAAAATCAATATATTTATAATTTTCCAAGTACACAAAATTTCACTTCATCTAATAAAGTGGCATTAACTCAATTTAATATAAATAACTCATTTTATAATATTTCAGAAGAAAGGAACAATAACACAATTCAATTCACCTGGCACGCAGGCAATGCATCAAAAACATATACTTATGTCTTTATGGATGGGTTTTATACGTATTCGCAAATAAACAACGCAATCAGAAATTTTTGTTTGTTAAATAATTTATATATGATTGATGGCAATAATAACAACAAGCCAGTTCATTATTGGGAATTGATGGAAAATTCGATTGCATATAAAGCTCAAATGGATGTATATTTACTTCCGACAATAGAAGAAGCAAATAACGCAAATTTATTAATTCCCAGATTTTCAGCAAGTCAGATTTTAAAAGATCCGACACTAGAAGCATCATTTGAAAATACTTGGACTTTGTCTGACACCGCGGGAAAAACCCCACAATTTAAATTCACATCTCCAGCATTTGGAAGTATTTTAGGTTTTAGTACGGGAACTTATCCACCAGTAACAGACATTTTATCAGAAAGACAATATTTATCAACATTCGCGCCAACATTGTCACCGGTATCATCCATATTTCTATCAACAAACTTAATATCATCATCTTTTTCAAATCCGTCAAATATTATATCAAACACTCCGATTGATGTCGAATATGGACTAACTGTAAAACACACAATACCTGATTTATTATATCTCTCTATTGTTCCAGGCTCATACAATCAAATCCAAATCAATCTTTTGCGTAATGATTACTCACCTTTAAATATACTGGATAAAGATGTGATTATTCAATTGTCGATTATGATGGAGCAATAAAAAATATATAACCATTATAATATATATGATTAAAGAAAGAATAAAAAAATCAATTTTTAATAAAAAAGAAATTAAACCAAATATAGAAAAAGCAATAGAAGGAGCAATAGAAGGAGGGAAAATAAAAAACGATGAAATTATGGACGAAATAAATGTTATAACAGAAATAAAAGAAATACAAAAAAAAGGAAAAAATAAAATAGTAATTCCATTTAAAAATAAACCAAAAACAATTAATCCAAATTTAAATAATATAAGATTAATATTGTGATTTTTTTTTTATATTTTGTTAATATATATATGAGTAAAATACAGACGGATACGGTGAAAAGTGGCGTGGATTTCATTTTTGAAAATTCTATGGACAAGGAAAAAACACGCGAAGAACCTTTAATCTCGGATAAAATTTATCTTGATTTAATGGACAATAATCAAAACAATTATAAAAACGTTCATCTGCAGTTTTTAATGAGTTCCCTGGCGCTAAAAAATGGAATTTTAGATATTCCCGAATCTGTTATAAGATTACCGATTCAAGTTTCTGTAAATTCAGATGTAGAATTAAATGAAAGTGTATTGCATAATGTATTAAATTTAAAAGGTGATGCCTCATCGTTAATTAATAGTTTTCAATTAAGTATCGACAGAAAATTAATTAAAAGTTTTTCCACGCACAATGAAATTCCTTGTTATTACCGAAAAATATCTTCAATGACTGAAGATTATGCTAATCAAATTGCGTCGTCTCAATCCAATTTTGCTTTAGATGATGGCGACACTGCGTATTTGGCATCAATGGGAGAATTTCAAACTGGTAATACGGCATTGATAAAAAAATGTTCTAGAACCCCGAAACAAGATGATAATGATTTATTCAGAACAAATGCAAATATGGCACAATCAAAGAAAGCTCACTATTACACTCAAAAATCAGAAACAACTGTTGGGACTGATGCTGCTTCAGAAAAAGTGACCAAAGTTGTTTATAATTATTTGATGGAAATTAAATTAAAAGATATTGATCCAATATTTAATGAAATACCATTAGCACGAGGAATGTATGTCGAATTATTATTCAACATGCACGATGCCAATTGCTCATTCACATCAACTGCAAAGGTAATAAAAAACTTAAAAGTTAATAGCGCATATGGTGTATGTCCGTTTTATTTAAATTGCGACACGTTGACCAGTGGGAATGGATTATTAACACAGGCCGCCGAAGGTAAAATTGAAATTAATTATGGAATTTCAAAAACTGACGCATCATCATTAAATAATATAGCTTCCGTATCAAATCCAATTCTGCCCCATTGCGAATTTCATGCAGTTTTATATAAACCAATGATGGCAATTGATACACAATTATCATCACGCGGGCCTGTTAAAATAACTTATGATAATTGCACATATTCTGAACATAAAAATGTTGCTCCTGACGGGGTAATTGCTTATAATTTAACTTCCAGTATTAAAAAAGCATCATATTTATTAATTCACAGTAAATTAAGTGACAACACTAATATGAATGCTATCCCCTCCGGAACATTTAGTGCAAGACCTAATGGCGCCACTTTACAATCAAGTGCGATTGGAACTTGGGCGTCTCCTTTTACTTCTGCTCCATTTACATGCAAAAAATATGCGGGTGGGGGATTGACTGAATTAAATTTAAAAATTGGTGGAGATGATTATTTTCAATCAAAACCAAGAACTATTTTGACAGAACAATTTGAAGATATGTTTATCAATTTTAATACAAGTAATGGCGGAAAAAGTATTCGGGAAACCAGTGGATTAGTTAATAAAGATATGTGGGAAAAAAATTATGGTGTTTATTTTATTGATTTAAAAAAATATGACTTGGAGGCAGAATGGATGAAGAGCACGGATATCATATTAAGTGGACGAAACAACAGTCCAAATACCGTTGATTACACGTTTTTTCTTTACCACGAAGCTGAAATAACTTTAGATGTGAATACTGGGATGATAGTTCTTTAAAAAATTATTATTAATTTATTTATTATGTTTTATTTAAAAATATAATATAGTTGTTATTTATAATATTATGAACACATTATTATTTGGAACACTGAGAAGTGACAAAATAATTAAAAAGAAAATTCACAATAATATTGAATTTTTTAAAAAAGTTATTTTTAATAATGCGGGTCTAGCTCCTTATGTGAAGCAAATTTTAAAAAAAACACAAAATAATAAAATTCTTGAAATGACATTATGTCGTTCTATAGTTCCTTTAGCAATTCGTAAAATGATGTATAAATTATCAAAAAATGGGGAAGAAAAAATATTGTATCATTTATTTTTAATTGTTAAATTGGATAATGGAAGTTCTTATATGATTGAAAAGAATGAGAGAATAAATATTTCTATGAATTTAGTTAAACCAGTTCAAAAATTAAATGTTGATATTAATAATGATATTACAATAACTGATTTGTTAGAAAATGCAAAACAATATTTAGGAAAAAAAAAATTCTTCAATTATAATGCTTCTTCATCAAATTGCCAACATTTTATTCATGCATGTTTAAACAAAATAATGACTCCAGAAAGAGAAAATTTTATCATTCAGGATACTTCTGATATTTTTAAAGAATCATCTAAATTAAGGAAATTTTCAAATATGATTATTAATGAAGTAGCACAGAGAGCGAATATTATTGCAAATGGTGGTGAGTTAAAAGATGATTCTAAAAAATTAAATTATAAGAGTAATAATATAAACATGAACATTAAATTATCAGCTCCCCAAATTAGAAAATTAAAAAAACAAGAACCCTTTATTGTGAGTTATAAAAATTTAACTTCTGATACTCCAAATTTTGACATTGAACAATTACCAGATAAACAAAGAAAAGCCGTTGAAAAAGCTATTAGAACTAATAAAGGTGTTAAATTTACCTCTGAAATGATAGGTGGTTCAGTCTTCTCGCAAATACATAAGAAAGTATCTGAAAAAGTTAAAAAATCATTAAAAGACGCTAGTTTTGATGAAATAATTGAAGGCGACGGATTCTTTAAAAAAATGTCAAAAGGAATTAAAAAAGGTAATAAAGCAATTCAAAATACCGTAAAAACAGTTAAAAGTGAAGTAAAGAAAGCTCCAAAAACAATTAAAGCAGAGGTTAATGATAAAGGAAATCGGAAAATTGTCGGTAGAAAAGCAAAAGAACTTGGTAAAGAAAGTTTAAAATATGTTGCTAAGGAAGGATTAAAAACAGTTATTGCCGCTCCTATTGCCGCAGGAACGACATTTGTTACCGGAAACCCAGCATTAGGAAATGCAGTTGGAAAATTTGCATCATCAGAAATTATGGAACGTAGTGGGGCAAATAAAAAATTAGACAAAAAAATAAATGGTTTAGGAACTAAACGACCTGCAAAAGGAACCGCAGAAATGAAAGAATATATGGCTAATATGCGAAGTAAAAAAAAGACTGGTGGCTCATTTCGTGCTCCAAGTGGAAATGGTTTAAATGATAAAATATCAGCTTCCGGAAGTTTTCGAGCTCCTAAAGGAAAAGGAATATCCGGCGGTGCATTAATAAGTGATGCCGAACATAATAATAATTTAAAACATGTTGTTGGTTTAACAAGTGATAGTCCAATGATTCAAAATGAAACAAAATATTTGAGAAAATATAACGGTGCAAAAATGGTTGGAAAGGGCTTTCTTCAATAATTTATCTAAATAAATAATTAATTTATTTAAATAAAAGGGGTTATTTATCTATATAAAGATGTGTTTATTATGTATTTGGTGCATATAAACGCATTTAAAGCGCTTTAAATGAACATTTAAGTCCTTTATATAACAAATAACCCCGTTTATATGTATAAATACCATATTTATATATATAAATTCAAGCCCCTTCGCAATAGCACATTTATAATAACAAGTTATTTAAGTTATTTGGTGGAAAAGTATAATTCAGTTTGCACCATTTCATTAATATCATATGACATGTCATGATATAATTCGTTCAATTTGACAGTGTGCATATATTTCACACGTTTTATGTTTTCGTTAGTATTTGACATTAAACCACATATTTCCCATCTTTGCCCATCGTCATATTTATTCATTTGGTGAAGTATATAATCTTGTTTTTCTTTTCTGCATAAACAAGTATTGATATATTCTGTTCTTTTAATTTCATCATATTTAGTATTCATTAGTTATTATATATATACTATATAATAATTAATCTTTAAGGCAAAATTCTTTATATTAATATGATCTATGTAAAAATTAATCTTTTCTTAAATATTGTAGTTGCATTTCAACACTGTGAGACATTTGAGATGCCAACTTTTCCATAATAACTAAAGATGGAATACCAGTTTGATTTTTATAAAAATGCGTTAAATAACTATGACGTAACATATTTACACTCACTTTTTTTGGTTTAAATACACCATTTAATAATTTAGTAATATCATTAGAACTATTATTAGAAGTATTAACAACATAATCATCATCATCATCAAATTTACTTTTAATTATTATCCATTTTTTGAAAACTAACAATAATTCATTTGGAATATCAAAGGTTTGAGTTCCATATTTTTTAGCAGTTTTATAAATATTGTACGTTATCGTTTTCTTCTTCATATCAATGAAATTATCTTTTTCTTTATTGAAATTTTTATATTTCAAAACGGCAAAATCTAAAGCTCTTCTTGGTGGCATTAAAACAAAGCAGGATAATAATACAAACAAATTCATTGATTCCAATAATTTATCATCTTTTTCTAAATTTTTTGTTTTCAATCCTGAATTAAATAATATTTTTAATTTATCATGTTTCAATTTTATGTTTTCAAAGTCCATCCAATTCTTTTCTTCTGTTGGTGTTTTTTCTTGTTTCTTTACTGAAGTATCATAATTTTCAATATCACTTTGCATTAATTCTTTATATTTCTTATTGTCAGTAATAACAACTAAAGGACTCAAAACACTCTTTCTACTACGAGATGGTTTATTTTTTAAGAATTTGATTATTTTATCGACATTCTTTTCAAAATAATTAATATTATCTGGCGTGTCTTCCATCTTCTTTGGTAAATTAATAAGGGTACTAACATACGATTTCAAAGATTTGTCTGAAAGATTTGGACGTTTTGATTTCAACGATTCTGATACTATTTTATTAAATTGATCCATATATAATTAACATTTATAAAAAATATATATAAATAAATTAAATAATGTATATTTTATTTATATTTTTTTATTCTAATTGCAATATATATTATGGAACAAACTTTTTCAATGAAACAAAAATTACAATTTGGAAATGAACAAGACGAGAAAAAATTAATTAATATTGATATTAAAATCAATTCAAATCACAGTTTGGAAAATCAACAAGTATTAAATGAAATCGAGAAATATCTTTCAACAGATTTCAGAATTAGAAATTATAAAAAAATTGTGAAAGAAAATAAATAAATTTAAAATAGTTATTAAATAGTCAATATTGAATATTTAAAATATATATAATAAACCCCTTAGAAATTATATTTTTTTTATTTATTTTTGTATGTTTTTGGTTACGTATTCACTTTTCTCAAGGGTCTCTATTTTTTTTATTTAACAACTATTAAAAAATAGAGACCCTTGTAAAAAAGCAACATGCAATGCAATTGTATAAAAATAATAATAATAAAAATAATAATAAAAAAAATAAGTTTTCTAGGGAATTATAAATAAATATTAAAAATAAAGAGTGGGTAATATATTTTTTATTTCTTTTTTGCATTTATTAAACATATCATTTTTTGAATTTTTATTTTCAGTAATTATAATTTTGTTATGTTGTATTTTATCAAACATTTTTAAGTGATATAATTCAATTTTTTTTAAATATGCAATAGTTATATTTTCCTCTCCGTGTCTTGCTCGGTTTTTAATATTTTTAAATGCCGTTTCACATGATACATTTAAATATATCATATGATCAGGTTTAATATCATTTAGATCATTCAACAGTTCTAAATATTCATCTTTTTCATCATCAGTAATATATTTATCATCATACATCATTTTACAAAACACTTTAGAAGAAGATATTATTGAACGTTCCATAATAATAATCGCGTGTTCATTTTTATCATATATTTCTGCTATTTGTGTTTTCATTGCTTTTAAAATAGTAGTTTGAAATAAAAATGCATATTGTTTTGTATTTGAATAAAATTTTTCAACAAAATTATTTTCTCCACTTATAAAATTCCATAAATCAATATTTTCACACAGACAAAATACATTATTGTTATGTTTATAATACTGTGATAACTTGTTTATGATTGTACTTTTCCCAGATCCAATATTTCCCTCAATTGAAATCAATACCATTTTATATAATTAGTTTATATAAAAATTACATAATTAATATTTTAAATATTTTTATTGTGTGTTCTTCATCATCCGATAAAATATTATGATCATAAAAAAACCATTCTTGTTCCTCTGCTTTTTTTTCACTTGAAAAATATAATTGTGTTTTTTCATTTGTAATATTTGATATATATTCTAACACCCAAACACCCATATTAAAATACATTTATATAAAAATAAAATATATAAAACATAATACAAAAACTAATATTTATAAAACATAATTTTCTTCAATCCAATCCTTGCCCTGTTTTGTAGTATTGGCATGAACTTCAAGTTGTTGTTTATTATTAAGCATGCCAAATTTGCCTTCATGGACCCAATATGAATTACCATAAGAAATTAAAATTTCAGCATTTGCTTTTATTGTTTTATCTTTTAATACAACAACAGAAGCTGTTAAATCATAAATTCGTTTCTTATTCTTGTTTAATTTATAATTTGCACGAATGGCACAATTGGCTTTGTTCGTAAATATAGGGTCATTAATAAATCGTCCAAAGCCACTTGATGTAAAATCTTGTCCGTCAATTGTCCAATCATTATTGATTTTGAATAAATAATCAGAATGATAATCGTTTGACATTGCAATGTCTGTTAATATTAATTCTCCTCCATAATTACAAACAACCTCTCCAGATTTAAACGCTTTTGTTGCAAACAGCCCTAAACCAGCACCTTTTATTTTACTTGGAGAAACAATCACTGAATAATCTGTCATATATAATAATATATATATTATATATATACATGATTGTTAATTGTAAATTTTGTAAAACTGATGTTATTTGTAATAATAATATAAATGTATGCACGGAATGTTATTCAAAAACTGTTAAATGTCAATTTTGTAATGATTTTGTTTTTTGTGATACAGACGAAATAACATGTTATAACTGCGCAACAGTATTTTGTTATTCTTGTTCAATTAACGAAAAATTAGTTGTTGAGACCATTGTTTATGATTGTTGTGCTGATAAAATTGAATGCTCGAAAAGAAAAGAAAAACTTTGTGTATGTCCATTTTGTGATGATGATATATTTTTAAATTGTGATGCTAACTGTGATATATGCAATTTATTGTTTTGTAGAAATTGTCTTTACGCTAAAAAATTTGTTACGATCACATCGTCAGGTGATTATATTTGCAATGATAAAATGAAATGTTTAAAAAGAAAACAGATAAGAAATAAATAAAATAGATATTTAAAATATGAATCTGATATAAACACCCGCCTGTTCCAAACCAAGTGCCTAAACTGATTGCCGTAATTGGGGTTGATTCGCGTATCTAATTTATGCCGTTTTATACTATAGTCCAATTACTGTATTATTTGCACATCCACTGAGCCCCAATACAATAGCGCTACTCTGACACATGGTATGGAACAGACGCCCCCTTTTAATATCAGTTAAATGGTACTACAGGTCTTGTATCTTGGTAATAAATAATTATATATAAAGATATAATACTATAACATTATTATAAATGGAAGAAGAAAAAATAAAAAAGAATAAATATTCAAGAGGTAAAATTTACAAAATTGTAGACAATACAAATGGAAAGATTTATATCGGAAGTTCATGCGAAGTGTATTTATCTCAAAGACTTTCAAAACATAACAACAAGTACAAAAGAAAGATTAATGGACTTACCAATGAAAACCTTGCTGTATTCGAAGTAATTGAAAATGGAGACTACACAATGGTCTTAATTGAAAAATACCCATGTGAATCTAAAGAAGAATTATTCGCACGTGAAAGATATCATATTGAAAGAAATGAATGTGTCAACAAAGTTATTCCTGGTCGTACAAGGAAAGAAACAGTACATGCTTATTATGTATCTAATAAAGAAAAAATAGATGTAACTACCAAAAAATGGAGTGAAGATAACAAAGAGAAGAGATGTGAAATTTCAAAACGATATCGATCAAATAACAAGGAAGCGTTGATCAAACCAATTGATTGTGCTTGTGGGGGCAGATATCAAACCTGGGGTAAACATAAGCATCTCAAAACCAAAATGCATATCGCTTATTTTAACCTTTAATTTGTTTAGGCATTTTCTAATACTTCAATACGAGCTAACAAATCTGTATTCATATATGTTAACTCCTTCACCGCATTAATGAGAGGCATGATAAGATTTTGATAACGTACTGATAGTTTATCAGCATCATCATCATTAACAATCATATTATCAGCACATTCTGAATTCAGTTGATTTTCTAAAGTTTGAATTTGTTGAGCGGACACGCCTATCGTAAATTTTTCATCTTTTTTGCTACCATCATTTGTTTGTTGTGTTGTTTCAAAAACTCCATCCTCTTTATTATTTAAAGTAGTGCAATATCTACTTCTATCATTCTTTTTATATTTAATGACATCAATACCATTAATAAAATCTAAACCCAAACAATCACATGAGGAAATATTACATTTGTCACGAATATCGCTCACGACAGACCAAGCAACGGCAATATAAGCAGTTGTTATATTATTATCTCCCAAAATAATTTTATCAGTCGAACTGGCTCCTAACGTATGTGGGCTGTTTCCGGTGCCAGCGTCATACCCAATAGCTGTGCAATTCGACCCACCATACGATGCAGCGGTATTATGCCCAATAATAACGGATTTATTCATTAAATTACCATAGTAACACGCATCCCCGCCTATTATAACACTAGTATTTTGAGCTCCATATGTTTTACAACACCCAGACCCTATAACAATACTACTTCCAGAGCATTTTGTATTATAGCCGATAACCGTGCCGTGGGCGTTATTATTTATTGCATTAGAACCCAATGTTGTTTTATTTCCTGTCTGATTTGCTTGCTTTCCAGTTATATTAGTTGTATTTGTTGCAATATTTGTTGTATTTGTTGCTATATTTGTTGCATTTGTATTTACTGGTGTATCATCATAATTACTGATATTATTAAATTGTGTTTGAATATTGCTTGTGACATTACTTAAATATGAATGTTCATTTGAGGTCACATTTTGCACATATGAAGAATTTAATTTATTATTAATATTTGTTGTATTTGTTGCAATATTTGCGGTATTTGCTGATATATCCGCTTTCACAGTTGTGTCATCATAGGATGTTGCTGAAATTGCATTTAATTGACTTTGAATATTGCTTGTAACATTACTTAAATAATTATGTTCTGTTGATGTTACATTTTGAACATATGACGAATCCAATTTCAAATTTAAAGCTGTTTGAGCTTCTGTTGATACTGGTTTTAATAAATCTGTTGTATTATCTAAGTTTGAAATATTTGTGTTTATTGTGTTTATTGAATTTAAATTATTTGTAACATTAGTATTTGTTGTGTTTAAATCTGTTTGCGATGCTTTTAAATTTAATTGTGTCGTTGTTGCTGTTGATACTGGTTTTAATAAATCTGTTGTATTATCTAAGTTTGAAATATTTGTGTTTATTGTGTTTATTGAATTTAAATTATTTGTAACATTAGTATTTGTTGTGTTTAAATCTGTTTGCGATGCTTTTAAATTTAATTGTGTCGTTGTTGCTGTTGATACCGGTTTTAATAAATCTGTTGTATTATTTACATTTGAAATATTTGAATTTATTGTTGCAATATTATTATTTTGTGTTATTTCATTATTTTCCAACGTTAATATATCATTTGTATTTTGTGTAATATTTATTGTTTGAGAATTTGTTGTTGTTAATGGTGCTTTTAATGCAATTAAATTAGTCATTGTTGTTGAAAAATTCTCATCGTTTCCAAGTGCGGCGGCAAGTTCATTTAATGTATTTAAAGATTCCGGAGATGAATTTAATAAATTATTTATTTCATTATTAACAAATGTAATATCCGCTTTATTTGTCAATGTTGCATTTACAGTGTTTATTGAATTTAAATTATTTGTAACATTAGTATTTGTTGTGTTTAAATCTGTTTGTGATGCTTTTAAATTTAATTGTGTCGTTGTTGCTGTTGATACTGGTTTTAATAAATCTGTGGTGTTGTCCAAATTTGATATATTTGTGTTTATTGTATTTATTAAATTTAAATTATTTGTGACATTAGTATTTGTTGTGTTTAAATCTGTTTGTGATGCTTTTAAATTTAATTGTGTCGTTGTTGCTGTTGAAATTGGTTTTAATAAATCAGTTGTATTATCAATATTACTGATTCCTGTATTTATTGCATTTATTGAATTTAAATTTGTTGTTATATTTGATGTGTTATTTGTAATATCATTAATATTATTATTTATCATTGTTAATTGTAAAGATTGACCAGTTGTTAATGTTGTTAGATCCCCGACATTAGTACTATTATCAAATGCTGGCTGAATTTCTAATGTATTTATTCTTGTGTCAAAATCATTCAAATTGTGTCCATTTATTTCCAATGTATGTAATGCGCCTGCTTTTTTTCCATTTATTATTGCTTTATCATTCACATTATCAAAATATAATTCAAGTCCATTATTCGCCGAAAATAAATTAGTGCCCAACATAATACGATTATTTGAAGGTCCTAATTGCCCAGTAGAATCACATTTAAATTTTTTAATCATTTTTATATCTTCATTAAATTCTAATTGTAAATTATTTTTTGTTATTAAATTTGTTTTCTCTTGAATATTTGAAATATCAGTATTGATTAAATTTATATTTTCGGTATTTGTTGTGTCATATGTTTGTAAATTTGCAATATTGGTTGTTTGTGTATTATTTATTGTGTTAATCACAGATATTGCATTACTGTTTGTCCAAATATCTGTAATTAATGCCGTATTATCTGCTGTCGGTGTATTTTCAATTGTTGTTATGCGACCATCAACCGCATTAAAATTTGTTTCTAATACATCTGTTTTACTCTGATATAGAGTATTAGCCGATACCAATGTATTTAATTGATTAGCCGCTGTAATTACATTATTAATTAGATCTGTCTGTTCTTGGTCTGTATTATCATTTTCTTGCACAATTAAATCAATAGAACCGTATGAAACGGGTTTTTCGGTATAATTAAATTTATTATCATTAAACACACCGTTTTGAATTTGTTTTTTACCGTAATAATAACTTGACATGTATATATAAGTATTGTTATAATTTTTTTCTATTTATAATTTATAATGCAAAATATTAGTAATAAAAAACCAAACTATAAACCAAAAAATATAAATCATTCTGTTTGTGCATGTTTAGGATTTAAACAACTTCATGTAAATAAATTTAAAATGTGTCTAAAAGATATTTTGTCATATCGTAAATAAAAATGTGTTACTTCATCCCCTAGAAAACTTTTTTTTTATTATTATTATTATTATTATTATTGTTACAATTGCATTGCATATTGCTTTTTTACAAGGGTCTTTATTTTTTAATAGTTGTTAAATTTTTAAATATAGAGACCCTTGAGAAAAGTGAATGTATAAACAAAAACATACAAAAAAAATAAAAAAAAAATAATTTTCTAGGGCAAAAATCCAAAAATACACTAATATTTATAATAATTTCATACCTAACATAACAATTTTTTCATTATTTTTTTCATCCGGTTCATAATTATTAACATATAAATTTGCTTCATCATATATATTATTTGAATTTGTATATTGTAAATATTTTATCGCCTGGAGTGAATAAATACCACATCGTGTGGATCGAATGGCTTGACAAATATAATTAGAATACCCAAGATTAAAATTATTATTTTTACAATGTTTTAATATGATTGAGCTTGGAAAGGCCCCAAAAGAATCTATATAGCACCATTTTTTATTTCTTACTAACAATGCTATCCAGTGTGAGCCCCCTTTTCCTCTTTTTTCTAAATTAATAATATAATTACCACTTTTTTTAATTTTTATAATTTCATCAACCATCATTATATTGTTTATTTTAATATCAATATCATTAATTTTACCAATTTTAACCAATTCATAATTTGTCAATCCATCAATATCTAATCTTGACATGTTATATATAATAAACAAACAAAATAAAAAACTAAATTATAATATTATTTTTTTGCGTTCATTGAGCGAGTTATTCTTTTGACTGGTTGCGGAATATTTGTATAACCTCTAATACCATTTAATTTATTATTTTCTGCATGTGTGATTACTTCTCCTTTTGAACCTTCAGGAACCAACAATATATCTTTTTCTTTAAATCTGACAACTTTATTATTTTCTTTAACAATTTCATTATCTGATTTATATTTCAATGTGTAATATGTAATTGAATTTGCTTTGTATGGTTTATAAGTATTAACAACAATAAATAAATCAACACTGTATTTTACATGCATATATTTTTGATTACCTTTTTTATTTTCTTCTCTGATGTGTGGTTCTGATACTGATTGTAATATTCTTACAACATCATTAATTTTGAATTTAGGTTTAACAAGAATTTGTTTTGTTTCATTTCGTTTCTCTGCCGACTTTTCTCTTTTTAAAATGTTTCTTGGTAAGTTTTGATAATGATTAATATTTTTTTCAATATCCAACAAATAATCAACCCAAACAAAATTTTTATTTTCAACAAATAATTTGCTTATGAATTTCCGTATTTGTGAATTGAGTTGTTCTATATTTGGTTGTGGTGTATGTGAAGGCGTATGAATCACTTTTATATTCATATCTTTGAACATTTTTTTATTAATTCCCATAAATTCATTTCCATTATCCATTAATAAATATTTTGGTTTTTGTATTTTGAATATTTTTTCCAATACAGAATTTACATCTTCCGCCTCTTTATTTTTTAAAGGTCTTAACCATATTTGAGAAGAATAAACATCAATTAATGTTAGAATAAACTTATTATTTTTATTAACTGTGCTGTATCTGTGAATATCAATTAAATCTAATGCATATGCTATATGTTTTTCATCATATTTTTTAACTGGTTGTATTCTTGCTTTTGCTTTGAATGTAAGTTGATAATTAGTTTGTTTTTTTAAAAATGCTGTTGTTTCTTTTCTTGTAATATTTAAATATCTGTTTGTTACTATTTCATAAAATTGTGTAATTCCATGTCCAAAACCAATTGTTTTATCTTCATATAATTTTGTTAATACTTTTTCTATATTTTTTTTCAATATGACTTTTAAATTTTTATAATATACTTCTCCTTTGATTAAATAAAATAATTCATATCTTTCAATAAATTCTTTTTCTTCTTTAAATGTCATTGCCTTTGGTACTTGTTGTGATTTTTTCAATAAAATAATTTTGTCATAATCTCCTTCCAAATCATAATTATTTATTTGTCTTAAATTTTCCATATTATATATTACCAATATAATAAAAAATTAATTACCAAGAAACCGTAATATTACTCCATCCGCCTGCATTGTGGTTTTCTGGGCTACTTCCACTAAATTGTTTAATATAAAAAGATGTTGTTAATTTACTGAATGATAAATATGTTAAATTATTTGCATATGTTTCATCGCCGCTTTTTGTTCCATTACAAACAACATTGTAATATGTATTTGGTGGAACTACATTTTGAAATGTTAAATTATATCTTCCTGAACTTGAATATGAAAATAATAAAGTGTCATTATCATTCAAACTTATAAACCCATTACTATCATAAATAAAAGTCATCATACATCTTATTATAGGTGTATAAATATTATTTGTGTATATCTTGTTGTTTAAATAAAAATCATCTGTAATTAACGAATTGCTTGTCAATGTATTATTAATTTTAATATTATTTGCATTTAATTCGTTTACATTTAAATATGAATTTGTTAAACTATTATTTGTTGGTGCAATATATTCATCAACTGTCATTGAATTTAAATTATTTAGATTTCCAAGTTGATTAATTGCGGAACTAAACAAACCAGACACAACAATTTTATAATAAACTGAGTATTTACCAACTGAAATATTATTAACTGTTTTATTTATATTTTCCAATATAACATTGCTATTTGCTGGAATATCCACCATTGAACCTGTATTATAATATATTGAACTTTCTTCTATTATTGCCAATGTTTCTGAATTTTCTAATTTGAAATAAATTGTATAATTTGCCCCTTCCACTTCCCATATTGAATTTGTTGAATTTTGTAATGCTGTTTCAATTACAAACGATATATTTGTATTCAGTGTGAATGTTTCAAAATCGATAACTTTTAAATATACTTGTAATGTATTTGAACTATATGTTCTAATATCTTTAAAAATTGAACCTTTGTGAGTATAAACATCATCACACTCAATTGTTTCTATTTTTGAACTTCCTGTTGCAACCAAAGCAAAATTATTTTCTGCGAATGATGTTGAATACAACCTCAAATTACACGCTTCTAAAACACGAGAATTTGCCGCTATTGTTATTTTTGACGGGTCAGAAGGCTGTTGAATCATTAATGTGTAATAATTTTTAATAATATTATTTGATAAAATATTAATTACAGATGGTCTGAACATTGAAGCAAAAATATATTCAATATTGCTTGAACTTAATACTGTCATTTGTTGTTCTAATTTGAATGGAATTAACCAAGTATTAGTATAAGTATTATCAAAAATAGGTGTGATATTGACACTATTATTTGTTTCAGATATTGAATTTAATTTATTATTATTATTTGTTATTTGATTTTGTAATATTAAATTTTGTGCATCAGTGTAACTAATATCAGATTTTAAATTATTTTTTATATTTGAATTAATAATAGTTTCCGATAAATCAATATTATTTTGTAATATTAAATTTTGCGCATCAGTGTAACTAATATCAGATTTTAAATTATTTTTTATGTCTGAATTAATAACAGTTTCCGAAAGATTAATTTGATTTTGTAATATTAAATTTTGTGCATCAGTGTAACTAATATCAGATTTTAAATTATTTTTTATGTCTGAATTAATAACAGTTTCCGAAAGATTAATTTGATTTTGTAATATTAAATTTTGTGCATCAGTGTAACTAATATCAGATTTTA
>Ga0222631_1000150_pt1 | contig 21755 bp, 12 predicted proteins | sample AntAcemetagenom5_FD_179826 | JGI IMG/M metagenome (GOLD analysis project Ga0222631, IMG submission 179826) | Saline water microbial communities from Ace Lake, Antarctica - #5 | ecosystem: Environmental > Aquatic > Non-marine Saline and Alkaline > Saline | place: Antarctica: Ace Lake | collected... | reverse complement strand
CAACACTGAAGTTCTGCAAGTAACTGGCCGACGTTACATCCCAAGCCGTGCTTAGGTCATATTCATTAACATCATCTCCAGTAGTCCCAGTAACATACATCTTTGTGCCATCGGGTTTGAAGAAAATGTCTTGTGGAGCTGTTTCTTGAGCAGCAACACTGAAATTCTGTAAGTAACTGGCCGACGTTACATCCCAAGCCGTGCTTAGGTCATATTCATTAACATCATCCCCAGTATTCCCAGTAACATACATCTTTGTGCCATCAGGTTTGAAGAAAATGTCTTGTGGAGCTGTGTCTTGAGCAGCAACACTGAAGTTCTGTAAGTAACTAGCTGAAGAGACATCCCAAGCTGTGCTTAGGTCGTACTCATTGACATCATCCCCACTATACCCAAGAACATACATCTTTAGGCCATCAGGTTTGAAGAAGATTCCTTGTGGATTTATTTCTTGAGCAGCAACACTGAACGCCCCATAAGCAGGTGGCTCTGCATTAGCTAGGTCATAGCCGCCATCAATAAATTCACCATTGAGCTTAAGCGTAAATCCGAGGGCAGTGCCTGTCGCAGGGGGGTTGCTAAACACAAACGTAGTTTCCGCCGTAGGGGTGTAGCTGAACACGTTACCAGAAGTCAGGTCAAGAGTTGTGCCTGTGATCGTCCCCACCTTCTCAGCAACGGGCGATGGCTCAAAGAAACCCTTTGTGTAGTCGATGGTTACTGACATTTATACAGCCTCCGAACCGTTCATGTCATCTTGAGCCATGACCCAAGCATAACATTTATTGAGAAACTGCGTACCTTCACCAACTTCAACATCAGCCAAATCAGCGTGATAGCGGCGGAAGTCAACTTCACGGGTGTCGTCGTCAGGTGTGTCAGTGGCATAGCCTGCAACGTCAATCATAACGCTGAATTTAGGTCCGTCACTTGCGCGTTGGCGACTGATTGCTGCTGTAGCAATACGGAAGTAAGCACCTGCAAACGGTGTGCCATACTGCGATGTTGTTAGGTCGATTTGAATAGCCATTAGTACGTTACCTCACTTGTGTTAATTGTTGCGACCCAACGAATGTTTGTTGCCGCTTCACCTGTGACCTCGATCTTGAGGCCACCGTTTGTTGTGTCTGCTGATAGAGCCATGCCCCATGCAGGTGTGTTGTCTAAGATGGTTGTGGCGCTGTTGACTAGCACTGTGGTGCCTGCTGAACCTTCCCTACGGATCAAACCTTCGACTTTCCATGCTGCACAAGCTGTGCCTGTAGAGGCTTGCTGACGGGCGACGATGGTGCCGTGGAAAGCAAAAGCTGAGTTGTTCGGGAGGATGACTTGGTTTGTAGTGCCAGCGGTGGTGTTGTTTGACGTAAGCGCTTCGGAAGTGTCGTCTGTGGTGTCTGAGCGCAGGGCAAAACCGCTGCCAACAAGTTTAACAATTTCTTCTATGTTTGTGTTGGCAGTTTCAGAAAAGTACTCTCGCTTAAAGAAAAGCGAACCGTCATTGGTGTTAATTGCAATCTCGCCGAGATCTAATTGACCAATCGTAGGTATTTTTCCAGCAACGGAACTGCGTCTTAGCTTAATGTTAGTAGACATATGTCCTCATTTTCGGTTATGTAACCATGTAAAGATATCAGGTGAATTGATTTATATAAACCTATCACCTGCCTTATTTATATTAGTAAGTGCCGCCGTCTACTGCCGTAATAGTAACAGCACCAGTATTTACATCAAAGTTATTTGAACTGAATGAGGCAACACCTGGGTTTGATGAAGTCGCAAGTTCTGCTGCGACGGTTAGAGTCCCGAGCCCATCATCATATGTTAGATCAATACCCTCACCTTCTACTAGAAGATTGGCTACTATATCTTGAATGCTTTCAGCATTAAGTGCTACAGCACCAGATGTTACTACAAAGTCAGATGCACTGAAGCTTGCAATACCTTTATTGGTATCAGAAGCATCTTCACCCTCTATTGTAATTGTATTTCCGGTAACTGTTGTATTGATACCTTCGCCAGCAGCAAATGTTACTGTCTCACCTAGTGCTACAGGATCGGCAGTACCTGTTTCTGCTGCAAAAGTAATGATCGAATTTGTTAACTTATCATTCGCGATAGAACCAGCAAGCATTGCATTGGTAATACCAGACTCTTTAACTCTTAGTGCATTGCCAGCCCCAACTTCGATTGAGCTATTATCAACAATCGCGCTGAATACCGTACCAGTTAAATCAAGGCCAGCACCAGCAGAATAAATCTGAGCAGATGATATCTGAACAAAATTAATGTCAGTCGTACCAAATGTAATAGTGCCTTCTGTGTTCATTACATAAAGTTCACCGGCACCTGTGTTGCCTTCTTTGACGTAGAAAGCATCCCCAGTACCTAGCGCATCAGGATCGGATGGTGCATATCCGTCAGCATCATCGGCGCGGGTGAGTACCCAGTTTGTTGCACCAGAACCAACAGATGTTACAACATAAATGCCGTTTTCTGAAGCATCTGTTTGTTCGTATATTAATACTCTGTCAGCGATATCTAATGTAACGCCATCAATTATCAATGCAGCTTGCGTGCCACTGTTTGTAAGTGTAGCACCAACACCAGCAGTACCATTATCATATGCGGCTGTTAACGCAATTGGAGATTCAACTCTTACTGGAAGGTGGTAGTGCAAGCTTGCTGAGGCAATAGTATCAACATACTCTTTGGTAGCAGCGTCTGAGTTTACAGTCGGTGTAGCAAGATTTGTAATTTTTGCAGCACTTGCGTTAATATCACCGGTACCATTAGGATCAAGTATGATATTACCGTCTGTATTTGTTGAACTGAAAGTATTACCGTCAATGCGGATATTATCAACATCTACTTGAGTTAGACCCGCAATCGCAGTGGTAGTAGACCCTAGGCTAAGTGCGGTCGAACCAAGTGTAATATCTTTTGCAGAAACTGCACCAGATGTTACGGTAAAATTACCATCAGCAAAACTAGCAACACCCTTTGTAGTAGTAGTTGCATTATCTGCGCTAACAGTAAGCGTATTTGCAACATCGTTATATGTTGCTGTAATACCTTGAGCAGCATCACCGGATACAAACCCCCCAACTACATCTTGAACTGTTTCCGTAAAGTCCGAGACTTGAGTAGAAACGATACTAATAGCAGCATTTGCAGCAGCAGTCAAGCGACCCTGAGCATCAACCGTGAATGTTGCAACAGTATCAGCCGCACCATAGCCGCCAGCAGTAACAGCGGTATCGTCAAGGTCTATTGTTACTCGATTGTCGGACACTGCTGTGGTAATACCAGTGTCACCTGTAAATGTAAGAGTGTCGGTTAGCAGAGATAGTGTGTCCGTTCCGGTATCGCCAGCAATTGAAAGATCTGTTGATATCGAAACAGTATTTGCGGCTGTTAATCTACCTTGAGCATCAACTGTGAACACTGGTATTTCTGAGGATGAACCATAAGAACCAGCGGATACGGCAGTATTATCAAGATCGAACGTGACCGAATTGTTTGCAACTACTGATGTAATACCAGTTCCACCAGCAAAATTCAGTGTTTCTGTAGCAAGGAATACAGAGTCTGTACCAGTGTCGCCGCTAATTAAAAGATCAGATCCAGCTTCTAATGCTTCGATGGCCGTATCAACGTAAAGTTTGTTGGTCGCATCTGTATTTGCGGTAGGTGTTCCTAGATTGATAATCTTTGCAGTAGAAACATCAACATTTCCGATACCATTCGGTGCAAGTGTAATATTACCATTTGTATTTGTTGATGAGATTGTATTCCCATCAATTGTAATATTATCAATATTCAGTATATCAATTTTGCTATTTGAATCTACTATGATTGCACTGTTAGCAGTCAGTGTTCCTGGTGCGTGATCTAGCTTATCGGTAAAGTACTTGCCGCCGATAACTTCGATGTTAGCAGCTTCTCCTGCTGTCTCAGTACCAGTTCCGATATATAGTCTTTCTCCACCCTGACCTGTAATTGGATCATATTGCAGATATGAGTAAGCTACTTCACCCTGCGCCAATGCAGTTGGTGAGCCAGTTATCCCAGATCGTTTGATGCGTATAATTGACGCCATTAGAAGTGCCCTCCGCTAATTTCTTGTTTATCTAATAATTTTGATGCTTTAAATTTTCCATCTACTCCATCATATATTAGGAGAGATCCATCTTCTTTTGCATCTACATCCACATCAGCCAAATCGCTCAGACGTCTAACAACCATTCCTGATTGATTGACAAAAACTCTTGGCTTCTTTTTGATCTTGACAGAAACTTTTCCGCTAGATGATCCTACTGTCATATTTATTCATCGCCTTCTATGCGTGTTACGGTTGGAATAATGAACAGTAATCCTTCTAGTATTTTTAGTGTGTCTCCTGAAAATTTCCGCATAATAAGATCATATTGATATTTACCGGGCTTCACATCTTTTGTGTCTCCTGGTGCAATAAACAGATTGACTTCATTGGTCACACCATTGACGACAATCTCAAGTTCCGCTTGAAATGCAATTGTGCTGGAATACATCTTTCGCACTTGGCAGAAAAATTGCTGATCTGTTATCGGAAATTCATCACCATCATCAGTTTCTAGTTCAAGCGCGACTAAGAAATCTACACCCTGATCTACATACAAATTTGCCCTGGTTGTCATTACAATCTCCTTTAGATGTATTTATAAAAATAAAAACTGCTTGTATTCAGCACAAGCCGGTTTTATAAAACAGGAAAAAGTTGAACAACAATATATTATTTTTATACGCTGCTGATAAGGTACTGTTTCATTAACTTAATATGCTAGATTGGTTCTTTTATCCCTTGTATCTGTAGTAGCGGTTACTAAAATATACATAAATTATTTATAAATAAGTTTAGTTCAAACAAAGGCTTTTTATATGTCATTCAGTAAAAAATATAGATCATTCGGCGTAAGAAGAGAAAATAATCTCTCTGATGTGGAAAACAAAACACAAGCATTAAATAATCTTCTTAATAATCTTCCTGGTGTAGATCCAGAAAATAATATAACATTTATATCTAGTGATCTAGACGCAATACGTGGCCTAAAAGACACAAATGTAGAACCCGAAAATTTGTTTCAATTAGCAGGAACTGCCCCGAGAGAAACAATATTGATTCAAGGAGTTGCGCCCGGCGGTGAGATTGTTACCACGGAAATTGAACAACTTATAGAACCAAGAATAAAACTTAATGACAGATTTAATAATTTTCGTAATATTACCGAAGATCCTCCAGTATTTGCGTCCGGTCTTGGTCCACGGGCATTCTTTTTTCCTGATAGCCTATTGCCTGCACTAACAAAGAATCTATCATTAGATACTTGGTTTACCGCAAATAAAACCGATGCTGGAGTGCAAATATCAGACGATTACTGGGTTTTAGGTGAATTTATAGTAACAGACAAGTTAAGACAAGAATTTGCTGATTCATATGGTGGTGTGCTATGGGAAGGCTTCTTTATACCAAACCCTGCTGCTGGGGCTCAGGAATTTAGTTATATAACATCTGGTTTATTTCAAGTAGAATATAGAAGAAATTCTAGTAGCCCATGGCAGATCTTGAAATCCATATATGCAAAGAAAAGATCTGTTATTGTATCTTCTACATTTGTTACAGCTACTACAGATACAATTGAGTTAGAAGAAGGTGAAACTAGATTTGTATCTGTTGGGGATCTTTGGGATCTAGATAATGTCATAACAATCGCGTCCATTACAGGTAATATTATAACACTATCGGATACGGTGGGACCCATTGCTGCATCCGATGCTATTGTTTTTGATATGGAATTGGGAACTGAAAATTATATTTCTGGCACCTATAATATCAATGAAATACTAGACCGTGCTGAGACACCGCAGATTGAAAAGAGAATCTTTTGGTGGTATCCTAACACTGGAGATTATAACCCAGATGTAAAATATCTTAGAAATATTATAACAGGAAGAAATAGATATGATTTCTTTTTCTTTAATATAGATTCTGCCTCTATTACCTCAAGCCAAGGCAGCATAAGAAAATTACTTGAAACTGCAATTACCCCATCACAGGAATTAATGGGATCAACAAGTAATTATAGAGAGTTTAAAAGCTCAGCTACTACACAATCACAATATATTCCAAAGAAAAGTTTAAGTGAAGTTACCGTTGATTCTGTTAATTTGTCATTTACTGCTGGTAATAAATCAATAACTGGTGCATTATCAAATACGCAATTGGGTAATTACATAGTTCCAACTACTGTTACTGACCTTGATGTTGTAATACCAAAGAATTTAAGAATAAAAGATCTTGTAGGTAGTAATATATCTTCAGCAAATAGAATCGTTTCCGATGCATTATTGGACACCCAGACAAATTATCCAGTAACTATAATTGATCATATAGGTCTGATTGATTATTTTGTAGTTTCATCTAGCGGTGCTACAGTAACAATATCCGGTGGTACTACATCCGCACTAAAGACTGGCATGATATGTGTTTTCGGCGCATCTGCTACATTTGTTACTATTACTGATATCATAAATACAACTCAGTTTATTACGTCTGAAGATATAGGCTTGACAGATTCATTCTTATATATCTATTCAAATAGTGGCATTATAGATAGATCAACACAAGTATTTTGTACTGGTGTTATTGGCAGATTACTTGCTTCTAATGCTTCTGTAGGTGCTAGTACTCTGGAATTATCTGATGTTACTGGCATTGTAAATGGTCAGGTTGTTCAGTTTGGGGATTCCATTGCATCTTCTACTACAGTTACAAATATTTCCGGCACTACAATAACAATATCAAATGCTTTATTAGAAACAATTATTGCAGGTCAAACTATTGTTTTTGCGCCTTCTGGTACTACAGTAAATAAAGAATTATGTGTATTACCACTAGATCTATCGCCACCCTTTGTCGGCACATCAACTGGTTTATCAACAAATGGTAAAAATATAAAATCCAGTCTTACTCCATTCAATATCAAAGTTGAAACCTTAACATTGAATGGAGTACCTACACCAACAACTGTGACTGAAGTGACCGAAAATTATGATAGGTTAATAGAAATTAAAAATGAAGTAAGCGGTACTAATCTTAGTATTCTTGCTAAAAAGATCTAGATTATTTTAGACACAGCTGATATTCTTCCCCATTTACCATTACGGCAGCAAAGTGAGTAAATGTGGTAATTACTTGAGTTTCGGTAGTTATCGCGGGAGACCCTGCTTTTCTAAGTAATCTGGTTCCTTCATCAAGTACTAGATTACTTACGACTATTTCTCTAGTATCACCCACAAGATCCGATCCAACTTCATTCCAAACATTATCATTGCTAGAAAAAATCCTAGTAGCATTTCCAGATACAATATCAAGTATAAAAATGCCAGATGTGGAAGATATTGTATTATCATTAATACCATCTGGATCTAAAACCGTTATGCTACCGCTTAGTAAAAGATCATTTTCACTTTCAAAATCTATGATACTATTGACTGATGTTATTTTTTTCATATTAACAAAGTCAATTCCGTTATCAATTCTATCTATGTAACTGGCAAGATTTGATCCAGCTGCGCTTACTATAGCTCTATAAACACTTATAATTGAATTATATCGCACCTCATCAAATCCAATATCAAATGCTGAAATTGAAATATCTTCAACTACTATATCTCTAAATGGTGATAGTTTTAAAATATCAGCAGAAGAAACTGCATCAGATCTTACGTATGATCCTGTAGGCGGGTTAGTAATAATCTGTAGAAGTTCAGGATCCGAGTATATACTAAATTCATTAATGCCATTTGAATTTCCTACATATCTTGTATCCGTGCCTATTGTTAGTTCAGTATTATCAGTAAATACAAATTCTTTTTCACCTGCAAAAGTAATTACCGACCCAGAAATATTTGAAGATTGAACCTCAAGAATAGATTTATTTCTTAAATTATTTAAAAATTTAGTTATATCGTCTGCGATTGGTTCACCGCCGAGGTTATTAATAACTGCTCGGTCAGATGTGCTCTCACCTAGATTTAACTTTATATCAAAACCTTGAAATGCTGACATATTAATCCAATCCTAATGTCCAGCCTTCTCTACGAAGACGGTTAATTATAGTTGTTATTTCTTCAGTTGCAGAAGGAGATGAATTTCCTACTAGATCTATTCTTACATTTTGTCTAGGATTTAAATCATAATTTTTGTTTAAATCGATAAGTATTCTATCAATACTACCTTTAGTTATACCGCAATTTGCCATCTCTAGTCTTGATATAGATGTAATAGTTTCTAATACTCCTGGTATATAGCTCATATTTGAATTATTATTTAACAAAATGGTTTTTATTCTGATAGCAAAATGAAACGAAGGTATCTGTGACAGTAAATTATTAGAGATATCTAAATATGATAGATTTTCACAATTTAAAGACTGAGCGGCAGTAAACAGATTATTACTCAATCTTAATGTTCTTAGTGATGCATTAAATATAGAAGGTATAACACCATCAAATTGATTTAATGCAAGATCTAAATATGATAAAGATCTATTAGCTGCAAAATTTGGTATATTACCTGTCATTTTATTATTACTAAAAATTATTGTTCTAAGTGAGTAGCAGTCATCTAAAGATGGAATTGTACCATCAATTCCATTACCATAACTTCTTACTACCAATGTTTCTAAAGAATTCATTCCTTCAAATGCATCTGGATGTATTTCATTTCTTAGATTTCTACTCTTTAGATTAAAATAAACCAAAGTATTTCTACATCCGCCGCCTGATGGCCCAAATGTATTATTTGCTATAGAATATAAAGCAGATGCATCAGAGAATCGCGTATTCCACAAATAAACTCTTTGAAGTGATGTATTAGAACTAAAATTTGTAAGAGCCCCGGATGCGTTTGTATTATGCAAATAGAATGTTTTAAGATTTGCACAATTGGCAATTACGTTAGTGCCTACAGAATCTACTGTAAAATTCATACTATCTGATGTGTATTGCTCCAAGTTAGTTTTTGAACTCATATTTACAATAGGGTGCGAATTGCCACCAGATATAAAAGATATTAAACCATTTAAATTAGTACCTGATGTATCAATTTCAGATGATATATTATTTGATCTAATATCTAAACTTTGTAAATTTTCAGATATTTCAATTGAAGGATGTAATATTGCAAAGTTATTACCACGTATATTATATGATATTAGATTTGCACCAATAGCAGGTGAAGTGCCTACCATTCTTCTAGAATTTGTAGCAGCAGAATTTGCTCTATATGTTCTAAGTGAAGCTATTTGACTTAGATCAGCTGTGCAGTCATTTGAGTATACTCTATCTAATGTCAATGTTGTTAAACTGCCGTTATTAATTCGATTGATAACTTCAGGTGAAAATGCGCGCAATGTTTCTGTATCAGATCTGGTTAAATCTGACCCAGTCAAATTTAATGTGGTAAGATTTGGGTAGACCGTGGCTAGGTCTGGCATCTCAATTAAATCAGAATTTATCAGTGACAATGTTGCTAAATTAGTAAGTTCCACATTAGGTATGTTATAGATATTTGCATTATCAAGTATAATTGAGGTTATTGAATCTACTGGATAATAGAATTCAATATCTCTTTCTCTAGTAGCCGAGTCAAACAACGAAACAATTGATTGTCTAGAGGTTCCGCTTCCACTAATTCTATTTTGAAATATATATTCCTGATTATTTTCCGTATTTCTTATTATCCATGATGGTCTAAGGCTATTTAATATATCAAAGTTTATTTGAAGATTTCTTACAGATTTAAAAAATCCCCTAAAAGTGATAGGTATACCTTTCATTGCATAAAGATCATAAGGTTCTCCGTCTATTGATACACGAATCTTATGAGTAGGTATCTGTGACTCAAAACGCTTTTCTTGTGGCGCATTTATAAACTCCAGTGATGATAATTCAATAGTAGAGGAAGCGCCTGTGACAATTACATCACTACCATAAAAAATTGAATCTTCGGGATTCCCAAAAGCAGACCAAGCCGATGCTCTAGAAGTAGAAAAATCTACTAAAGATATATTACCAGATTCATCAAGCGCATTAAATTTAAAGCTAGGTGCTACAATTCTTCCTATAACTTCTATATTACCTGCAATTCTTCTTCTACCATCATTTAGTGAAGAAAGAATATTATCATACGTTTGCATTTCGTTATCAATTGCAATTGCTTCTTTTTCAAGATCTATTGATAAACCACTTAGTGAGCGAATATCAGCAGCATCAACTCCCTCGGCATTTAAGCCTCTAATTGCATCCAGATCTCTTATATCAACATTTAGATTTTTTAATATTTCTACCGTATCCTGAGAATCTGCTAAATTAAGTGATACTCTCAAACCTTGTATTGGGGATATAGCCATATTATTGTTCCTTGCCTGATATACTTAACAGTATAGTACCTTGTTCTTCAGGATCTGTAATTATACTAGAAAAATACAAAGTCTTGTTATTAAAAGATCCTTTTGTAACTTTAAATTTGTTTATGCCAAAAATGTGGCTCATATCGAGTGTTTCTGTTTTATTTGCTCCAATATAAACAGATGTTTTAAGTGATGCTGGCCTAAGTGGTAGCGCTAGTTGATCATCAAAAGCAACAGAATCTAATCTATTCTTCTCCACAAAATTTGCAGGTACGTTTCCAGTATTGGTAATACCGCCCATGTAGAATAGACCATCTAAGCCTATATATTCTGAATCTGAAGTCTTATCAATAATTGAATTTGGTGCTAAAGGATTTTCTACTTGTATCTCTTGAATATTTGATGTTTCATCTTTTATCCATGAAGGTGTGTGGGAAAAACTATTATCAGCATCAAATTCTTTTACCACAATGTTATTGATTTTTGCTGCATCTCGCATCGAGACAAACAGATAATAGTCACCATCAACAAAAGATACGGTTTTTGTTACATCCAGATATCTTCCAAATGCTCTTATAGATTTTAATGAAATACCTTCTTCTGAAATTGTTCCTATATTACCACTAATTGCAACAGAATATCTTTGTCCTTCTTCAGTAATATAGCTAACAGTTTCTGATGTAAAGGTAAAGCCAGAATCAATAAATTTATTTCCGTCCCAAATTCCTATGCTACCACCTAATAGATTCGGCGGTTGCTCTTGAAATATAAGAAAATGTGATCCTTCTAATTCGCCTGATGGATCTTCTGTCGCATATAGTACATTTTTAAAATTATTATCTTTAATTTCAAATGACAATTCTGAGCACCTACCGGAATTAGACCCCTTCGGTGAATCCAAACGAAAATCTTGCTCCATAATTTCACCTACACGCAAATCTCCCTCACCTACTTCAATCCCCTGTAAGTTTCGATTGACGCTGTAATTTGAAAATTCAACATAGAGCTCATTTTCAATATCTAATTCTGCTCCGTCAAAAAGAAGTCTTTCAACTAAAGTTCCTTCAACATCGACTTGTTCTAGCGCTGGTTTTTTCGGTGTAAGTCCTATTCTATATTCAGCATACTGCCCTAAAGTTTCAATTGACCTAGGATTTAAAAACTGCATTTTAATATTTGGCTTTATCAAAGGTGTGCTAGATGCAATAATATCATCATATCCCGTAAGTCTTCCAGTAAATTCTTGGCCTAAAATAAGTGTCTCGACTCCATTAATCAATGCAGAATCAGTCGAATTAAATGTTTCTGTTCCTACAGGTGCGTTTATTCTGTCTCCACCTAATCTTCTTCTGATTTGCAATTCCTGTGTGTCCAGGGTGCCACCGACATCCTTGGTAAATACATATGAACTATAAATTCCTGGGGCTATTATTTTCTTATTATTATCACTTGCAGAAAATTCTTTTGCTGTATCTACATATTGTAAATTGCCTTCATTTGTAATTTTAAATTCATCGGTCAATCCACTTATACCATTATGAAGACTTGTAGCATAAAAATGTCCATGACCTCCTGGACATCCTTCACACTCGAGAATATCCAATCTGACATTTTTCTGTGATGAGGCAGAAATACTTTCAACATAAAAATTCTTCTGATTTGTAGTAGATATTCCATCTCTATTTTTAATTGTATCTTTAGGTAAGAATCCAATTATCGGCTTTGAATTGGTACTGGTTATTTCCTTTTCAGTGGGTATAGTATATGAATTATATGCAAATGTCCCTTCGTCAGTGCCATCAATATAATATGATGCTCCATACTTATATAGATATACTGGTTCTCTTAGAGATGATGTACTGGCCATACTTATTGAATATCTAAAATGCATGAAAGGATTTTGCAGTGAAGGTTTATCAAGTGTATTCTCGATAATAAGAGTATGAACCAAAACCCATCTAGCTTCTTCATTGCCTACTGGTATATATACATAAAATTTAGCACCGATAGCTCCATACCAAGAATATTCAATCTTATACATGGTAACTTCATTAAATGATATATTATATCCAGAGGCCCCAGATCCATCCAATGGATCTCCGTTAAAGAAATCCTGTTGAATTACCAATTCATACAATGGCCCACGATTATTCGGTGGCAATCCTAAGTCTGTTGTGGTGTAGTTATTATCGTTACGTTCAAATGGATTTGGCGAATCAACAATCACTTGATCATCAGGTGTCAAACCCATGAGTTCAAGGGTTTGCGCTGTCAACTGCACTGTACTTCTTCGTACTACATTAAACTGGGAACCTCTTACCTGAAACATCAACTGATCGGTATCATTAGCGGCACCCCACTCAAGCACATTTACCAGTGTAGCAGGATCTGAATTTAATCTGACGCCGAATGTAAAACCACTTATTGCACCGGGTTGGTATCTAAATGCTTCTTTGCTTTGAAGTTGGCAATATCTATATGATGAAGATGAAGAACCAGGTTGTGTTTCATCAAACTTAAAGCCAAGAACCTCTGTAATAAATGATTGGTTTACAAATGCAGCATTTATAAATTTACCAGGTCTAAGTGGATTTAATATTTTATTCCCATCTCTAATGTCCATCCATGCAATAGTCCATTGCTCAACATATCGTAAAGATAGTTGAAAATTATCATTATAGATAACATCACTACCATCATCAACTGCCATATCTGGTATTAGAAAATACTTTTCAGCAAATTGCGTCAGATTTCTTGATGCAAAATATTCATATAGGAAGTTACCTAAATTAATAAAATTTTGATATCTTTTAAACAATATTTCATTATACCCTGACCCCCACTTAGGACCAAATGGAAAATTCCAAGGTGTAGGAAATAATTCTAGCGCTAATGCTTGTTCTTTATCATATTCATTAAGTCTTGCGTTATATCTATTACCGTATGTATTATTTAATCTTGTCGACCATTCAGCAGGAGCGTCAGGGTTGGGGCTTCTATAAAATTCCCATGTATTTTCATCTAAACCATATATAGAAACATCAGATAACAGCGATTGCTGTTTGCCTAATCTTGGCACGCCCAATATCGAAGATGAAACTGCTGATGTTTCCTTAAATTGCTCTTGGATAGCAATTGCTTTGCCCTGAGATACTGTATTGGAAGACTCATTGTTTATATGAACTGGAGTTGAATTTTTAGCAGAAAAGAAACTTGTCGGTGTATTTGTAGTTTCGGTATAAAGCGGATTGCCGGTGGCATCTTGTAATAAATTACCTCTTACATCAACAAGTATCTGATCAGAAGAAACTTCTCTTGCAGAGCCTTTATCAAATCCTAATTTGATCTGTTTTGACATGTGTAAGCTCTCCTATCATTGTTCTTCCCATGTAATACTAGTATTTATTTGATTACTAGTGGTGTTTTCACCAGAAAGATATTCAGCCAAATATATGCTTTCCACTTCATCGGTTAGTGGATATGATAGGTAATCTTTATTATAATCAAAATAGCTTAATAAATCAAATTGTTCAGTACCTGGTGAAAGGAAAAATGACGTAATAATACTACCAGTTTCAGGAATAGGGGATTGATTTACATTCGATATGAATACTGAGCTAAGTCTTTCCTTTTGTGAAATACCTTCATATTCGTCTGATACTGTAGTTCCATCAAATGCAAATCTACCATCTTTTAAGAAGGGTATACCAGAGAATAATCTAACTTCTTGTGTAAATACATCGCGTAAATCAAAGAAGTATTGCCCTGCCTGTCTGTACAATCTACCAAATACAGTTCCTACGTTTGCAATAAACCACCCATAAATTTCATCACCGTCACTTGCAAGATATGTAGTATCTGTAGTAGGTAATTCAGCACCAGATGGTGTAATTACATACGAGTCGGAAAGTGTAAATGTACCTGAAACCGATATATTTGGTTGGAATATCGGGGACTTTAATATGTCTAATGTTACGGGTACCGTTGCAAAATTTGCGGTTGAAAGTTTTGTTGGATATACTTGAACTCTATTTCTAATACCAGTACCTTTTGAGTTGAATATTGCTTCTTTTGCTTTAAGACCAAACGATATTGCTGGTCTTTTTGTTACTAGTTTTACTGAAGCAGTTGATGCAATATCCTTATTCAGATAGAGTTTATTTCCGTCAACCCATATAACTTGAATATTCTGATCCTGTATACTAGATGTAGTAAGTTGGGCTTTCATAAAATATGTCTTATCGGTAGGACCTTCGGTAGTAGTTATATATGTGCCTATTGCGTCTGTTGCCTTAGATACAGTACCTAAAGTAAATGTACGACCATATACTTCAGTAGGTGACAAATTAGCATGACTGTAAAGTCTCACAGTTCCTCGATCACCGCCATCGATGTAATATGACGCACCATATTTCACAATGTGGTCAGAAGTTTCTCCGTATGATTTATCAGTATTATCTTCTATGCCAAGTTTATTTACAGACCCACCACCATATGTAACATATGTGATTGGCAATGTAGCATTACCAAGTGAAGATATTTTTAACTGATTGGAAGCACGTAGATTGTGAACTCGTACCCATCTAGCTTCATCGTTTGACACTGGTACATATGCAAGGAACAAGGCACCAACAGCGCCATACCAAGAAAATTCTACTTTAAGCATAGTTACTTTGGTAAGATCAATATCCCATACCGATGTTCTATTTACAGTAGCCCCATCCGATACTACATTTTGGCCTGGTCTTACCTTACGGATACCTTCTGATGTTTCGCCGGTAGCAACATCACTATAAACAATTTTTCTATCTTGTCCATCTAGTTTTTCAGTACTGTATCTAGATCTTGGAACTCTATATTCGTAAACTGCATAATATCTAGGATCGACATTTTGCTTTACCCAGTTATTATATCTGTAATTTACATCATCAATTTGACTCCGCAAGATTTCGTAATCTGGTGTTGCTGTATCTATTGCTGTATCAATAAATCCAACAAAGTTTACATTTTCATCACCCCTTGGTAAATTGCCGTCCTCGGTATACATGTAAGGGAACATCCCTGATGGATATGTAAATGTTAGTCCAGCTAATTCATTTCCTTTTTGATATACTGAAGGGAAAATAAATGGTACATTTGGCTCTATAACATTATCAGTACCTACAGATGTAATATCAATTTCTGCTTTTGTTTCATCTAGTATATCGTAGAGATTAATTATATTCCCTAGTGAACCGGACACACTTTTTACGGCATAGAATTTATCAGATGTCAAACCACCTGCATCTCCTATAAAGTTTATTGTTTGTCCTACAGCAAAATCACCTTCTACGGCTTCTAAAGTATTATTTGCTGCATCTACTCTTACTCTGACTTGTTTTGTTTCTTTTAACAGAGATGGGTCATATACCCCAGCATGAATATGAATAAGACCATCTCTAAGAGTTACCATATCACCAAATTGCGCTTCGGTGCCTAGATCCATTCTACCTGAATATGCGGTTGTAAAGTTTGCAATTACAGGATCTGCAAGATCATTATTAAATCTAGTCCTTGCGGTTTCGCTAAGTCCGAAGTAATTAAAGACGGATGTAAATCCTACTAGATTTGCAGTATCCCACCGCGAAGTATTTGGATTATTCCCGGATGCAAAGTCACCATCCTTTGATATTAGTGTCTTTAGTATTGTATGCGCATCAATATGGAATTGCACTACACTATAGCCGGATGCAAAAGTTGAGTATACCTGTAGTACATTATTAAAATAAAAGTTCTTCATATTGTAGACTGTTGCAGTATTACCGCCACCAGCCAAATCTCTCATATATCCATCTACAATATAACCCACATCGCGTAGACATTTATATTTAAGTGCATCGGTATAGTCAGCCTCTGGGATAAATGCTACTGATATGAGATATCCCAAATAGCGCTTATAAACAGAGGAAATAGTTTTAAACTTATTTCTCGGCCAGATAGCAGAAGAGGTTGATGTCAAAACAACGGTGGATGGTTGAACTCCTAAGGTATTGCCATCACCAACAGCTGTTCTGATAATAGTAACCAATTCATTTATTCTGGTAGCAGTAAGAGATCCGTTAAGCGTAGCAATTGAAGATAATGCTGCAATTAATGCAATACCTATTTCTTCATGTAGTTGGTTTTCTGCTGTTCTTCTTGCATTTGTAGTTGTAGTTTGAGTTGCAGTAGGACCTATAGCTGTTCTATATGTTGTTGCGTTCGTGATTGTGTGACCAGTTCCGGAGTACTGGAAATCAAGTATATATGAATTTATAGCAAAGATTACATCTCTTTCACATTTATCCCTGTTATCTAGCAAGTGGTTATATGATTCCGTTCCAACAGTAAATGAAGCAAGAGCAGCCGTATATGCGTCATCAACAATATCAAATAATTGATCTTTTACTAGTTCAATTGCTCTTGGTTCTATATTTGTTTCTGGTGCTGGATCCGATGCTGCTTTACCTGCAATTCTGTAGTCATCTTGGTTTGTCGTTGAATCTGAAAATTCTACCGGGTTTAGATTTAAAAGTGCCTGTGTTCTTCTTACTACTGCGAAGTTATCTTCAGTAGAATCACTTCTTGTTTCCCAGTAATAGCCGTCATACTTATCAAAGATTCCATATTTGCGAATCGCTGGGTTTAGATCAAATTGCTCAGAACCTTCTGTTAAAATTGGTGAAGGTGACTGCGATGATTTTACACCGAATGTGGCAGATGAAACGCGACCGGGTTGGTATCTAAAGAATCTCTTTGATGAAAGTATAGCAAGTTTATCTTTTGGCGCCTGTACCATAGCACCAGCTTCTTGTGGAAGATGTTTTACTCCCCAACCGGGTGTATATTCGGTAGGGAATTCAGACCATTCAGAAGGATTGACGTCGTAAGTATTAACATCAGAAAAAATACCCAGAGCAACCTCACCGCGCGGTATTCCAAGCAGTGATAGAGCAACTTCAGACTGGATCTTTTGCTGTTCTATTACTGGAATAGGCGCCTGATCTGATGCAACTACAACTGGAATAGATTCATTTGCAGGTTTTGCTCCCGGACTGACGGGCGTTGTTCTGCCGACATTTATTACCGACGAGTTATTGTTTATATTTGTTAAACTAGACATTAAAGAATTCTACCCTTTGCAAGAATGAATGTATTTTCCACTGTAAGTATACCACCAGATGATGCTGTATCTATAGTCTGACCGTAATCAATTGTTACTATGAGTTCAGGTGGATTGGAATTTATTAGTGTATCACCAATATTTATAATAGTTCCTACGATAGTATCTAGATTTGGGCTACCGCCATGATCTAATAGTCTTACTTTAGCTCCAAGTGAAATATTACTAAAGTTTCTAAGAATAACTATATATTCAGTTCCATTTATTGTAGGCGTATCAATAATATCACCAGAAGGGACATACTCAGTAAGAAGCGCGTTGTAAACAAGTCCTACATGATTGGTTTCTGAGACTTTCAGTGTTGAATATGAGAAAGTAGTTAATAATTCATCAACACTTGAAGAACTTATTGAGAATTTAAACTCACCTTCAGTTGAGTCCAATGATATATCAGTTACTCTTTGTATTGGTTTAATTCCGCCAATTAGAACTTCGCCATATAATTCTTCTACGTTATCTACTTTTCGTAATTTATCTACTCTAAATTCAAGCTCTGATCTATTTGCGGAAATATCAAAGTTAGTTCCATTTTCTTGATATTTGTATACATCACTTGTAAATGTAGTACTTGGGCTTAATATGATGTTAACACTATCAAATTCGCTGTTTAATACATCAGGGCCAGGTATATATTCCCCAGCAGGGCCTCTAAGTATATTTGGAGCTGATATAAAGAATGTTGATCCAAATGTCAGTACTCCGGTACCGCAATTTTGTACTACATTAGCAGAAAATACACCGTTATCCGTTACTGATAAATCAATTGAGCTAGTAAAGTTTTTAAATACATTATTTGTAATTACAAGATCAGATCCGTCATCGGCAATAAGTGGTGAATAATCGTAGAAATCTGACATACCTGAGTCTTCAACACGAGATAAGTTTACAAGTAATTTGCTAGGCTGTCTACCATATATACCCCCACCTATGACATTTGAAATTTGCACTCTATCAATATTTACACTGACATTTTGATCTTTTAGATCTATTGCATAATTTGCAGCAAAATCAAACTCATCTTGTTTTAACCATTGGTTCTGCATGCCGCCGTCAATATTTAAATTTGATATATTAACATTTACTATACTTGAACTACTTGTTGCAACTATTCTGTTATCCGTTTCAGATGACCAAGGAAGTTTCTTAAGAGAGGTAGCTTTTCCTTTACCATATAAGGAAAATTGCGTAGGTATTTTAAGTTGTGACACTATATACTGACGATCATTTAATGTTATTGAGTTAATTCCTGTGTTTACTCTTTCATTTATTGCTACTTGTATATTTGCAGTGTCATTTTGTGCTATTGAAACTGATGAATCAAAGTAATATTCGTTAGTAAGTACAATGCTATTTGTTATAAGATCTACTTCACTAACTTCTGCATCAGCCCATCCTCTTTTAGCTAATCCAGGTGATACTAGAGGAAAATGTATCAAACCTGTAGACGAGTCATATGCCCCGGTATTTACATTTTTCCTTGACCATGAATTGTAATTAAAAGTACCAAAATCAGTATATATTATATTTGATGTAACAGAACCAAGTTGTTTCTGCCCAAGTACATCTATTAATATGTAATCACTTGAATCTATTCTTCTATATACTAGAACACCATAAATGGTTGAGGGTCTACTAAATGTGATACTAATATTGTTAATCTTGTTAAACAGTACGAAATCAATATCTTCTACTGTATTTGAATCGCCTGATCTTTGTGAGATTTTTCCATCTTCCAGATTAAATATACATATCCTATATGAAATGGTATTACCAGAAGCGCCGACAAACCCATTCTTTGTAATTACAGCCGGAATGGGTATATCGGTTATAAGTGTTGAGTCATTGCTAGCGCCATATAATCTGAGTTTCTGACCGACCTGAAAAAATTCAATTGATGCAGAAGAAATATTTGATAAGGTATCAGTTGATTGCTGTACTGTTATTGGAGTTGCAGTAATATTATCTAATGAATCTTTTACAGTGACTTCTGAAAAATCACCCGAAAATAATCTAAATGATTCCTGAAAACTTTCATCAAAAAATGTTTGGAAGCTTTCATCCGTTAGATACTTATTGATGGCACCTTCTGGTAAGCTATCGGAAGTAAACGAGTTTAGATCTGTTATAAATCCAGAGTCATTAGATAGTTGACTTACGGTAGAAGGTATGGTGGGTTTATTCGTAATGTTAGAATAGTTTAAATAATAATCTGATTGTTGGCCATTTAACAGTTTTGCATTTAGAAATGGTTCTGTATTGTTTTCAGCGTATGCATTTAAATCTGTTACAATACCTTCTACTGAAGAGTATGTTCCGCTATTTAATGAAGTCTTTAAGTCTTGGTATGTAACTTTAAATGATTCAAATACGCCTGATGAATTATTGAGATATAATAGTATGTCATCAGCTGATATATTATTTTGTGGTATTGTATCTAAATCTGATATTTTGACTGTGGGGAAGGAAGTTGAATATACATTCCATACAGACCCATTATATACAAATTCATAACTTGAACCTTTTGATGTAAGTTCAAATTCATTTGAGCCATTTTGAAAAGAAATAATATTAGATAAAACTGTTACGCTGTTTATCGAAAAATCATTCGAATCTGCAATTAATACGGAAGCACCAGGAGCTGGAGAGTTTGGCAGTGTTACAGATATAGGAACAATACTAGTATCTATTAGCAATTTTTCGTTTGCTGATGCTGTATATGTGTTATTAATTAGTGTCCACATTTATTGAATCCTACTTATGTTTTAATTATTTTCATGGCAGCAGCTTGCCTAGATTTTTCTAGTTTTAAATATTCTGAATCAGAAAGACTTGTTGCAATCCCTAGAGTAAGTTGCCTCATATGACGTAAAATCATCCAATCGGTAGAATTTAAATACGCTTGCGACTTATTGCTAGAATCCATGGAATCCAATATTTCCTTTTTTACCGCTTTTGTTTTTTTATCAATAGAGTCGTAATATCTTTTACCTTGATTTAATTCTTCTGCTTCCAAATCAGAAATTTCCAATACTTCAACACTTTTGGGAACATTGGGCACATAATCAAGCATTGATATTACTTTGCCGTCTTCAATACATAGATATTTCATGTTAACTCCTAGTCCATATTGCTAACCAGTTTGCAGCTGGTGCTGATCTCTGTTCAGTATTTTGAACATACACGCGTATTCTATCTGAAAGAAAACTATATGTGTTGCGCATTGAATCATCGTCATTTACATCACCGCTAAAATGTATCACGTGTATCGAAGGTATAAACGCTACGATATTACTCATGGTCCTACCTGCCGGTGGAAATATATCAAAATAATTCGATCCATCATTAAATGACCCGAGTTGACTTGTAAAACCTATGACGAATGCCGCGCCAGATATAAATTCAAACGGAATTCTTGCAGTGCTAAAAATACCGGCATTAATTTTTGATGCGTTTAAATTTGGTATTATAGAAGCGCTTATAGCCCCAGTTAAATCCGAAGAGTTTAATGAGCCAGAAAAGCTAGTTGCTGATATAGCACCAGTAAAAGTATGGCCGCCGGCGGCATGGTATTGTAATGCGCCGTTGCCGACCGAAGCATTACCGCCGATCGCGATGATTCTGCTATCGTAGTCAATGTTGTTACCACTTGAATGAAAATCAATAACCGGCGTGGAAGCAACTCCGTCTATTCTACCATGTTCTATTGCAGCGTTAGTCGTGGGTCTAATTGTTAGTGAACCAGTTAATGCAGCATTAGCAAAGTTAACATTGCTTGTAGTTGCTACTGGTTGGCCGATAGCTATAACACCGGTTGAGTTATTATATGTTACACCAGTGCCACCAGAAAGTGCAGCTCGTGCTCCAGCATTTGTAAAATAACGATTAGTTGAACCTTCGGGGAGGCCATCAGTTGTATGATTGGCTATGCTACTTACGGTGCCTGTTACATCGCCTATTACATCGCCTATTATATCACCTTCTAAAGCGGTTACTGTTAGAATACCCCCAGTAGTTAATCTTAGTTGTGGGTTTACACCAGTACCAGTTCTTATTACAAATGGAGAACTTGCATCGGAAGTTTCTACTGCTACTTCCCATTTTCG
>Ga0222631_1000146_pt1 | contig 22056 bp, 31 predicted proteins | sample AntAcemetagenom5_FD_179826 | JGI IMG/M metagenome (GOLD analysis project Ga0222631, IMG submission 179826) | Saline water microbial communities from Ace Lake, Antarctica - #5 | ecosystem: Environmental > Aquatic > Non-marine Saline and Alkaline > Saline | place: Antarctica: Ace Lake | collected... | reverse complement strand
GGGTCACCTACCTCCCATCCAAAAACAGTGAGAACTATGCGTTTTTTCTTTGGCACTTTGACACTCGCCTTGTTTCGATGGGAGACCTCGCAGACGCATTCGCAGAATTAAACGATCCGGAGGGGTCGGTTCGGAGCCGACAATTCCCGGTCGCTTCTCGGAATTTCATCCAGCGGAAAAAGGATGAGATGAAGCGAAAGGATCGCTCTGCAGCGCGGAAGTTGATTCGCCCGAAAAACGCCAAGGCGATTCTCGATCTCTTCCCGACTGTCGACGAACAACTGCACGGGATCACTTGCGGAGATTTTGTGATGGGGGATTTGATCACGGAAGTTGTCGGGCGTTTTGGCTGTCCTCTGAAAATTACGATTTCGACTCTGAGCATGTCGGTGAAAAATACGGAGAATCTCGCAGACCTTCTCCGTGAAAATTCTGAGTTGTTGATAGAGATGGTCGTCTCTCATTATTTTCAATCGACCAACGGCGATGTATTCTTGGCGATTAATTCGCTGCTCACTGAGGTCTTTCCTGATCGATTTGAGATCGGGGTGACCCGGAGTCATGCAAAAATCATCCTCTTTGATTATCCCTTCAAGGCCTGGGTAGTGGAGACAAGTGCGAATTTGAGGTCTTCAAATAATATTGAGCAGTTTGTGATCTCGAATGACCGCGATCTTTTAGAATTTCACTGCGGTTGGATCCGCGAGTTAATGGAAGCTGGAAAAAAGGTCGATGAGTGAGGAAATTGAATTGGACTTCGAGAAGGTACTCGAGAAGGACTTGGCAAATATCGTGAGGAAAGCGAGTGCTGGGGCGCCCTTGACGGCCCGGGAGCGGGCTTTGATCGAGGCCGAAAAGTCGAAGCGCGCCAAGCCGACAGCTCCAAAGGCCGCGCCTCGAGTCAGGCCGAAGGCGAAAAGCGGGCGTTCGGCCATGACCGGATATGTGGAGTCGTATCAATGGTATGCCGCGCGCTATGGATCTGCGCGGCGGACGGTGATGCGCTGGGTCAAAACGGGCAAGGAGATGCAGCCGGATCCGATTCTGTGCCCTCTCGATGAACCGACGAAAATGAGGGGCTGGTGGGCCGCGTGCATGACGCAGCGGTGTCCGCCCGGAATCATCGCCGCAGAGATTGCCGCGCTGAATGCTGGCGAGGAGGTCGAAGATCTGAAAGAGGAGCTTGAGCCAGATGACGGCCTTGATTTAGGAGATGAGGTCCCCGGCCTCGCGGGGACGATGGGGAGGCTCGAGAAGATGGAGCTGCACCTGGCGCGGAAGGCGGACCAACCAGGGCAGGCGAAACCGTGGCTCGATACGATCTCGCGGATGACGTCGACGGCCGCCAATCTCCGCAAAGAACTCCAGGCGCAGGGGAAGCTGGTTTTGAGGGCGGAGGCGGCGATGGAAATACAGAGTTTTCATGGCCAAATTGTTTCGGTTTTAAAGGGATTCCTGAGCGAGGAGCAGTATCGGGAAATCTTCGAGTTTTTGAAAAAGGAGGTTTTTGAATGAGCGCGGCGCGCGAGTGGGTCGCAGGCGTTTTGTCAGGAGTTTACGAGCCTGAGCCAGCGGAGGGGATTGTGGAATGGGCAGAGCGGACGCTGAAAGTTCCCGCAACGGAGAACGAGGAGTGGGCGGACCGGTATTGGTCCAGCTCGGTGACTCCCTACGTCCGGCATTTGATGGCCTGGGTGAAGCAGCCCGGGAAGGGGGAATATCATGTGAAAAAAAGTTCCCAGGTCGGGTTTACGATGGCGCTGTTGATCGTGATTTGTTGGATGATAGTGCACCGCTCGGGGCAGATGGCGTATGCGATCGACTCGCTGAAAGAGGCTAATAATATTTCAAAAACTCGCCTGAAAAAGTGGATCTTGAAGAACGAGCTGCTCGAGCGGATGGGGGAGAATGAGGATGATCTCAATAACCTGACTTACTACCTAAGTGGAATGACGGTCTATATGATCGGGGCGCATTCGGCGGGGGCCTGGGCCAATAAGTCGCTGGTGCTCTGTATCCTCGAGGAGCTGGATAAGCACAATCTCATCGACGGGGAGGGATCGACGGTGGGTCTGGCTCGGGAGAGATTGAAACGGCCAAAAAACGCGAAGCTTATTACGACATCGACGCCTGGCGGCGAGGGCGATGAGGACAATGATGAAATCAATGACCAGGATAGTCAGATCACGATCGAGCATGCGCGCGGTTCGTGCGATGTCCTCGATCTTCCGTGTCCACATTGCGAAACGATGGCTCCGTTGGAGTGGGAAAATTTCCGATACGATACCAAGGAATTCCGGGATCTCGATAGCACTCTCAACCTGCAGCTGGTTGCGCAATTCGCGTATTTCGCGTGTCAGAATTGCGGCGGGAAGATCGAAGAAAAACATAAATTTGAGATGCTCCAGAAGGTGGAGCACCGGTCGACGAATCCGAATCCGGCCCCCGGCGTGGTCTCCCTCTACATCTGGGATGCTTACAGTAATTTCGTGACCTTCGGGCAGTTGGCCCTAGAGCGAATTTCGGCAGAGGGGAATCTCATTGAACTGGCTCGCTTCATGAGGGGCCGCCGCGCCATGAATTTTTTGATGAAGGGTGGGGGCGTTTCCGATGACGAGCTGCTCGAGCTTCGGAAGCCTTATCGCCGGGGGACGATGCCGGCGTGCGATTTCCTGTTTTATGCGATGTCGGTCGATGTCCAGGAGAATGGCGAATATTTTAAAGCGACGAAGGGCGTCTACGATGTCCACGGGGATTTTTGGGTGGTCGATTGGGACACCCTCATCACGCTGGATGAGGTTGTCGAATTTGCGGATGTCCCCCTGGAGATCGATGGTAAGGAAGTCCGGGTGCAGTGCGGGCTCATCGATGAGGGCAACGGAAAGGACACCGTAGCGGTCCGCGAATTTTGCATGCTCGACGAAAGTGAGCGCTGGTTCCCGGTGAAGGGACGGGGCAAAACTCAGATCGATAAATCAATCACGGAGTCGGATCATGACACTCAATTCGGCAATGGAATTACCTTTCACATCAACGATCCGCATCACAAGTGGAGCCTCCTGCAGAGTCTACGGCGGAAGCATTATTCTGAGAAAAAACAGAAGAAAATCCCAAAAACCCATCTCCCGATCGATGTCGATGAAGATGCGGAATTCCTGAAGGAACTCAAAAACGAGATCCCGCTCTGGGTCAAAAACCCCTACGGTAAAGGAGAGTGGAAATGGAAGAAAAGGGGTACTAACGACTGGTGGGACACTTTGAAATATCTGCGGGCTCAGTGGGAGATTGTCTCGCCCACAATTTTCGCCGAGATCCTCGCAGATCCTGAGAAAAAGAAGATCCTCGAGGCTCAATTAGAGGCGCGGCGCTTGCTCGAGCGCGAGACCGAGGCGGCCTGAGTTTGACACTCCGCCGCTGCCGATGGCTAGACAGGGACCAAATGTATCGGGGATCGTGGCAGATGCTACGCTCCTGGCGTGGGTGAGGCGATTTCTCAAGACTAAGGCGGCGATTGAGACCGTCTACGCCAAGGCAGGCGAATTCGCCTCGGAGGGGCGGACCGGCGTGACCTTCGTGTCGGGGAATCTCGATGGCGGCGGGGTCGCGGGCCAGTTGATGGCAGATCCGCTCGAGATGATGGGCGCGTGCGAGGTCGCTCTGCAGGAGATCGAGGCTGAGAACGGATGCGGAATCAGTCCCTCGCGCTCAGGAAGCACTCATTTTAACTTTTCAACTCGCCGGGTCGGCACCTAAAGATGGGCCGAAAACATAAAAAAAGATCTCGTTCGTCCCAGCGAGGCCCACAAGCGGCGGCTCCTTCCCTTGTCTCGGGAGCCGCTGCTGATGGCCGGGTCGATCAACCGGTCGAGTGGATCTCGAGCTCGGCCTACGATGGCGCGAATCAAAGCGAGCGCCGGGGCTCCATTAATTTCGACACCATGGATACCAGGCTCGAGCTGGATTCATTTTCGCGGGATGAGTTGGTGCGCCGCATTCGTTGGCTCACCAAGAACGTCGGTTTCGTGAAGGGAATCGTGCACGGTCTCGCCGATCTGGTCGGCTACATGATGCCCCAGGCCGCCACTCGAGACCTCGAATGGAACGCCGCGGCTGAGGTCAATTTCCACGCCCGGGCCGGATCGGCCTCGGTCTTCGATGCCTCCGGAAAATTCGATTTCTTCGACGCTCAGATTTTACAAACGCGCACCTGGCTCCGCGATGGCGAGCTCCTCACCGTTTTCTCGGAGACTCCCACCAAGGGAGCCCGCGCGGCCTTTTACGAATGCCACCGCCTCGCGAATCCTGACCAAGCGGGCACGGGCTGGCTCGATGGCGTCCAGGCAAATGCGATGGGGCGTCACATGCGCTATGGCCTCAAGAATCAGGAGGGAAAAGTGAGCCCAATCGATGCTCGAAACGTCCTTTACTTCGGCAAGTGGAGCAGCTGCGGTCACCATCGTAGCGTCCCGCCGCTCTCGCATGCCGTGAACCATGCCATCGATATCACGGAGATCTGGGGCGATGCCAAACACGGGATCAAAACCGCTGGTCTTTTTGGCGTTTACGTCACCAATAGCGACGAAAAAGCGGCGAGAACGCGTACCCCGATGGGCTCGAATATCGCGGGAGTGCAAGGCCCCTCCGGGGAGTCCTTCAACTCAGCGGAGGTCTGGGCTGGCAGTGGCAGCGGGTCAGCTCCAGAACTCGGAAAAGGCAAAGATCTCAAAACGCTCCACGATACCCGCCTCAGCCCAAACATCCGCGAGACCATCAAGGATCTCATCCGCGATATCTCGCACGGGACCGAGGGCTGTCCACCCGAGATCATCTGGGAACTCACCGGCCTCAATGGCCCCGGCTTCCGCTTCCTGCTCGAGAAATTAGAGCGCTGGATCAACACCATGCAAAAGCCCATCAAGGCGTGGTCGACAAGATACTGGCAAGTGCACCAGGCAAAAGAAATGGCCGTTGGGCGTCTCCGGGAATGCCGCGATCCGCACTGGTGGAAGGTCAACTGGATCGGACAGAAATCGATGACGATTGATCGCTCTCGCGATAAGGATCAGCTGGATCTCTACGACGGCGGGATGACCTCGCTCAATGAATTTTACAGCCAGCGTGGCAAGGATTGGGAGGAAATGACCAAGCAAAATATCCTCGAGCGAAAATACATCAAAGAGGAGTGCGCCCGCCAGGGGGTTGATCCTGACGAGGTCTTCCGCCCTCGCCAGGGCGCGGCGACCAGCAACGGGGCACCAAAACCAAAAACCAAAGACGACGATGAATGATTTTACCAGCAAGCTCTACAGCGAGCCCTTTGCCTTATTACCCTCCGCCTTTGGCGATCTCCTCCAGCGCTCTCGGGAGTTGACTCCTGAGGCTCGCTCGGACGATCAAGTGGGATCTACCGACTACCGAGGCCAGCCGCTTTATCCGCAGGTCGAAATGATTGGCCCAGTCGCTAAGGTCCCGGTGCAAGGGGTCATCGGTCGGCACGAATCCCCATTAATGACCTATTGGTATGGCCTCGCCGACTCGTATCTCCTACAGGAGCAGCTCCGGAATGTTCGCGAGGATAGCGATGTTGAGATCGTGGTCCTGGACATCCGCTCTCGCGGAGGCCTTGCGATCGGCCTCGATGAAGTGACCGATGACATCCGCCGCATCTCGCAGGCTGGCAAGCCCGTCATCGCCTGGGTCGATCATATCGCGGCCAGCGCGGCCTACCGGATCGCGGCCGCTTGCGATGCCATCTACGCTGAGCCCTGCGCCGTCGTTGGGAGCATCTCCACCATCATGTCGGGCGTTGATTCCTCGAAGCGTTGGGAAAACGAGGGCCTTGAGCTCAAGCTCTTTGTCGGCGGCGATCTCAAAGCGCTCGGGATGCCCGGTAAGAAATGGACCGAAGCCGAGGAAAAGCACGTCCAAGAACGGCTCGATCTGTATGATTCCAAGTTCAAGGATTACATCCGCGCGCGCCGGGCGGTCACTGAGGATCACATGAGAGGCCAGACCTGGGAGGCCAAGGAAGTCAGTGGAGTCCTGGTTGATGGATACGCGAATTCCTTGGCGGAATTGATCGCGGGGCTTCTGAGCTAGGCCCCAACAGAAAATTTTCCCGTCGTTTCCAGCACCGTCTTCTTAGGCGTTGCGCGGCGGAAAAAACAAAAACTAACATAGGAGATAGAACCCAATGAATGAAGAAATGAAGAAAACGCAGAATCTGCGAAAATAGTTCTTGCTGTATTCGCGGATTCTGCGAATGTCTCAGCGTTACCACTGAGTGACCCCAACGCCAAACCAACAACGAAAACGAAAATGAAAATCACCATCAGCCACGACCAAGACACCATCGACCCGTCATCCACCTACTCCGACGAGCAATTCGTGGAGGTCAAAGCCGCTCTCGAAGCCGAATACGAAACCGCCATCCTCAAGGGATATCCCGACGCCGAAGTTGATTGCAGCGGCACCGACACAACCTACTCGATCCGCGTCACCGAAACGGGAATGGATGACCCTAGCGGCATTGAAACCGACATCCAACGCATCTGCGAACTGGTGTTCGAAACCGGAAACTTCTGGGTCTGATGTTTGCTAACCAACTCAAAAAAGAGCGCAAGCGTCTGGGGCTCACCCAGGCGCAAGCCGCGTCCCTGCTCTCCACTAAACCGAGAACATATTGGGAGTGGGAAAATGACAAAACAACTCCGCCGGAGATCGCTCAGGAGGGCGCGCTGGTTCGACTCGCGAAAACCAAGACCCCCCAAAACCCTTAAATTTATTACCCAATACCATGCCCGAATCTGATTCCGACCCCGCCAAAATCCATGACGCCGAGGGGCGTCGTTCTCGGGATCTTGGGCGACTAAGGGCTTACAATTTATCTCTCGCAAATGAAAACCACGAACTATGGCAAGAACTCTGCCGTCTCCGAAGCCCTTTGTGGGCGGAAAAGGAGGCTCGAATGGCTGAGATTTTTAGAGAAGCGAAGCAGAAATACCCACGATCAGCTGAAGGAAATCCGGAGGCAGATAAAGCTTAATCTACCTTTCGAGAACGATCAAGATAAGCCATGAGTGAAAAAAAATTGGATTCATCGCCTTGTTCTGCTGCGGCGGTCATTTGCGGAAATTATATTGAGATCCTGAAAGACGAGCTGGACGGCCTATCGGTAAGCAAAACCTCCATATTGCGCTCGCTCGCCAGCAAAGAGATCGACCGCATTAATGGCGTGATCGAAGAATTAAAGCAGAACGCCTAGCTGAGGGACCGCTCAATCGGCGGGCCTCCCCCACAAAATTAAACTTATGAAAACCAACAATCCAGAAACCGAAGCCGCGAAGAGCGGTTCCTCTCCAGCGGATTGTTCTCTCCCGACCCCTGAAGAAATCGCCGCCGATCCAGACCGCATACTGGAGCTGCTCGACGAATGCCCTAATTGTCGCGGAAAAGCCCTCGAAGCGCTGACATGGAAAAGTCTAAATCTAGCCGATATCACGGTCGGGTGCTGGAATCCTGATTGCGGCTGGATACAGATACCGGATTGCTGCGAGCAAATCGGTGACGAAATATTTCTGAAACAGAACGCTTAGCTGAGGGGCGGCTCATACGACTCCTGAACTCTATGACGCCGAAGCCGTCCTCCTCCGACTTGTTCTGTCTCTGGAAAATAAGTGAACAAATGTTTCTTTTAAGGGTTGACTCAGTGGAACAATATGTTACTTTTCACGTGTCGAAGGGAACGAATCCAAGACCAACCAGAAAATAAAATGACGACTTACACTATCCAGTTCAACACCGCTGATTTCACACTGAACTTCACCGGCGAGAAATTCAAAGAAGGCGCGATGTTCGACATTGAGCATTTCGACAGAGTCGAAGATGCGCGTAGCTCAATCAACGAAAATAATGATTCCGAATGCCTGCCTGGGTCATGGTTCACGATCACCCAGGAGGTCTTCGATGCCGAAACTGAAGAAGTAGAAGAATCTGTAATCGAGAAAATCCAGTCCATTTCCTAATGAACTCAGAAGAATACAAAAAGCTCCGAAAAGAAACCGGCATGATCCAGAAAGATCTCGCTGAGAAATTAGGAGTCACACGAAAAACGATCACGGATCGAGAGCGGGGAGCGGCGAAAATCACCGAAGAAGCTGCGTTGGCGATTCGACAGATCGCTTCCGATTCTCAGCAGAACGCAAAAGCTCTGGCATCCCCACCACTTACGCCCCAAAACGAAAATGAACGATAACACCCCGCCGAAGGAAGAAACCACACACCAACAGGAGACTGGTGGGGATTGCCAGGAGCGTCTTGTTGTGCCTCTTCGGGATGCCCTTGCGCTCGTGGACTTCGGGCCATGTAAAACCGCTGATCGGCCGCAAGACTGGATGATGGTCGCAAGCCCGATGTGCGCTCACTGCGAAGGTGTGGAAGACGTGAATCTCGCCGCTGCCCGGATCATCGCGGCTGAATATCGGAAATCCCAAGCGGCACTGGAACACGTATGGACAATGCACGGCGGTCAGATGCCGCACGATGACTGCATGTGCGACGACTGCGAATATCTCAGGCCGGTGGTGGATGCAATTATTCGGCACAACGCTTAGCTGAGGGGCGGCTCATACGACTCCTGAACTCTATGACGCCGAAGCCGTCCTCCTCCAGCGTTTTGTTCTGTCTCTGGAAAATAAGTGAACAAATGTTTCTTTTAAGGGTTGACTCAGTGGAACAATATGTTACTTTTCACGTGTCGAAGGGAACGAATCCAAGACCAACCAGAAAATAAAATGACGACTTACACTATCCAGTTCAACACCGCTGATTTCACACTGAACTTCACCGGCGAGAAATTCAAAGAAGGCGCGATGTTCGACATTGAGCATTTCGACAGAGTCGAAGATGCGCGTAGCTCAATCAACGAAAATAATGATTCCGAATGCCTGCCTGGGTCATGGTTCACGATCACCCAGGAGGTCTTCGATGCCGAAACTGAAGAAGTAGAAGAATCTGTAATCGAGAAAATCCAGTCCATTTCCTAATGAACTCAGAAGAATACAAAAAGCTCCGAAAAGAAACCGGCATGATCCAGAAAGATCTCGCTGAGAAATTAGGAGTCACACGAAAAACGATCACGGATCGAGAGCGGGGAGCGGCGAAAATCACCGAAGAAGCTGCGTTGGCGATTCGACAGATCGCTTCCGATTCTCAGCAGAACAGTTTTATTCCCCGGGGGGTCCGGGAGTAACAAAGTTATCCAGCCGCAGGGTTATTTCTTTGATATCCGCCCGCTCTAGCCTTTGCAAGCCGCGTTTTCCTCCCGATTTTTGACAAAAGTGAGTCCGTGATATGCGGACTTCTTTTTTTCCCCTCCTAACGGCGGCTTTGATTCATGGCATCGATGGTGGGTCTGGCGGCGCGACTGCGCCGGTCACGCCTCAGTCAGTGATCCCTCCTACTGCTCCCACTCCTCCTAATCCTCCCGCTGCCCCGGCAGCGGCTCAGGTCCAGACTCCTCCTGCCGTCCCGGCCCCTGCTCCTCCTGCTGAGCAGACTCCCCGGGAGCCGAGCGTGATGGAGCGCGTCCAGTCCATCCTCCGCCCTCGCTCTGCGATGCAGGCCGAGGCGAATGACTACAAGGCTCAAGCTGCGGAGCTCGTCACGGAGCGCGATGCCCTCAAGGTCCGTTGCGAAACCGCGGAGGCCTCAGTCCTGGAATATGAGACCGCCCTCCAAAAGCTCGAGGCCGCCAAGGTCACTGTCTCTCAAGGAGTTACCGATCAGCTTTCCCAGCTCGGAATCCCCGAGGAAAACCTCCCGCCAGCCCAGGGCGCAGCCGGGGCCGATGGCTCCGAAACTCTCGAGAGCATCGAGATGAAACTCTCCCAAGAAAGCGACCCGATCAAGCGGTCGGCTCTCGCTGCCAAACAGGTCGCTTTGCTCGGTCTCTAATCCTCATCCCTCAATTTCCAAAGAAATCTCAAAGCCATGGCTACTCTTACACAAACCATCATCCTCCAGAAGGTCATTCAGGCCCTCCGCGTGGAGGCTCCCTTCCTGAATTACTTCGCCGGGGGCTTCACCAATCAGCGCTTGCGCCTCGGCCAGAACGCGATCGCGCACATCGTCGGGTCGCCCACCGCTGACATCATCGATATGGGCGACGCCGCGTCGACTCGTAATCTCCAGGGTGGGGATCAGACCAACACCCTGCTGACAGACGTCGAGATCATGGTCAATAAGGAGGTCCGCGTCCGTCTCTCCCTGAGCCGCATCAATGCGCTCCAGGATGACAAGCTCGCCCTGGCTGAGATCTTCTCGAATGCCGCCGCTGCCGTTGGCAAGGGCGTAGTCGATAATATCCTCAGCATGGTTCTTGCCGCCGAGTTTACCAATAAAACCACCGAGAGCATTGCCAATACCGACCTCGACACCATCAGCGATATGCGCGAAGCGATGAACCTGCGCGGGGTCGGGGCCATGCGCTACGGGCTCATTAATTCCTCGGTGGCAACCTCGCTTTCCAAGGATCCCCAGATCAAGGGCCGGGATTACCATGGCAAGCTCGTGGAGGAAAACCCGTATGTGAACTTCGAGAATATGGAGGGCTTCCGTCGTATTTCGGAATACCCTAATTTCCCCGCCAATGGGGAGAATCTCAGCGGATTCTTTTTCGACAAATCGGCCATCCAATACGTCACCGCGATCCCCGACAATAGCGGCGACCTGGCCCAGGAGCTCGGGATCCCCCGCGTGCTCAAATACGACGTCCTCCAGGATCTCGCCACCGGCCTCTCCCTCCAGTCCGTCATGGGGCAGGACCAGAACACCGAGGAGATCTTCATGGTCATCCGCCTCCTCACCGGGGCGAAGGTCGGGGATGAACTCGACGGCCACGGTCAGCGTCTCGCGAGCGCCTAATCCCTCGCCTCCTAATTAAAATCGAAAAAAGCGAATGAGAAATCTAGTTTTAGGGTTCAAATCCCGCGAAAAAGGAGCGGAAGCCACCGTCCTCTACCAGGGCACCGATGGCAATGCCGCTCGGGAGGCTCTGAATAAGCCCGGGGTCGGTTTCATACGGGCGGAGTTATCCTATCCCATGACCGCGAAATATCGTCATTTTGATAAGGATCAAGTCGCCGAAGAGGTCGAAGCCAAGGCGGCAGCGGAAGCGGAGGCCAAGGCGGAAGCGGAAGCCAAGGCCAAAGTCGAAGCGGAAGAAAAATCCAAAATCGATCCTCCCAAGAAACCGGCGAAATAAAAGAATCACCATCGTAACGTCCAGAGGCCGTCACTGCTTGCAGTGGCGGTCTTTTTTTGACTGAGGGCGAATGGTATGGGGCTATCGCGATCTCGGATGAAGGAATTTATGAGAAAGGGCCAGCAGGTCCTGGAGGATCTCTGGCCTGCCTCGATCACGGTCGGAGATCTGATCATCCCGGGGGCCGGCAGCGAACTGCGGCGGAACTCCGGCTATGAGCGGGGCGGGGAGGTCGCCGAGATCGAGGGCACCATCCGGATCAGTAAGGAGCGCATGGCGCATAATCTCAAAATTGGGGACCGGCTCACCTATCAAGAGCGCGATGGCGAACCCATCGAGCTCCGCGTCATCGAGACCTCCGCCGATGCCGTCGCCTGGGTCGTGCGAGTCGGATCCCCTGAGGAATAAGGAATAAGGAACAAAAAATAATGAATATCGATTTTAACATCGAAGGTCTGGATCGCATCAATCAAAAGCTCGCGAAGTATCCCGAGCGTTTGGCAAAGGAGACCCTCTCTCAGCTCAAGATGGAGGCCCGGAGCCTGAGTAAGGATCTCGCCTACGAGACCTCTCCGCGGGGCTTTGGTGAGCGCGCCCGCCGCCAGATTGCCAAGTCGATCGACCGCGATGTCCGCCGTCTTTTCCCGGAAAACGAACTCACCACCGGGAATGCCTCCCAGGTTTATGATATCTTGGAGTCCCACTTTGATAAAGGCGTCGCCGATGCCTTCTGGCTCCAGTTTAAGTCCGGAAACCATGAGAAAGCGAGCAAGTTCCTGCGCCGCCGGGGCCTCCCCCGTGGGGTGCGCGCGGAGGAATACGAGACGCGCCGGAAACAGAAGGGCGGAGTCGGGCGTAAGCCCATTGCGCTCGCGGCGCGATCGCGGATCGAGAGCATGATCCGGAAGAAACAGAAAAGGATAGGGATGGCTAAAGCGGGCTGGTATCAAGCAGCCCGAGGAGTCGGGGGCCGCCTGCGCACCACGAGCTCCGCGAGCGGAAAAGCGGTCGCGGCCTTTCCGAAGTGGGTCATCGCGGCTGGCAGAGGGCTTAACCTCGGTGGCGCGCGAGTGGTCGCTGGGGCGAATCCCTCGGTCACGATCTTCTCGGATGTCCGCCACGGCAGGAAGGCTCTCAAGCAGGGGGTCATGACCCGCGCGCTCGCCCGCACTGAGCTACGAATGAAAAAAGTCCTCGCGAAAAAGATCGAGGCTGAAAACCGGAAAAATTTCTAACGAGAATCATGAGCATGGAGACAATCGAGACCGCGGTGACGGATCGCCTGGCAGAGTATTACGCGGAGCAGAGTCGCTTCGCTGTCGCCCTGAATTTTTACGGAGAATCGCACACGGGGGCGCGCCTGAAACCGTGCTGCGTTTTCTCGGCAGGGAATTCTGAGATCCTGCATCCTCAGCTCACCAAGCTCACCGTGGAGATGGAGCTCATGGCCCAGATCGATGACACCAAGCCCCGCCGCGCCTCTCGGGCCGCGCGCGAGATCGAGGCGCACGTCCTCGGGGCCGTCCTCGATCTCTGCCGTCATCTCAATCAAGCGGGGGTGGGGATCGTCCGGAAATATCGCCGGGTCAGTCCCCGCTTGGAGATCGAGGGCGAGCGCACCCGGGTCTGGGCCACCTCATGGGAACTCTGGATCCAAGAGCTGAGGGCGTTTTGACAATGACCCGTTTCCATGAGCGAATGCCCCTCCTGTCCGGACCTAAGCGAATTTGTGCCGAAGACCTCCCTCGAGTCGGTGCTGACGGCAAACGGGAAACTGGTCGATAAGATCATCCTCCTCGCCACCACCGGGACCGCCACCCAGGTCGATGCCCGCTCTCAGGCCTGCTCTCTCATCCCCGCGAATACCGGGCAAGTCACGATCGCGATTCCCGATGGCTTCATCGCCGCCGATATGTTCGGAGCCCCCCTCATCCAGAGACTCTCTGGGAATGAGGAGCTCGGAGTGGGGAACTACTCAGTCGATGGAGCTGAGATCACCTACGATCTCGTAGGCCAGGCGAGCGTGGCCGGGTCTCATAAGATCTGCCAATCCTTCTCCAAGCTCTCGTAAACCTCGTACTCAATTTTTCAATGAAATCGTTCCTTCTCTCCGCCCTGTCCTTGGCGCTCGCCTCCATCTCGCTCCATGCCGATCCCCGATCTGAGGGCAGTCTCAATCAGACCCCGCTGCGGACTACCGAAACGCTGACGGGGGCGGAATTCCTGCTCCTGGCCCAGGGGGATCCCTCCGGCAACACGCGCCGGGTCGAGGAGTCCATCTCAATCGCTGATTTTAACGCGCTCTATAGCGGATCCGCAGAGTTCTCGTACTTTGCGAACCCTAAGGCCTCAGACTACGGGGCCTTCGGAGATGGCGCGAGTCACCAGGCGATCACGGCGTTCGCGACTTTGGGAGAGGCGCAGGCTTTTTATCCGAGATGTCTCGATCTCACAGAGGAACTCGATGGTCTCGCAATTCAGAAGGCGATTGATACCCGCCGGGGCGTCTTCCTCCCGGCTGGGATCTATCGCCTCTCGACGACTCTGGAGCTGGAGACGCAGGGACAAGTGGTGATGGGGGAGAGTGGGACCCGCACCATTCTGCGCTGGATCGCAGATGTCGATGGGATGGAGATTGAGGAGATGACGGAAAGCACGACGACGAATTTCCCGAGCTCCTCTGTAGGCTCGAATTCTTGGGGCAAAATCGAGAACCTTCTCCTCCAAGGCCCGGCCGGTTCAACCAAAAAAGCATTCACGAATAGCCAGGTTGAGAGCCCGACGACGTGGATCGGGGAAGGCTGGCGAATCGATTTTTGCACGGTTTTGGACTGGGACATTGGGATTTATTCCAGCAAAGCGGCCCGATATAATAGTCGCTCCATTACCATAAAGAACTGCGACATCGGGATGGAGCTGGCAACGGGGGGATCTGCCACAAACAACTGTCACGTCTTCCTCGGACTGAATGTCTCGGAGTGCGATATTGGCCTGAAATTATCCGGGTTGAACTCTGGATATTTCCTTTTGCAAGATTTCGCGGCTACCAGGATTGGAGTGCAGGTGACCGAATCGCATGTGGATTTCGTCGGGGGTGAACTAGAATCGTACACTGAGAGATTTTTTGATATCGACTCCAGCCGGGTGACGATTCATGGCGCGCGTTTTCTAGGCGGGACGGCGATCATTCCGATCCTAGTGGATAACTCGAGTTCGGTGGGAATTCATAATTCCCGGCAGGCTCAGGCCGCTACGACGGCTCCCCTGGCGGAGATCGTAGACATCCGCTCCAGCGTGTTTGGGACGCCGTCAGATAATCTCAATACGGCTACTCCGGGGGATCTCTCCACGAGTAAGGTTAAGCTCTCCTCGGGGAGCGTGGTCTACCTGACGCCTCTTCCCTGGGTGGTCGGGCCGGGCCCGTTCGCGCTGGATTCGAAACACCGAGGAGTGCTGCATTGGCGAGAGGCTCAGTCATCGGCTAATCTCAATAATGACGATCTGCAGGCTCATATCCTGGTCGATGGCGATCCCGTTCGGGTCGATGCGTTTAAATCTAATTATTTTATCGAGGAGGTCACGGCAACGACCTACACGACGCAGGGATTCGAGGACGTAATCCTGATGGCGAACACGGGGGCGAGAACCCTGACCCTCCGCGAAATGGCGAGTGCTAATTATCGATCCAACGCCCGGATTTTCCGGCAGATCCGCGTGATCGATGCTGCTGGCACTGCGGGTGCAAATGCGATCACGATCAACACGAGCAGCACGGACACCATTAATGGAGCCTCCAGCTATCTCATTGATGAAAACTGGGGCTCGGTCACCCTCGGGTTTAAGAATGATGGGAAGCTCTACGTGATTCGGTAGTTTTTTTTGACATCCCGGCGAGGTCATGCCTGCATATACCTCTCAAATGGACTACGGAGCCATCGCCACCGGAACCGATGGTGATATTGTGGTAGAAATCGGAATCCTCGTAAACAGCCTGACGGTTTCTGCGACCCGGGAGAAAAAAGTCTTCAAGGGGACGAACGGATCGACCGCCGGTCTCCGCTTCCAGGATCCGCTTCTCACCTTCGATTTCGATGGCTACCTTGCCGCGCTCGGGGCCGATGATCCAGAGGACTCCATCGCTCATGCCCATCCGGGAACCTCAGTTGGAGCCATCGCGAACTACACCGGCGCGATCTATGGATTCGATCCCGCCGATGGCATCTTGGTTCTGGAGGATCCCAGCCGCCAGCTCTCGAACGAAGAGCTCGGAAAGGCCACCGCTAAAATCGTCCAATATCCCTTCGTCGCCTAATGTGTTCCCCTCTCCCGGAGTGATCCAGGGGAGGGGTTTTAGTTTCAATCTCTCTCTCTCGATTCCCCCCTCAGATGCAACCCATCTTCAGCGCCACGCGCGATACCAAAGAAGCGGCCGCGCTCGCCACTCTCGGCATTCCCATCCGCATCGATAAAGCGATCGATAGTAAGACAGGCCGCGAATTTTACACCTTTTACCTCTGCGCTAAGACCGAGGAGGGAGCCATGCTCACCTCCCGTCTCCGCCGGATGTATCGCGAGAAACAGCTCGAGGCGCAGACCCCTGGTCACCCGCTTCTCTGGTGCCTCGTCGCGCTCCGAAATCGCGAACGTCTTCTCGATCTCGCCAATAAAGGCCGCTTCGTGAGCCTTGTGAAAATGAAAGGCGGGCAGTGCCTCCTGCAGGACTCCGACCAAGGTCTCCCCGGTCTCGCTGGGAAGGCCGTCCTTACGAAAATCACCGAGATGGAGATGGCCGTCAGCCTCATCACGATCGGGATCCCGCTCCTCTCAATCTCCGGTCCCCAGGGCCAGCGCGTGTTCTATTTCGAGAACTATTCCAAGCCGGGAGCCACCGGGCCCCTGTCCATCCTGAATGTGCACGCGCTCTTGATTAATTACCGCCAAGGCCTCCTCGCCGCGAGCGATCCCGAGCATCCGCTACTCTATTGCATGCTCGCGCTCTACAATCGCGCCGCCATCGTCAAGGCCATGCGCGAGCAGGTCCAGATGGTCATCCTTCAAAAACCGCGATCTCCCAAGTCCGCCCTGGTCCGCGCCGATGCCAGCGATGCCGCGTGGGAGCGCGCCGAAAAACACTTTGGGATGTAGCCAAAAACGAAAAACCGAAAAACCGAGAAACTGATATGAACGATTCCCCCGGGCCTGATGCCCACGCCGATATTTACAATCCCGAACGCGCGACCGGGCAAGCGACCGCCGCTCCTCAGCTTCTCGAGGACACCGGTCCAGATCCCAGCGAGCAAGCGGCCCGACAGATCGCCTTTAATGCCGGCCCTCCGTCGTGGAATGGCAAGCCGCTCCGCCCCTGGACCTCCGCCCGGGAGGGCCATTGGATCGAGGTCCGCCACGCCCTGGGATCGCGGCACCTCGCGGAGTGCATCCTCAGCAGCTATACCTTCCTCCCGGATGCCTTCCGCATCCTCTTCCTCTGCCATGCCGAGGAATCAGTGATCCGCTCGCTCCGGGGCGATCCCTTGCGCTTCCAGTGTGCGGTCGATGCCTGGGTCGATGATCATGTCCCGCTCGGGAGGCATGATGAGGCCAATACCGTCGCCATGCGTATCTACAATCTCGCTCATAAAAACCACGCGGAGTCCGCTCCATCCGACAGCCCGGAACATGGCGATGACTCGGGAAACTAGCCATGCCGGTTTGGGAGGCGCAATACGTCATCGTGATCTCCTCCCGATCCGGCTGGACCGAACATTTTATCCGGTGGGAATTACCCCTCAGTCGCGGCCTCGCTTACTATCACATGGCCCGCATGCTCGATGGCGATCGCATGCGCTGGCCAGAGGAGGGCTCGGCCCGCCGCGGAGTCATGACCAAGATCAAAGAATGGGCCAGGGGACTGGTCTGCAAATGACAACCCCCCGTTAGAGCATGGCCGAGAATATCAAGATCAACCTCCGCGCCGATTCCGGTCCGCTCCGCTCGGAATTCGGGAAAGCGCGCAAGACCGTCAAGTCATTCGGTAAGGATACCAGCGACTCCCTGCGAAACGTCATCAAGCTCGGGGTCGGGCTCCTCGCCCTCCGCTCCGGTAAGGAGGTCTTCAAGGATCTCGTCGGGTCCGCCTCAGATCTCAGCGAGACCCTCTCCAAGACGGCCGCCATCTTTGGCGATGATAATTCCATCTCCGCCTGGGCCGCTCGTCAGGATGAGGCCCTCGGATTATCTCAGACCGCCGCGCTCGATTACGCCTCTCGTTTCGGGGGTGCGCTCAAGGAAATCGGAGGAAAAACCGCCACCGAGGCCGAGAAGATCTCGCAAGAGCTCGTCGGCCTCACCTCAGATCTCGCCTCCTTCTTCAACTCGAGCCAGGACGATGCGCGAGATGCCATCGCCGGGGCCCTGACCGGAGAGTTTGAGATGCTCAAGAAATACAACGTCATCATCAACGAAACCATCCTCAAGGATCGCGCCCGCACCATGGGCCTCTACGATGGCAAAGGCGCGCTGGAGGCTCAAACGAAACAGCTCGTTGCTCTCGATCTCATCTATCGTAAAACCTCCGATGCCCAGGGCGATTTCGCGAAAACTGCCGAGGGCGTTGCAAACCAGCAGCGGATTCTCGCGGCCCAGTTCGAGAACGCCCAGTCCGTCCTCGGGCAGAAACTCATCCCCCTCCAGATGGCCTTCATCAAAGGCGCGACTGAGGGCATCGAGGTCCTCGCGGGCATGGAAGAGGAGCTCGAAGCCGTCGCAAATGCCATGGTGGCACTGACGAATTTCCTCGTCGAAAACCGCGAGGTCCTGGGAACCACCGTAAAGCTGTATGGAGCCTATGTGATCACGCTCAAGGCCATCAATTTCGGGGTATTTCTCAAAGGGCTCGCGGCCACCGCCGGGAGCCTGGTCACGTCCTCCGCCGCGATCACCGCACAGACCGCAGCGCTCAACGTGAATACGGCCGCCAAGGTCAAAAATTCTGGCGCGGGGGGGCTTTCAAAGACCAGTGGCGGCGCCGCGGCGGCCATGGTCGGCACTGCTTATGCAGGGTTTCAGCTGGGCAATCTGATCGGTGACCAATTGGCGAAAAACGAGTTCAACCCGGCCGAGCGCATCGATGCGACAAAAGAGCAAATAGCACTCTCGAAAAAACTCATCGACCAGGACCGCGCCGCCGCAGACGAGAGGGAGCAGGAGCAACTCGCGCTCGCGAATTCAGAGTTCCGGAGGAAGTCGCTTTCGGACGCCAGCGCAGCCGCAGTCGAGCGTGAGAGCAAGGCCATGGCTGCGCTCGCTAAGCAAAAGTCCGACCTTGCGACCGAAGTCCTCGCTCTCTCCAAGGATGTCTTCAAGGTCGAGATTGATTTCCTGGCCCCGGAAGATCAGCTCGGGAGACTCCAGGACACCGTGGTCAGCCTCCTCAATGCCGCCGAAACGCTCGCCCGCGATGCTGGTCTCGAGGCCGGTGCCGGCCTCGGACCCAAGGGAGCCTTCGACCTCGCCCGGAAGGCCTTCGCGAGTGGCAACCTCCAGACCTCCAAGGAACTCTTGATCATTGCCCAGAAACTCCGAGCCACCACCGAGAGTCGCGCCGATCTAGAAGAGCAGATCGCCCAGGCCCGTGCCGAGCAAGCCGATGCCGCTCAGGAGACCGCCAGGAACGAGGAGCAGCAAGCGCGCGGGAAGCGAGACCTCGCCATCGAACTCAAGGCCCTCCAGCTCGAGGCCCAGGGCCGCTCCGGTCTCGCCGATCAACTCCGAGAGGAATTCGATCTTCGAAAAGAAGCGGAGCGCATCGCCCGCGAGACCGGCATCTCGGAAGAGAAGGCCCTCGCCCTCCTCCGCGCTAAGGCGCGCCTCGAGGAGCAGATCCTCGCCGCGAAGCGCAACGGGATGGAGAGCGAGCGTCAAGTTGTGGCGCGTGGGATTTTCAAAATGCAGGCGAATCCTCGCCAGGACCTACGAGGAATCCCCGACATCGGATTCTCCGGGGGCATCCGCGAATCCGTCAAACGAGACCGCTCAAACAAACGCCAGCTCCTCGAGGGCCGCGCCAACGGCGATGCGAACAGCTCGCGATTTTTCGAACGCCTGATCGAGGTCAGCGAGAGCCAACTCGCGATCTGGAATAATCTCAACTCAGTCTAAAATGCCGACCTCATTACCCTCCTCCATTATTTACGGAGCTTACCCGATCAAAACCTCCGAGACGGTCACCCTGAGCGGCCCCGGGCAGTATGACTCGCTCGAAGCTGAGTGGATCTACGATACCGCAGCGGGCCTCAGTTTAGCGGAGGGAGCCGCCTACCCCGGATATTCCAAGCTCTACGTGGAGCGGCTCTCGCTGAGGGTTACCGGCGAGACCGGCACAGCCTCGATCTCCTGCCTGGGCCTCGTCTCGATGCGCGCCAAAACCCTGCGCCGCGTCAGCGCATTCGGCCAGGAGGTCTCCATCGGCCCCACCACCTACGAGGGCTCGGAACTCGTCGGCATCGACACCGATGGCGATGGCAATCCCGACGATACCGCCCGCCAGTTAGTCGAGGTCCTTCGAACCACCGTCACCCCCAGTGGATCCGGGAAACGCTGGATCATCTCTGAGCCCATGCTCGGAGTGGTCGATACCTACTTCATGGACACGCTCCCCGATACCACTCTGATCGGCACTCAGCTCGCCCCGCCGAATGCGCCCCCCAATCCCGCCTACATCTGGGGCGGATTCCAGGACGCGCTCCGCTTCGTGCACCCGAACGGATGGGTCCTCGAAAACCGGGAATACGACAGCGTTTTCCCCAATATCTATCAGGTCATCGATACCTACGCCTTCAAACATCCAGCCCGCCCCGACTAAAAAATGCCGCAAGGACCAAAAGACCAACTTCCCCAGGCCCGGGGAAGTATCAACTTCATCAAGCGCTCAACTTGGGAAAAGCTCCGCGCCCTCCTCGCCGGTCTTGAGAATATTTTCTCAACCCGGGATTTCCAGTGGGTCGATACAAACAAGGGCAAGCAAGTGCGATTGCGGCCAAAACCGATCCAAAAAAAGGTCGAATACCCTCCCTTCGCCCTCGTTGCCACCAAGAAAGTCGAACTCGATTACGAGCTCACCTTCGAACCCGGCCGAGTCATCATAGCCAACCCGGTCGAGGCCGCCACGGAGGGCGATGGCTATTCCTACTTCGTCCCCGAAATCGACGGAGCCCCGATGGACGAAAGGGACGCCGTGACCAAGGCCTTCCCGGCCCTCACCGTCTCCGATGGTCAAGGCGTCTATTGTAAGATCCAGCGGGACGAACTCGGGATGATCATCCCGCCCGTCCAGCTCGTAGCCGATGACCAGGATAAGGACAGCGACCACTACCAGCCCGAGGACCCCGAGGACTCCGGTAACGAGAGCAATCATGACCTCATCCGAATCCTCTATTTAGACCTCGTCGATGAGGAAATCGAAATCAAAACCTGGCGGGAATCAGACATCCAGCTCACCCCGTTTCTCTGGACCGGTCAAAACGTCGGGGCCGCTCAGCGAGTATTCAAGGAGCACACCGAGGCCGAAGGCGTCTACAGATTCCGGACCCTCAAGGGCTGCTGGGGCATCGACGCCGCAGAAGACGGCGACGTCATCAAGTTCGACCTCGCCGCCGAGAATATCGGGACCGGTGGCGAGGTCACTAGTGGCACCGGGGCCAGCATCCTGATCGAGAGGGCCGATGAGGATCCGGCCGCCGAAATCTGCGATCAAAAGCTCAAAATCAAATCGCTCCTAAATGGCGCTGGGGCCGCCGAGAAACAGATCCGAGTCACCGATGGCGAGTCCGAAATCCGGATCCATGGCAACGGAAAAAACGGCTACAAAATATTCCAGAATTGTGAGGGCGTAGAGATAGGGCGTATCCAGTGGGAGGATGGCCTCATCACGACTGAGGGGACTGACATCATAATTGTCGGGAACTGTTCGTATCCCACCTAAAATCCCAGATCCTCCCCATGCCGCTCATTTGACATTCGCCTCCCATCAATGGACCCCTTCACTGGCGAGCAACTGGTCCCGTATCAAAGCGGGAAAAAATACTACCTCGACGTAGTGGGAGGGGGCCTCACCGTCTCCCGGAAACTCCAAAACGACACCTGGGACCCCGTCCCAGTCGGCGAGCTCACAGATGGCGAGCGCGGCGACCTCCAAACCGCCAATCATGGCGGATTCCTAAAATTCGAGTCCTCCGCCGGTGACACCATCGAGGTAAATTTCTTGAAAAACTGATCCATGAGCGGGATCCAAACAACCTCCGGGATCGTCCAGCAGCTAGGAATCACCATCGCAGACGGGATCATCGCCAGGGCAGGAGTAGAGCGCGGCGGGGCGTCAGCGCTCGACCTCCTGAACGCGGGCGCTCTCGCGATCTTGTCCGCTGGCACCGGCTGGCTCAAAGGCGACGGTAGCGCGTGCGGATTTCGTGATCCCATTGCGTTGTCTCCTAACCGGAGTCCTATTGAGTTGGACATGTGGACGGTGGACGACACGCTAATTGTTGCAGGTTTGACGCTGACCAGCATCAATTTTACGATTGATATGAATGGGGGCGTGGGTAATGTTATTTTATTATCTAATAGCGGATCAAGTTTCCTTCTAGCAGCTTCAGCTGGGTCAAGCAATTCGAATATTAATAACGGATTTGGAACCTGCACATATACGATTGACGGGGTTTCTTTTTCTGGAACCCGAGGAGAACTTTACGCGTTGCTCGCCGTTTCTGGAACGCACGATGTCACAATTTCGACTTCAG
>Ga0222631_1000141_pt1 | contig 22275 bp, 45 predicted proteins | sample AntAcemetagenom5_FD_179826 | JGI IMG/M metagenome (GOLD analysis project Ga0222631, IMG submission 179826) | Saline water microbial communities from Ace Lake, Antarctica - #5 | ecosystem: Environmental > Aquatic > Non-marine Saline and Alkaline > Saline | place: Antarctica: Ace Lake | collected... | reverse complement strand
TTTATATTTTCTATTTGCTGATCATAATTATTAAGCAATACTTGTAATACCTCATTATGTTCTTTAATTAATTCAGGTTGAGTTTTTTCTAACTCTTTCATTAATTTAAGGACCTTAATGCTCATTTTATGATATTTAGCAACCTCATCTGTAGAAAAGTATTTTGTTTGATCTTCAAATGTTTTTCTTACATCTTGCATAGTTGAACGAAGTTTCATAATTATCCCTTATAATGTAAAAGTTTATATCCAAAATCTTGCATACATTTTCTAGTAAAAGAACCCTGTCTTTTTATTAAAGAAAAAGGTGCATTTTTTTCCCACATATCCTCACAAGTTGCTAGATGATAGTAATATTTACCAGCTATATTTTTACCTGTATAAGGATCTCTACTTGCTTCAGGATTAATTTTTGGCTTGTATGCGCAATTAGTCAATATCAAGAATAAAATCAACGATATTATTTTTTTTGTCATGTTGTTCTCCATTTTTGTTTTTGTTATAAATTCCAGGAAACTCTGTTTTATATTCCTGGATATATTCTTCTACCTTACCACTCGGTATAGAATTTTGTTCTGCTTTTCTATTTTCTTTAATTAACCACTCTATTTTTTCTATAAGTTTAATCGTTCTCATTTTTATCTATTTCAAAAATATTAACTGGTTTACTTTTTGTAATATCAGATTTTTTATCAATCCAATATTTAGCATCTAATCTATGCGTAGGATCATTTGCTATTTCTTGCGATGTTACAGTAGTAACCTGTATCTTACCCTCTTCTATTAATTGTTCAGGTAAATACATATTATCTAATGCTTGTGAAATAACCATTCCAGGATCAACATCAAATTTTTTACAGTAAACAACAAAGTTCCATAATCCTAAATCGTTAGAATTTTTCTCATATTTCTGTATTTGTTGAAATGTTACATTTAACCAATCAGCTACAAATGATTGTGTTTTTTTTATCACTAGTCTTTTTTCTTTTACAAATGCACCAATGTTTTTCATAAACATTCTTTCTGCATTACTATTTGCTCTTTTACCCATAACCACCCTTTCTATTTTACTTTTTAAAAGAAAATATATTTTTTTTATCTTCTTTTTGTTTTGTTAATAATGTTATTTTGTTTTCCATGTCATCTAAACGAACATTCATTTCTTTTAATTGACCATTATAATCTCTACTATTACGAAGTAATCCCTGATATTCTTTTTTAAATAAATTTAACTGATATTCATTTACAAAATCAAGTTTTCTATTTGCTTTCTCAATAAAGTAGAACAACAAACTAAATCCAATAATAATTATTAATAATGATTCAATCATTTTTTAAATAAATTCTTTAACATCATTTTTATTTGTGCTGGAATACTTCTACTTTCCTTACTAGCAAGTTCCATTATTCTATCGTACTCATCTTTAGTTACAGGTATCTGTAACATCTTGTATGGTTTTGACATTGTCATTTCCTTTCATTTGATTTTCTATTTGATTTATAGTTGTAGTTTTATCTGTATGAAAAAAACTACCTTTAGCTTTTACAAAGCAGTGATAAACACTATTTGCTTTTACTAACTTTCCATTTATACGCATTGTAATCATATTCTCTCCATTTTTGTTTCTGTTAAGTTACTCAATATATTAATAATTGTCAATATAAAATAATAATTTTTATTTATTAAAAGGATAGGAGCTAACAAAGTATGGAGACAGGCACGATTGTGCTTTGTATCTATAGACTTCTGGGTCATTACTGATACCCAACTCCCACCCTTAAATAAGTGAGAGGAATTTGACTCTCTCAATAAACTGTATAATTCCATAATGTATCTTTTGTCAAGTTAAAAAGTTTTGTGTTCTAATTCATAATCATAATTATCATCTGCTTTAGGTTCTTCAGGTTCTATAATATTTGCTACAACCTCTCTTCCAGTTTCAGATTCTTTCTCTTTTTCAGTACCCCAATTTTTACATCTTATGTCATAACAATCAGAGTATTGATCATCTTTTTCTATTTCTAACTCGCAACCAGCTAAATACATTTTCTTATCTATCAAATCTGACTTATCTTTTGCTAGAACCTTGTACTTAACTGTAAATACAACATCTACTTCAACCTCATACTCTTTCATTCCAACCTGTTCTTTTGTGCAAGAGGTTGGTGTATCTGAAGATGATTTTTCGTGTTGAGTATAATTATCCCATCCCATTTTAGTTTTCCTTTTTTTGTTTATTTTCTAATTGTTTTCTTCTTTCTCTAATATCAGTTATTTCATTTTGAAGATTAACAACTGTATTCATTAAAGCAATCTCATAACAATATAATTCTTTAATATCTGCATCTTTTAAATTAATTTTTATTGTCATTTATCCTCCTCTATGTTTAGTTATCATTTCATCATAATGTGTATCAAAGTGATCTCTGCATACATTTTCTATTTTCCTGGATAAATCATCAGGCAAATGTTCTTTGTAAAGATTCAATTTATTACCATCAGTCATTTTTATTTCTATTTTCCAACCATCAAATAATAATGGTGTCATATCTGTACTCATAAGTTTCTGCACTCCTCTAATGTTAATTTATTTGATTCAAACATTATATCTCTTTCAATACCTAATCCAAATCTACCTTTGAAATCCTGTATTTCATCAAGACTAACATATCCAAGTTCTTTATCTTGCAAACAAGATAATCCAAAAGCTATTTTAGTTTCAGGATTGTATTCAGTTAAATACCAAGTGCCAATTCCTGTTGGATTAAAAAGTTTTAAGACAACTTTATGATTAACAGTTTCTGCCTTATCTTTATTTACCTCATAGTTTTTGATAAGTCTTTTTTCTATTTCTTTAGTTAATAGTTTCATAACTAACCTCCTCACCTGTTGCATACCAAATTGTATTGAAACCACGATCTGTTTTATATTCAGTACCTCTTATTGAATAAAGATGTTTTTCATCAACACTTCTATTGGTAATATATTTTTTAAAATGTTTTTGTGCAGTTGCAAGAGTACCAAATGGACCATAAGTATCATCATAGCTTGCCAGCTTATGATCTAAATTAGAACCACCATAATTAAGATAACAAATAAAGAATCCATATTTAGTTGGATACTTATAATGCAACTCTAGATATACTTCTTCTTTTTGTTTAGAAGAAATAATTTTTTTATGAGAATTATGTCTACTCATTATTATCCTCCATTTCTTTATTCCAAAGTTTTTCAAACTTATCATTAAAAGAATGAAAGTTAGAATCTTCTAATGCACTACAAGTTATTTCTTTGATAGATTTTCCATCATGACCGAAATAGTTAGTAAGCATTAAAGCGAAAGCATCTTCATCAGTCGCTGTATTTGGATTAGTAAAAGATAATTCTTTTTGCATTTTAATTGCAACTTGAACCATACTTTTAATTAACTCTCTTTTCTTGTCCATGTTTTCCATTTCCAAGTTTGTTATTTCATTTGTTTGTGTCATTTTTTTCTCCTGTTTTTGTTATACGAAGACGATACCAAATCGGATAGTTAAGTCAATACATATTATTAATAATTAATATTATTTATTACCAGCTCAGGTTGTACTGGTTTTGTTCCTCTATATACCCTTTAATATAAAATAATAATAACTATTGACAGGTATTGGTGCGATAGAGTACAGTATCAGAATAACTAAAAAGGAGAAAACAATGAAAATAGAAATACACAATGAAATACTAAAAATGAACAAAGATGAAATATCATCTATTGTAGCAACAATTAATATGAGAAGAAAACAATTACATGGTGAAGCTGGTTCTCAATTTAAAGTTGGATTAGCTGTTCAGTTTGGAAGACCGAATGGTAGAAAGAGAACTGGAACAGTTGAAAAACTAAATATAACTAAAGCTGTTGTAAATGTTGATGGTCAAAAATGGAGAGTACCATTTGGAATGATGGAGGCAGTTTAGTGAGTTTCGCTAAATACAATATACTCAAAAATGGAAATGTTCAGAACCTAACTATCAGTTCAGATTTTAATGCTGGTAGATTAGGTTTGATGAGTATAATTGGAAATATTTCAACTATGCAATTTCGTAAGGTAAACAATTTGTTAGTTGGTCAATCAGTTATTTTAAAGGGATATACAATTTCTTGCAGAGGCAAGAGTCCCAGCTTTAATGAAATGAGAAACAATGCTTGAAGATAAACCTATTATGAAAGACCCAACACAAAGCGAAGAATTTAAACAAATGATATTAGAAAGAGTGTTAGATGATTTATGTAAATTAGCAGAAAGAGATATATTTATAATGTTACCTGAAAATAAAGATGAAAGAATACCTTATATAAAAAAAGAAATAATAAAAACATTAGAAAGATTATAATGCAAGATGAATTTGATTTTGATAAATATCCAAATGTAGCTGGACACAGAGGTGTAAGAACCAGTATTCAATCAGCAGAAGAAATTAATCCATATATAAGCAGAATTAAAAAAATGATTGCTATAGAGTTAGAGTCAGTATTCCCTGATGGACTTACAGGTACAGAACTAGCATTAAGATTAAAAAAAAATATACTTACAATTAGACCGAGAACTACAGAAATGAAGCTATTAGGCATTATTATGGATACAGAAAAAACAAAAAAAAATGATGCTGGAAAGTCAGAAATAATTTATAAGTTAAGAGCTTTAGAGGTTATGGATTATTATGGCATTAAAAAACAAGATAAGAAGTAGAACACATCTACAATTTGTTTCACAACATGGTTGCACAATTTGTGGCAGAACTGATGTTCAATCAGCACATATAAGATATACTGGTGCTGGAATGGGAATGAAACCCTGTGATAGTTTTGTAGTACCCCTTTGTATAGAACATCATCAAGAACAGCATTCAATGAATGAAAGAATGTTTTGGCATTTATATAAAATAAATCCAGTAGCAAAAGCATTAGCACTTTGTGCTGAAAGTCCTGATAAAAAAATAAGAAAAGGTTTATTTGATAAATTTAAAAGTCATTTTGACTGGTCATGAAGTATGTAGTTATTATTATTATCCTGAATTTTTCAGGTGAAATAGAATATAGAAAATATGAATTTATAAATAATAGCAAAACAAATGAAGAATTAGTTTTAGAATGTTCAGATAAAGCTGATGAAATAAGAGAACAAATATCATATCATACTTGGAATTATAAAAACAAAGGACCCATGAGTCAGGGTTGGTATCTAAAAGATGATACAGGAATGTTAGTTGGAAGTATTTGTTAATGAAAGAATACAAGACACAAATTGAAGTATGTAAATTTTTATATTACCTCCAGGATAAATATCAATTTAGATATTTTCATATAGCAAATGGTGGCAAAAGATCGTTACAAAATAAAATGTTATTAATTAAAATGGGATTGAAACCTGGATGTCCAGATTTAATATTAGAATTTCCAGCAGGTAGAATAGTCTACATAGAATTAAAATCAAAAATAGGCAGATTAGCAGATACTCAAAAAATTTGGTATGAGAATAGTGTCAAGTTAAGAACACCACACTACATATTGAAAGGCGACTTTGGAGATATTAAAGATGATATATATTCCATTGTAAGAAAACATGGTAAGTTTATTGAAACACAACCAAAAAGCGAAGTTGTAAAATGATAAAAACTATTATAAGAATGTAAATGGTGGAACAGGAAAAATTTATAGTATTACCTGAAAAATATATTTTTGATTACAAATTAACTGGTAATCAAATTAAGGTTCTATGTTTTTTTATAAAATACAACCAAATGTATAAAGAATTATTTTTTTCTGTTGATTACATATCTAAACACCTAGACCTTTCTTCCAGAACTATATCCAAAATTTTACAGAAATTCAAGAAATGGAAGTTTATTTCTTGGGTTAAGAGAACGCACAACTCCAACTTGTACACAGTACATATACAGAAACCACAGAAATGGAAAAAGGAGGGTCAAACACCGAGCAAAAATTACTCACTAATAAATACATATAATAAATACAATAAGGAAAAAGAGGAGGGTAAGAAAGAGGAGGGTAAGAACTATGTTAATATAAATATCATACAAAATACATTGAATAAAATTACAAAAAGGACTAATATATTTTATAAGACTAAAGTAGATCAAAATAAAAAATTAAATCCAAGAGCTATGTTGGAAAAACGAGCATGGGAAATGATTGGTAATATGGATAAATATGACCGAGAACTTTTAATAAATGGATTTGATAAAGATAAAGATAAATGGGAAAATTTTTTAAAAACAATTAAAGATAACAACTTTGTATTTTACAAGCCATACAAAAACAGATAGAAAGGTTTGGGGCAATAAAGCGAGAGTGGAAATTGTCCCTATTTATGAATATTGAAACAATAAGTATAACAGAAATAAAACCATACGAAAATAATCCACGAAAAATTTCAGATAAAGCAGTTGATAAAGTTGCTTTAAGTCTAAAAGAATTTGGGTGGCAACAACCAATCGTAGTTGATGAAAATAATATTATAATTGCTGGACACACAAGACATAAGGCGGCTGAAAAACTTGGATTTAGAGAAGTACCAGTTTTTAAAGCAGTTGGACTTTCTGAAGAAAAGGTAAAAGCATATAGATTCATGGATAACAGAAGTCATGAAGAAACTGCTTGGGATTGGGATTTAGCTGTTAAAGAAATTTCAGAATTAATAGATAAAAATCAAATAGACGAACAACTGCTTGGATTTGATGAGGGTGAATTTGATTATATTAAATTAAGATTTCAAGAAATGGAAACCGATAGAAATATAAAAAATAATCAAGAAGAAGGTGGTGATGAAACTGTTAGAACTTCAAACACATTTTCTAATCCATCAGATGAGAACCAAAGATTTGTAGAATTTTCTATCCTACTTACAGAAGAAGACAGGAAAGAATTATACAAAGTATTAAATAACATAAAAGAAACAAACAATTTAAAAACATTTGCAGAGTCTGTGATGTTTTTGGTAAGGAAATAAAAAAATGGAAACACTATTAAGTACCTCAACAGGTTATATTCTTTTAATTAGTTATGGATTATTCATGTTCGGAATATCTTACTTCTACTTAAAAGAATCTAAAACAAATACAAATTTTTTAGTATCAGATAGAAAAGTTGGTTTTATGAAATCAGGATTTTCAACTGCCGCTACTTGGATATGGGCTCCAGCTCTATTCATAGCATCACAAAAAGCATATCAACAGGGATTGCCTGGTGTCTTTTGGTTTACAGTACCAAACATAATATGTCTTTGTATCTTTGCATACTTTGCACAATATTTAAGAAACAAATTTAAAAATGGATTTACACTTGCTCAATATATGAATGTTAGATATTCAAGACGAGTGCAGATTTTATATATCATTAGTCTATCTGCTCTTTCTATTTGTCAGTTTGCTGTTCAGCTACTTGCTGGTGGTGCAGTCGTTACTTACTTAACAGGAATAGATTATACAGTCGTAACAGTTATACTTACAGCAATAGCTTTATCTTATTCATTTGTATCAGGGATAAGGGCTTCAATTATGACAGATGTTTGGCAGATGATAATAATACTTATAGTGGTGTTAGTAGTAGTACCTCTAGTTTATATTCAAGGAGGTGGTTATGATGTAATGGTCAAAGGCATTGGTGGTATCTCTGGAGAGTATTCTAATGTCTTTGATTCATCAGTTGCATGGTCATTTGGTATTGTAGTATCAATTGGATTACTTGCAGGACCATTTGGTGATCAATCCTTTTGGCAAAGAGCATTTACAACAAAACAAAACGAAGTCAAGAAATCATTTTTACTTTCAGCATTAGTCTTTGGTGTTGTTCCAATATTTACATCAGTAATAGGATTTATGGGTGCCGGTCTAGGTATAGATGCAGGAGGTAATGCACAACTAATCAATGTAATAACTGTTAGTGAATTATTGCCGACATTTATTCTAATACCTTTTGTTTGGATGTTATTATCTGGTCTTGTGTCTACATTAGATTCAGGATTGTGTTCTATATCTTCAATTGCAAGTACAGATATTATTCCTAATTCAAAAAATAAACTAACTAATGCAAGAACTGGAATGGTTCTACTTTCAATAGGTGGAATTGCTCTTGCTAATATTCCTGATATGAAAATATTATATTTATTTATTTTCTATGGAACATTAAGAGCATCAACATTAATACCGACAATTTATACAATAATTAATAAAAAAGTATCAGAACCAGGAATGTTCTATGGTATTACGACATCTTTAGTTATTGGTGTTCCAATGTTTGCTTATGCAAAATTTAATGGTCTTACTGATTTAGCAGTTTGGTCATCTATATTTACTGTGTCAGCAAGTGGAATAATTGTCTATTACTTTACAAATTATGGTAGTATTAAAAAAAAGAGAAATTGAAACTAATGTTTATCAATCAGCTTTAGATAGATTTAGATATTTATTTGATAGCTTTGATAAAGTAGTTGTATCTTTTTCAGGAGGCAAAGACTCCACAGTCTGTTTAAATTTAGCATTAAAGATTGCTAGAGAAAAAAACAAACTTCCTTTAGATGTTTATTTCTGGGATGAGGAAGTTATAATGCCTGAAACTGTAGAGTATATGATGAGGGTTAAAAACGACCCTGACATAAGATTAAAATGGTTATGTATTCCAGTTAAACATAGAAATGGAGGAAGTCGTAGAGATCCATTTTGGTATCCTTTTGACCCTAAATGTAAAGACAAGTGGGTAAGAGATATTCCTGATTTTGCAATTACTGACATAAAAGGTTTTAAACCTGGACATACAATTCCTGAAGTATCACATTTAGTTTATGATCATACTCATGGAAGAATAGCTGATGTTAGAGGTTTAAGAGCACAAGAAAGTTTAACTAGGTTTAGAGCAGTATCACATCGGGTAAAAGATAACTGGATAACAGGAGCACGAAGTGGATATTCATATGGAGTATCACCAATATATGATTGGACTTCTTCAGATGTTTGGTTAGCACCAAAAATTTATAATTGGGATTATAATAGAGTTTATGATGTTCTTGATAAAATGGGTGTAGGTAAGAATGAACAAAGAGTCTGTGTTCCTTTTGGGGAAGAACCAATGAGAGGACTTTGGCAGTATAAAGTCGGTTGGCCAGAACTTTGGGCAAAAATGACAGGTAGAGTTTCTGGTGCATCAACATCAGAAAAATATTCAAGAACACAATTGTATGGATTTGGTGGAATAAAACTTCCAAAAGATAAAACATGGAAAGATTGGTTCTATGATAATGTCGCTTTATACGATATTGAACAACAAAAATTTATTCTTTCCAATGTTAGATCAGCAGTTGGAAATCATATAAATCTTGCAAGAAGACCAGTGCCTGATACAACTCCTGATGATATTACAGGATTATCCTGGAAAGGTCTTTGTATGATAGCTTTAAGAGGTGATATGAAAGGCAGAAGATTAAGAACCATGTCTAGTCATGCTGACCCTGAAAAGAAAAAACTAATAGATCAAATGAGGTTAAAAGATGAAACAAGGTATTGATAATCAACCAGTAGGAAAAGTCCAATGGGTTGATAGAAACACTCTAAATGCAAACGATTATAATCCAAATTTTGTAGCACCACCTGAATTGCAGTTGCTTAAAACTTCTATTATAGAGGATGGATGGACTCAACCAATAGTAATACTATCAGACAATACAATTGTAGATGGATTCCATAGATGGACACTATCTAAAGACCCTGAAGTATCACAAATGACAGATGGAAAAGTCCCTGTTGTAATAGTTGATTTTGATAAGGACCACCGAATGATGTCCACAATAAGACACAATAGAGCTAGAGGTACTCATGCTGTTCTTAAAATGTCAGAGATAGTTAGAAAAATGAAAGAAGATAATCTTCCTGATAAAGAAATTATGGAAAGACTATCTATGGAAGAAGAAGAATTGGAAAGATTGCTAGATAATTCAGGAATGACTATCAGGGGTACAAAACAAGTAGATGGTTTTGGAAAATCATGGGTGCCTACAGACAAGAAGTAACATTGTAAAGTGTGTAGGTCAAAGTCAATTCATCACCAGCTTTTATAGAGTTTTTACTCAATAGATAATATTTATTACCGATTAATTGTTTTTTGCAGTTAGAATCTTCAGAATGATTGATAAATCCTCCCAATGGTGTTCTTACAGGTTTATCTTGATATAAGATATGCGATACACCAAAGACAGTATTCATTTCAATATCAACAGTTGCAAACAATCCTAAACCCTCAATATTAGAAGATTTAATTGTCAAACAATCAGGCAAAGGTCTATAATTTTCCATATAGACCTCTACCATTTCTTTAGGGAGATTAAAACCTATTTTAAGTCTTGATCTTCAATATACTCAATACCTTTGCCAATACTTTCAGATATTTTATAAGATTTGTATTGACCAAATGTACTTCTTCCAAGAAAATCCTTATCACCATCAACATATAAAAAAACTTCATATGCACCATTTTCTAATTCAGCTATTTTCCATTGAAGTTCATTATGTTCAACATAGTAAACAGACAATCCTTTTCTTATACCAGTTACAGTAGCCATTATTTTCCTCCTTTTTTAAATGAGATTTCCATTATACCATCACCTCTGTCTTTGGTTTTGATATTAGAAAATCGTTGTTTTAATTTTTTTGATAAATTCTTATTGAAATCACTTTTAATATCTGATGACTTTTTATTTTTTGACTTTCTTGTTTTTTGCATTACTCATCTCCTTTCTTTTTAATTTTATAAACAAAGTTCAGATAATCCTTGTAAAATCCTCTTTCTAAACTTCTTGCCTCAATTTCCCAAGGCCTTTGGTTGTATGGAATATCCTCTGGTCTTACTGGAGCATTATCCATCCATCTTACTTTGATGCTTGAATCACTTTTGTTCCATCTGTATTGCAATTGGTTTTTTGCTTTTTGTCTTACATGAACCATTTCATGTGCTAAAGTTTGCAGTTGCGAATGTAAATCTCCTTTTGCATTCAATACAATCTTAAATTGTCTTTGTCTTTTAGAACCTGTAACTTTCATTTGACAAACTCCAAGAGTATTATTATCTAAAATAGTTTTTCTAACATCAATTTTCACATTGATAAGATTTGCTAATCTAGTACCCAATATCTTTTTTGCATAAAATTGAGTAGCATGTAATAAGATACTGCACTTATCTTGATTAAATTCGCCTCTAGGTAGAGAAACTCTAACTTTAAATTTACCCATAGTAGTCCTCCACTCTGTACTCCTCAACGCCTCTCATTAAATTAATTCCAGTATATTTAGTCAGTTTACCTTTTCTTAAAACATCACACTCTGCTAGACCCAACATGATAAACCAAGTCGGTAATGCTAAAGCTAGTAAAATAATTATTGTCATTTAATCTCCTTTTTGTTATTCTTAATCTTATCATTATTGGTAATAATTGTCAATAGTTTCTATTAATTATTATTAGATAAATAAGATAGGAAAGACGGGAGTTCCAGGAGGAACATAAGGTAAACATGAGAAATAGAGCAAAAAAAACAAAATTAGAAGATTTAAGCAGATATATTTCCAAGTGCATATATTGCAAAAAAGAAATTTATTCAGATCATTCATTTGTTGCGCTGGTAAAAACATTAGAACCTATCACTCATGTTTATGCACACTACCAATGTATGAAAGATGATGATCATAGTAGAGCTGAAGATAAAACATTTGAACAACACAACTATTGATTGCCTAGATATTATTTGATTTATTTAATATCATAATGTAGAAGTTCGGTAAGAGTTCGGTTAATAGCTTTTAATAATTTCTATGATAGAAAAAGAAACAGAAGAATCCAATAAACACTATGAGTTTTATCTCGTGTATCAAAACATGGGATATAAACGAACATTAAAGAAAGTAGCTGAAGAAGTCCAATTGACAACTAGAGAAATAGAAAAGATTTCATCAAGATATGGTTGGGTATCAAGAGTTAGCAAGTTTGACCAACAACAAGCACAGATAAGATATAACTCTATGAAAACTGAAATGGAGGAAATGGGTAAACGACAGGGAAGCCATGCCTTACAAATGACATATTCTCTAATAACTCCAGCACAAGAATTATTAAAAAGATTAAAAGAAAAAAAAGAATTAGATTTTGCAAACTTATCAGATGTAGAGTTAGTTGCTATAGTTTCAAAGATAGCACATCCTTTTAAAATGCTGACAGAAGTAGAAAGAGTTGCTAAAGGAGGAATAACAAGGGACAACACAAATCAACAAATAAATATAGAAGATGACTTTATTAAAAGAATCGGACAAGACCAAGAATCAGCCGACCTTGCAACTAGATTACTATCAAAAGTTAAAGATAGCGACTAGTCAACCTGGAGGTTTTGCTATGATGACAAGTAATTTTACTTGGCAGTTTCCAAAACATTTGCAGTATTTAAACACAAAATTGTTACAGGTTGCGAGTGGTAAAATTAAAAGACTATTAATTAATATGCCACCTCAACATGGTAAGTCAGAATTTACATCAAAGTATTTTCCTGCATGGTATTTAGCAACACACCCAAGAAACAAACTTATATTAGCATCATACGAAACATCATTCGCTACATCATGGGGTAGGAAAGCAAAAGAAGTATTTGATGAATATGTGCCTAAAATGTATGGGGTCAAAAGAAATCAAGACATAAATGTTCAAGGTAACTGGGAAACAGAACAGGGTGGTGGAATGTATTGTGTTGGTGTAGGTGGTGGTATTACAGGTAGAGGTGCAAATGTTTTTATTATTGATGACCCTGTTAAAAATAACGAACAAGCTATGAGTACAGTATATCGTGATAAAACATTGGATTGGTTTCAATCAGTTGCAACTACTAGATTAGCTCCTGAATCTTCTATTATTATTATTATGACTAGATGGCATGTAGATGATTTAGCAGGCAGGTTATTAAAACAAGCAGAATTAGATGGTGATAAATGGGATGTAGTAAGTCTTCCAGCTATAGCAGAACCACAGGACCCTTTAGGTAGAGAAATAGGTGAAGCATTATGGGAGTCCAGGTATACCAAAAAGATATTAGAAGAAAGAAAAAGAGCAGTTGGTGAATTTTGGTGGTCAGCTATGTATCAGCAAAAACCCTTTATTAAAGGGGGTAAAGTATTCAAAGACCCAGTATTCTATGAAAAAGTACCAGATGGAGGTAAAACAATTATTGCAGTTGATTTTGCATACTCTACAAAAACATATTCAGATTTTTCTGTTGCTGGTGTTGCTAAATATTATGATGGTAAAATTTATATATTAGATGTTTGGAGAGGACAGGTAGAAGCTACACACTTTGCTAGTATATGTAAACAGTACCAAGAAACTTATGAATCACCTATATATGCTTATATTGGAGGTACAGAAAAAGGTGTTGTTGATTTTATGATTAAAGAACATAACTTGAATATTATTTCACGACCTGCTAGAAATGATAAGTTTGTAAGAGCACAACCTGTTGCATCTGCCTGGAATGATGGTAGAGTATTAATTCCAAAGAATAAAAATTTTACTAACGCATTCTTACAGGAGATTATGAGTTTTACAGGATTAAATGATGTACATGATGACCAAGTTGATGTTTTATCTACATTGTATGATAACTTGCAAACAACAAAAAAAGCATTATGGAGAGTATCATAGATGGCAACAATATTAGATAATATAAAAAATATTTTTAACACTACAGATAAAAAACAATCAGGAAAAAAAGAAGCTCCTGTTGTTTATTATAATAGTTTAGGAACAGATGTAACTTACAAAGCAAGATACGATCAATTAGCTGAAGAGGGCTATCAACAAAACGCAATAGTATATAGATGTATCAATGAAATTGCAAATAGTGCAAGTAGAGTACAAATAAATTTATTTAGAGGTGATCAAGAATTAGATAGTCACCCATTATTAGATTTACTTTATAATCCAAGTCCAATGTGTTCTAGTGTAGAATTTTTCCAGGCACTATATGCTTACTTACAAATTTCAGGAAATAGTTATATTCTTTCAGTTGGTGGTGATAGAACACCTCCTACAGAATTATATAATTTAAGACCAGATAGAATAAGAATACAAGCAGGTTCAAGATCAATGCCTACTGCTTATGATTATATTATAGGTGGTCAAACTGTAAATAGTTATGAGGTAGATCAATCAACAGGTAACTCAAAAATTAAACATATAAAATTATTTAATCCATTAGATGATTTCTATGGAATGTCACCAATCTCAACTGCAAGTATTGATATAGACCAACATAACCTTGCAAATAAACATAATGTAAATTTATTACAAAATGGTGCAAGACCAAGTGGTGCAGTTGTATTTAAACCTAAAGACGAAACAGGCGCACAAGTGCAATTAAGTGATGTACAAAGAAGTCAATTAGTAAATGACATCAATCAAAGATTTTCAGGTACAGGTAATGCAGGGAAACCAATGTTACTAGAGGGAGATTTTGATTGGAAAGAAATGGGATTATCTCCAAAAGATATGGACTTTGCTAGTTTAAAACATATGTCAGCAAAAGACATTGCATTAGTTTATGGTGTACCAAGTCAAATAATTGGAATACCAGACTCACAAACTTACTCTAATTTTGCAGAAGCTAAACTTGCACTATACAATGAAACAATTATTCCTTTATTGGATAGAGTACAATCAGATTTAAATGAGTGGTTATCACCTCAATTTGGTGAAGATTTAGAATTAAGATATAATATAGATTCTATTCCAGCTATGGCAGAACAAAGAAAAAGAATATTTGAATCTGTTACACAAGGAGTACAAAATGGTATTCTTACAAGAAACGAAGCTAGAGAACAGATGGGTTATGAACCATTAGATGGTGCTGATAGTTTACTTGTACCAGCAAACTTAATGCCTTTAAACATAGCAGGTGATGAAGAAGAACCAAAAGATGAACCTGATACTGATCCAATGACAGAAGAAGAACAAGAAGAAAGAACACAACAAGAAGAACAAGAAGAAGTACAATTAGATAATGATATGCAAAGTGCTGATGAAGAATTAGATGAAGTCATTAAAGCAGAAAGCGATATTGATACAGTACCAACTGATGGTATGGTTACAGAAGCTAAAAGAGGTATAGAGTGGAGAAAAGAATTTAATAGAGGTGGTACAAGAATAGGTGCTACAAGAGCAAGTCAAATAGTTGCTAAAGAAAAACTATCACCAAGAACAGTTAGAAGAATGAACAGCTTCTTTGCTAGACATGAGGTAGATAAAAGAGCTGATGGTTTTAGACCTGGTGAAAAAGGTTATCCATCCAATGGTAGAATAGCATGGTCATTATGGGGTGGTGATGCTGGTCAAAGTTGGGCAAAGAAAAAATCAGCACAACTAGATAGAGAAAGAGGAAAGTTTTTAGAAGAAGGAATTATAGAAGAAAAACAAGTTACAGCCGCAGTTAAAAAAGGATTACAAAACAAAGTTGATAAGCATAATGAAAAGCATGGAGATAAAGCTGGTAAAAGAGTTACTTTAAGAATGCTAACTGCTGTATTTAAAAGAGGTATAGGTGCTTACAGAACAAATCCAGGAAGTGTAAGACCAAGTGTAACAAGTGAAGAACAATGGGCATATGCTAGAGTAAATGCTTTTTTATATGCTGTTAGATCAGGTAGATTTAGAGGTGGTAAATTTGACTTAGACTTACTGCCAAGTGGACATCCACTTGCAACATAGGAGTGCAAAGTGTCAAAATTAAAACAATTAACATCAAGACTTTTTATAGAAAAAGATGATGATAATAATCATGAAGTAGTAATAAGAGTTGGTCCAGTCATAAATGAAATGGAAGCTGTAAATATAGCATCATATATTTATGTTACTCAAAATTTAGATGTTACAGATATTATAAAACCTATTAACACAACTTTACATTAATGATTTATAACGAAAGACAACTTAAAATATTTAAGAATGTAAAAAGAAGAGAGTGGGTCAGACAAAATAGATTAAGAGAACCCTATATCAAACAGTTTACAGGTAGATTAAAAAATTACTTTAATAAATTAGGTAATGGATTAGCTGAAGATTTTAGCTTCGGTTCTACAATTATGTTAGAAATAAGACAAAACAATTCGTTTAATGAGTTAGTAAATATATTTAAAATACAATACAGAGTTGTTGCAAATGCTTTTAAAAATAACATGTTAAACAGGGAACAAAATGTTAAAGACTTTGATAGTGATTTTGAATTAGAATTAGAAAGATATATCAATGACAATGTTGCAACTTTAGTTGTAGGTATAAATGATAGTACAAAATTAAAAATACAGAATGTTATTAACAATAGTCTAGGTAATGGTGAGGGTATAAATTCTACTGGTAATGAGTTAAGAAATGCTATAGTAGGAATGGGTATACTTCGTGCTAATTTAATTGCTAGAACAGAAGTACATAGAACTGCTAGTTTTGCCAATGAAATGGTCGCTGAAAACATGGGTATAGCTGGTACTAAAAAAGAATGGGTTGCAGTAGCTGATGGTAGAACAAGAGCTACTCATATAGCGGCAACAGGGCAACAAGTAGGTTTAGAAGAACCTTTTATTGTAGGTGGTGATAGATTAAAATATCCAGGTGATCCAGCAGGTTCTCCAGGAGAAACAATAAATTGTCGTTGCGTATCTATTTACACAACGCCAGATTTCTTGTAGAGGTAGTATTATGGAAATAATTATAATTTTTTTATTAGGTTTAGCATCAGGTATGGCAATTCAAAAGTATATCGGAATTAATAACTTGTTAGACCAATTACGGCAAAAAATAGATCAACATATTATTAGTAGGTTTAGAAAATAATGCCATTAGTAAAACCGAATGATAAAGAAACAAGAGAGGATTTTATGAGTAGATGTATGTCAGATGATAAGACTACTTCTGAATATCCAAAAGCTACTCAAAGATTAGCAGTCTGTAGCACACAATATGAAAATGATAAAAAGGAGAAATATACAATGGATGATATGAAAACAATGGGTGATGCTATTAAGACACTTACAGATGTTATTTCATCAAAAGAAAAAAAACCAAAAGATGAAATGGAAAAAGAAGCAAGAGCTGAAGATATGTTTAATAACGAAGAAGACGCTTTAGACAAAGCAAAAGAGATAGGTTGTGTAGGTACACACTCTATGGATAAAAATGGAAAAACAATATTTATGCCATGTAAAACACATGATGCTTATGAAGAAGCAATTAGTAAAGGATATGGTGATGAAGAAGAAGAAGATAAATATCACAAGAAACCTAAAAAGAAAAGTGTTTGTGTTTGTCAAGATGATGGTATTTGTCAATGTGATACAGAAATTAAAAAATTAACTTTTCATTCAGAAGTAAAAGCTAATGATGATAAAGGTACATTTACAGGTTATGGTTCTATATTTGGTAATGAAGATCAAGGTTCTGACATTATGCAGAAAGGTGCATTTACAAAATCTTTAGAACAAAGACCAGCTTCAAAAGTTAAACTACTATATCAACATAAAACAGATGAACCTATTGGAATATTTGAAACCATGTATGAAGATGAAAAAGGTTTATTCGTAAAAGGTAGATTAGCAATGGGAACTCAAAAAGGTAGAGAAGCATATGAATTATTAAAGATGGGTGCTTTAGATGGAATGTCTATAGGATTTAGAGCAGACCCTGATAAACAAGGATACAACGAAAATAAGAGAGGAACAAGAACTCTTAAAGAAGTTGATCTAATGGAAATAAGTTTAGTTACATTTCCAATGAATGAACGAGCTTTAATTGAGAATGTTAAAGCAAGTCAAAAAAGTATTCGAGAGTGGGAGAAAATCTTACGAGAGGTAGGAAGTCTTTCTCGGACAGAGGCGAAGATTGGTGCAAAAGCATTATCTGAATCTTTATCACAGCGAGATGCTGGTGATGACAATAAACAGTTAGCAACTTTAATTAATAAAGTAGCTGACATACTTAAACAATAAAACTAAAAGGAAACAATTATGGATAATAATGAAGTAAAATCTGCAGTTGAAACTCTTGGTAAAACTTTTGAGTCTTTCAAAGAAACTAACGATGAAAGATTAAAACAGATTGAAGCTAAAGGTAGCTCTGATCCTATCACAGAAGACAAACTATCAAAAATTGAAAAAGATTTAGATAGAGTTGCTGATATGGAAAAGAATATGAAAGTTCAATCTGAATCTCAAAAAGCTAATCAAGAAGCAATGGCAAGATTAGAGACTATTGTATCAAGACCAGACTTTGGAAAAGGTTCACCAGTTGAATCAAAACAAAGACAAGTATTTGATAAATGGATGAGAAAAGGTAAAGAAAACTTATCACCTGATGAAGTTAAAGTTTTAACTGTGTCTAATGATAACACTGCTGGTTATTTAGCTCCACCTGAATATGTGAGAGAAATAATCAAAGGTATTATTGAATTTAGCCCAGTAAGATCAGTAGCTAGAGTTAGATCAACTGGACAAAGAAGTATTCAAGTTCCAAAAAGAACTGGTACATTCTCTGCCGAGTGGGTAGCTGAACAAGGTACAAGATCAGAAACTGCAGGATATGCTGTTGGTTTGGAAGAAATTCCAGCTCACGAGTTATATGCTTTAGTAGATATTTCTGAACAAGAACTTGAAGATTCAGTTTTCAATTTAGAAGCAGAAATGAATGCAGAGTTTGTAGAGCAATTTGCAAAAGCTGAAGGAAACGCATTTATTTCAGGTAACTCTGTTGGAAAACCTCAAGGTTTAATTAATAATGCAGGTAATAATATAACTACAGCAGCTAATGATGCTCTTGCAGCAGATGACTTAATTGGTGCGGCACACAATATTAAATCTGAGTACATGAGAAATGCTACTTGGATGTTTAATAGATCAACACTTTCAGCAATTAGAAAACTGAAAGACACAAGTGGCCAATACTTATTCCAACCAGGTCTTTACCAAATGGGTGTAGGTTCAAGTTTACTTGGACATCCAATTGTAGAAGCGTCTGACTTAGCTGATATTGCTGATGGTACTGTTCCAGTATTATTTGGTGATTACAGAAGAGGATATATGATTGTTGATAGAGTTTCTTTATCAATTATGAGAGATCCTTTCACACAAGCATCTGCTGGAAATGTAAGATACATTGCTAGAAGACGTGTTGGTGGACAAGTTATATTACCTGAAGCAATAACAACAATTACTATTCAGTAATTATAATTTATAGGAGAATATAAAATGTCAATATACGATGGAAAAAGTGGGATAGCGATTGATGAATCATTAAACGCTATCGTAAAAGACGCAGACACAGATTGTACTGGTGTTGATTCTAATGGTTTTTCTGCAGTAACTCATGTAGTTAATGTAGGAGCTCCTGGAATCACATTTAGTGGAACTGATAAAGTTGAGATTGAATTAGAACATTCTGATGACAACTCATCTTTTACAGATGTAACATCTAATACAGATGTTGTAGGTGGAACTGTAGGTACTAATGGTCTATGGCAAACTATTGATGCTGATGGCGACTGTAATGCAGTTTACGCAATCGGTTATGTAGGTGGCAAAAGATACTCTAGAGTAGTTTTAAACTTTAGTGGTACTCATGGAACTGGTACTGTGTTTGGTGTAGTTGGTGTTAAAGGAAGACCTCTTTCAGGTCCTACTTCATCACAAGCTAATCAATAATAAATAAAATTTGAGGGGGATTTTACCTTTTGGTATTTCCCCCTTGAAAATAGAAATTTAAAAAGGAGTACATATGAAAATAAAAATGAAAGTAGATCATGTTGCAAAAGCTGACGATCTTGGTGGATCAACTATGGTTTATAAGAAAGATCAAGAATATACTTTTGATACAGAGTGGCAAATGAAATTAGGAACTAAATGGATTGATAGAGGAATTGCAGAAAAAGCAGTTTCTAAAATAGAAAAAAAGATAGTAGAACCTAAAGAAACAAAAGTTAAAAAAATTCTTAAAAAAGTAATGGGCAAGAAGAAATAGTAATTAGAGATTAAAATGTCAGGACTTAAAATTGATACAGCTTGGACTACATCAGCAGTTGCAACTTCTGACCAAAAATCTTTTATGCGTGTTGATTTTAGCGATGATGATACATTAATTGCTGAACTAATTAAAGCTTCACAAAATGTAATAGAAACATATATAAATAGAGCTATTACAACTCAAACATTAAGTCTTTTTTTAGATAGACTACCTTTCTATAGTGATCTTAAATTACAAGAGGGAATATTTACAGCTCCTGATTTAGAGTACAATTCTAATTTTATTGTATTACCTAAACCTCCAGTAACTTCTGTTACTCATGTTAAATATTATGATAATGATAATACAGCATCAACCTTTGCCGCAACTAATTATTATGTAGATACAATTAGTGATCAAGCTAGAGTTGTTCTTAAAACAGGTTCTAGTTGGCCTACAGTATCAGAAACAAGAAATGCAAACGCATATGAAATAAAATATGTAACTGGTTATGGTGGAGCAAGTGATGTCCCTGAACCAATAGTACAAGCAATTAAATTATTGACTACACATCTTTATGAAAACAGAGAAGCTGTTACAAGTTTATCTGTAAATGCAATACCTTACACAATAGGTGCCTTATTACAGCCATACAAAGTACAAAGATTAAACAGTATATTAGGAGGATAGCATGAGTGGTGTTTCGCCTGTAGGTAAATTAAGAAACAAAATTACTATCCAAAACAATGTATTGTCTGCAGATAACTTTGGTGGATTTACTAGAGCTAATACAACTTTTATTACAGCTTTTGCACAAATTAAACCTAAATCAGCAAAACAAGTATTTAATGAACAGGGTGGTGAAAAGATAAATAATCCACAAGATTTTGAATTTACAATTAGATATAGAGCAAACATATCAACAGCTATGAGAATATTATTTGATTCAAGAACATTTGATATTAAAAGTATAGAGAATGACAATGAGTATGATAGATATATCAAATTAGTAGCAACAGAAAATGTAGGTAATTAATGAATATTAAGTTTCAATTTACAGGTATAGAAAAAGCAGTAGAAGCTCTTGAAAAAGTAAAAGAAGATTTAGAGAAGGATATGCAAGAAGTATTACTAGGTGGTGGACAATTAATTAGAGGTGAAGCTATAAGAAGTATTCAACAAGGTGCTAAATCAGGAAAAACTTATAAAAAATATAACCCAACAAGAACACATAAAGCATCAGCACCTGGAGAAGCACCAGCAAGTGATACAGGTTTTTTAGTAAGTAACATAAGAGTTAAGGACCAAAAAGATTTTGTAGAGGTTAGAAGCGAAGCATCATACAGTAAATTTTTAGAATATGGAACAAGTAAAATGTTAGCAAGACCATTTATGTTTCCAGCTTCAGAAAAAAGCAAACCTAAAATAGCAGAAATATTATTTCAAAAAATTAAACAAAGTTTAGATAAGTTTGGTAAATAATGAGTGATCACAGTTTAGAACTACAGAAATCAATTTTTAATGCTTTAGATGGTGATTCTACTCTACAGAATTTAGTTACAGATGTGTATGATTTCGTTCCTGAAAATACAGCTTTTCCCTATGTAAAGGTAGGAGAAGAAACATCTTTGGATAATGGCACAAAAACACTACAAGGTAATGAACATACTCTTGTCATTCATACTTTTTCAAGGTATAGAGGAAGTAAGGAAGTTAAAGAAATTATGAGCAGAATTTATACTTTGTTACATGAGAGTAGTTTGAGTGTTACAGGAGCAAGTCTTGTTAATTTAAGATTTGAATTTTCTGATGTAATTAAAGAAAATGATGGCTTGACATCGCATGGTTTACAACGATTTAGAGCTATAGTTTATGATAATTAAAATAAAATAAATAAGGAGAAAATAAAATGGCAGTACAAAAAGGAAGTAGCTTTTTATTAAAAGACAACAGCACAGGAACTCCAGCTACAATTGGTGGACTAAGAAGTACATCTATGAGTATCAATGGAGAAATGGTTGATGTTACAACTAAAGATTCAAACGCATTCGTTACAAGTGGAAATGATAAAGCAAGAGATTTATTAGAGGGTGGTGGAATTAGAAGTATGTCAATATCAGCAAGTGGAGTATTCACAGATTCATCAACAGAAAACATTTTAAGAGGTTTTGCGTTTGATGGAGCAATACAAAATTATGATTTAATTTTTGGTGAT
>Ga0222631_1000140_pt1 | contig 22641 bp, 26 predicted proteins | sample AntAcemetagenom5_FD_179826 | JGI IMG/M metagenome (GOLD analysis project Ga0222631, IMG submission 179826) | Saline water microbial communities from Ace Lake, Antarctica - #5 | ecosystem: Environmental > Aquatic > Non-marine Saline and Alkaline > Saline | place: Antarctica: Ace Lake | collected... | reverse complement strand
AAGCGGCTGAGGATCAAAGATTCGCTGACATGCAAGAAAGAATGGCGGCCCTAGATGGACGGTTTGGTGGTTTTGAGGGACGCTTTGGCGGCTTTGATCCCGCCGCTATCCAGGCAAATATAGCAGCTGCTCAAGCCGCCGCTGCCGCTAACGCCGAAACTATTGCGGGCACTCCTGCGGTAGATCCAGACATGCAGGCTCGCATTGATGCAATGCAAGGACAGTTGGGTAACTTTGGCGGAATACTAGATGGCTTTGATCCGGCAGCTCTACAAGCTAACATTGCTGCAGCACAAGCTGCAGCTGATGCTAATGCTGCAACTATTGCAGATACACCAGCAGTGGACCCAGGCATGCAAGCTCGTATTGATGCCATGCAAGGACAGCTAGGTGACTTTAGTGGACGCTTTGGCGGCTTTGATCCTGCAGCTCTTAGAGCTCAGATTGAAGGTCTTAGCCTAGGCACAGGTGCAGGAAGCGCAACTCCTCCTGGTTTTGTAGCACCTACAGATAGGACCGTGCAAAAAAGCAGAGAAGGCGTCGTTGGTCGTAACCTTGGTGGAATAGACAACGATGCTATTAGAGCTCGCATTGACGCTTTACAGAACGGGACGCCTTCTCCGACTGGTGGCCCTTCCCCTTCTGGCAATAACTTTTTAGAGGGGTTGTCACAACAACCACCTATGGATGAGAATACTAGAAGGCGTCTTGAGTCTTCTAAGAGATTTGAGTATGGTGGGGAATCCCCTTCTGGCAATAACTTTTTAGAGGGGTTGTCACAACAACCACCTATGGATGAGAATACCAGAAGGCGTGTTGAGTCTGGTATGGACGGTAAAGGTACTGATAATCGCAAACCTTACGTTGACCCTAGCTCGCTATTTAGTGACCCTGGTTTAGGTGGCGGTGGAAGTAGCGAGCCCCCTCTGAGGTACGAACCTATACGGACCCCCAGACTAATGCCTGGTATTCCTCAAGGCCCCGTGATAGAAGGGCCAGGATTTACGAACCCAACTCCAAAATCAACTTCAGCGTCTGAGAACTGGGCCGACGCATATGTTGAGCAGTATCCTGAGTGGGATGACACACAGAAAGCTGAAGCTAGAGCTTGGGCAGTAGAGAACTATAATCGCAAGGACGGCGAAGAGGGTACAATGCCTTCGTGGATGATGGACTCTGATTTCTTAAAAGGCTTTGAAGCTGCTAACAAAACGAGACCTAAGCCAAAGCCTAAGCCTAAGCGTCAGCCCCCAAGATCAGGGCCTAAGCCTAGGCCTAAGCCCAAGCCCAAGCCTAAAGCGCCGGCGGCTCCTAGATCAGGGCCTAAGCCTAAAGTAATTTCAGATCCGGTGAAGCCAAAGAAAAAGGCTGTTCCACGGGGAAAAATAACTGATAGACGAACCAAAAGACGAGGAAGATAAAATGATGAATAAGAAAAGTATGCCTGGTTACAAAGATGGTGGCTCTGCAGCTAAAAGCAGACGCGGACCTAAGAGCAATAACTGCGGTTTGTTTGGCCGTGTTCAAGGTAAAATGAATGGCGGCGCTATGCAGCCTATGGGCACTACTACAACACAGCCACCGCAACCTATGACCACTACGCCTAGAAGGCCAATACCTGGTGGTGGCCCGACAGCCCCTCAACCTACCGGCGGCGGAAGGGCTGGCGGTAGAGGCGGAAACGCACCTCAACGTCGTGGTATGAAGGCAGCGGCTCCTACAGAAGCGGATATTATGAATATGAAGCCAAGGCCCCCTGGTCTTAAAGGCGGCGGCATGCCTAACATTCGTAATAAGAAGAAACGCTAATGGCTGTAAGCGGAACTAAGACATTTGAGTTAGATGTAGCTGAATACGTTGAGGAGGCATTCGAGCGATGCGGCCTTGAGCTGCGTACTGGTTATGATCTCAAGTCCGCTAACCGATCCCTAAACCTCATGTTGGCAGAATGGGCCAACAGAGGTCTCAACCAGTGGACCGTTGCCCAGAAGGCAATCCCTATGGTTGTAGGTACGGTTGAGTACAGCGTGGACGCCACAAACCCTACTTCGACTATTGATGTGCTTGATGTATTTATCAGAGAGACGATTGGCGGCAGAGCCACTGATGTTCCTTTAAGTAGAATGTCCAGGGCAGAGTATTCGCACCTAGCGACCAAAGAATCTACCGGCAAGCCGAACCAGTTTTATATTAATAAACTGTTGACGCCTACCATTACCCTTTGGCCTTCGCCTGACAAGAACAGCACCTATACGGTGTATTGTAATGCGTTAACCAGGATGGATGATGCTGGCGCTGGTGTTAATACAATGGACCTACCTTTCCGTTTCTATCCGTGCCTTGCAGCAGGATTAGCTTATTACCTGGCACTCAAGAAGGCGCCAGAGAAGGTTGGCATGCTAAAGCAGATGTATGACGAGGAATTTCAGCGAGCACTATCCCAGGATGAAGAGAGGGCGTCGTTTAGAATAGCGCCCGATCTACGCGGATATAACATTGCCTAATGGCCTTTGCATCCAATAAAAGAGCATACGGGATCTGTGATATCACAGGATTTCGGTATCGCCTAAAGGATATGAAGAAGACCTGGGACGGTCTGCTAGTAGGGCCAGATCAATGGTCGCCTAAGCAGCCGCAGCTCATGCCTAAACCGACGCCTATAGATCCCCAGGCATTAAAGGACCCAAGACCAGACCCATCTTCAGATGGAAATGACAACACTGTCTTTACCATGTATACAAATATTGGTAATGGTATTTTAGGTACAACTTTGCAAACATTTGCAATAAGTGCTAATGTAGGATCTGTGGAGGTAACTACAACATGAGCTTTACATTAGCAACTTTAAAATCTACGGTGCAAGAATATTTGCAAGTAAATGAGACCACGTTTAACGACAACTTGGACGAATTCATTCGAGAATCAGAGGATCGCATATTCTCTATGGTTCAGCTGCCAGAGCAGCGGAAGAACGTCCAGGGCACAATGTCACTGAACAATCGGTTCTTAGCCACACCCTCAGATTTTTATGCACCTTTTTCTGTGGCGGTTATTAGCTCAAACGTCTATTCGTATCTGATGTTTAAGCACCCGTCATTTATAAAGGAGTATAGCCCCGATACTACTGTTACTGGACAACCCAAGTATTACAGCTTGTTTGACAACACCGCGTTTGAGGTAGCACCAGTGCCGGACGCAAATTACACTGTAGAGCTGCATTACTTATATAAGCCCGCTTCGTTGACTTCAGGTGCCTCTTCAGGCACCACACTGTTGTCTACGAAATATAGCGACGCTTTGTTGTACGGTACATTAGTTGAAGCAGCAGTGTTCCTTAAAGAAGCCCCCGACGTAGTTGCCACCTTTGAGACCAGGTTTAAAGAAGCCCTCACTCGCATGAAGAATTTGAGTGAAGGCCGAGAGACCAGGGATGAATATAGGTATGACTTACTACGCACGGGCGTGACTTAATGAAACCAATAAAAAAACTTAAAGGCAAGAAAATAGCATTAGTAGGATTAGGCGCATCACAGATTGACTTTGTGATTGGCTTAGAAAACTCGAAAGAATGGGACGAGGTTTGGGTCATTAATTCTGCCCTGGCTGCGTTTGATTACGATCGAGTGTTTATGATGGACCCAGCGAGCCGGTACTTGGATACTGATGATGCAGGCAACCAAACCGATGTTATGCGTAAGCTGCTGCCCCTGGTCACTAAACCTATTTACTCCTGCGTGCTAGATGAGCGCGTCCCCGCTATTGTTGAATACCCCCTGGCTGAGGTTGCTACTTCATCCAAGTGCGCGTACCTCAATACAACAGCAGCCTATGCAGTGGCCTTTGCCCTATGGAACAAGGTGGGACAAGTGGACCTATTTGGCATGGACTTTAGTTACAAACACAACATTCACTTTGCCGAGGCTGGCAGGGCGTGCATGGAGTTTTGGCTATCTAAGTGCATATCAGCGGGAATCGTTATTGGCGCGTCCCCCAGGTCTTCTTTGCTGGATAGCGATGTGCCAGTAACTGAGCGCCTGTACGGCTATCACCGGCTGGATGATCCTATGGTTGCCATGCCAAGCCCAGAAGGTAAGTGGATATTATGCCCTCGCTCCAGGTTGGCTGAGATGGTTGCTAAGCACAAGATGAAGACGATAGAACTGCCCTCCTCACCAGAGCCATACAAAGGATGATGAAGGATAATATAGGTCTTGGCATAGGCCAGGTCATGGTTACGACAACCCACAATCGTGGCCATGACCCAGAGTTTTGGGCGGAACAGACGACTAATAGGATATGCGGAATATCTGAGCAGGCTGCCCCGCATATTAAAGAACAAGCCTTAGCTTTCCGAACCGCAGTTTATAATGTAATATTAGCAGGCATGAGAAGCGCAATTGCTTCTGACCGTGTTACAGTGTCCAATAAACTAAAAGAAATTGGTCACGGTGACGTTGCTAAATTTTTAAAGGAGCTGTAACGATGGCTATATCTTCAGCAATATGTACGTCTTTCAAACAAGAGCTTTTGGTAGGGACGCACAATTTTACTAACTCAACCGGCAACAGTTTTAAGCTGGCGCTCTATACGTCTTCTGCATCTTTGGGTGCGGCTACTACTGCGTATGTTACAACAGGCCAGGCTACCGGCACCAACTACACTGCCGGCGGATCTGCGCTAACTAACGTAACGCCCTTCGCAACAGGCACGACTGCGGTTTGTGACTTCAATGATTTGACGTTTTCAACTGCCACTATAACTGCTCGTGGATGCCTAATCTATAACGACACGAATGCAGATAAAGCTGTTTGTTCGATTGATTTTGGCGGAGACAAAACTTCAACTGCTGGCGATTTTACTATTGTATTTCCGACGCCAACAGCAACGGGCGCGATTATAAGATTAGCGTGATAACTGATGCCGCTATCAAAGATAGAATTTCAACCAGGCATTAACAAGGAGGCCACCGACTACAGTGCTCAGGGCGGCTGGGTTGACGGCAATCTTATACGGTTTAGAAAAGCCCGTGTTGAAAAAATAGGTGGCTGGCTACAGCTTGGCCAGAACTACTATCTAGGGCTAGGCCGTGCGATGCACAGCTGGATCTCCCTAGGCGGCACCAGGTTCCTGGGGATAGGCACTACCTGGAAGTATTACATTGAAGAGGGTAACGCCTATTACGACGTTACCCCAGTGAGACTCGTCACCAGTGCTGGTGATGTGACCTTTGCCGCAACTGACGGCTCCTCTACTCTTACTATTACAGACACTGCACATGGTGCGGTGAATAATGACTTCGTTACCTTTAGCGGAGCAGCAACCCTTGGCGGCCTTGTCACGGCTGAGGTGTTGAACCAAGAGTACCAGATCGTCCTGACTATAGACGCAAACACTTATACGATCATAGCAAAAGACACTAGCGATGCCGTTGTTACTGCTAACAGCAGCGACACTGGCAATAGCGGTGGAAGCACTGTTGGCACCTACCAGATAAATGTGGGCCTAGATACTTATGTCACAAGCACAGGTTGGGGTGTAAATACCTGGGGCGCCGGTGCGTTCGGCTCTGCCAGTGCAATCTCTGCAGTTAATCAGCTGCGCCTTTGGACTAATGACAACTTTGGTGAAAACCTTGTTATTAACCCGCGTGGTGCTGGCATTTACCGCTGGAAAGAAAACGACGGTGTGTCGGTAATCGCTAAAGAGCTGTCCGGCATTGCGGGTGCTAACCAGGTCCCAACCGTAGGTCTACAGGTTATTACCTCAGAGACCGACAGACACCTGGTAGTGTTAGGGTCCGACCCACTAAGCGGCGGCGTCAGGACCGGCATTATCGATCCCATGCTTGTGGCGTTTAGTGAGGCAGAGAATGAACTAGAGTTTGAAGCTCTGGCCACCAATTCCGCAGGCGATGTGCGACTCAGCTCTGGGTCCTTCATTGTAGGCGGCATGAAGTCTCGGCAGGAAATTCTAATATGGACTGACACTAGCTTGTATAGCATGAACTTTATTGGACCGCCATTGACGTTTGCCGTTAACCTCGTTAATGAAGGTGCTGGCCTTATTGGGCCCAAGGCTGCAGTCAATGCGTCCAATGGTGTGTACTTTGCATCTAAAACTGGCTTCTATGTTTACACGGGTGCGGTAAAGAAGCTGCCGTGCAGCGTGCAAGAATATGTATTTGAGGACTTGGATTTAAGCCAGGCATTCAAATGCCACATGGGCCTCAACTCAGAATTTGGTGAGATGTGGTTCTATTACCCGTCTAAGGAAGATGCTACTGGCGAGATTAGCCGGTATGTAATCTACAACTACGAAGAGAACACCTGGTCCATTGGGTCGCTGATTAGATACTCCTGGCTAGATGCCGGCATTGAGGATCTACCACTGTCAGCAGCGCAAGAGTCTGGGCAGAGTCTTATCTATGAGCACGAGACGGGTTACAACAATAACCAGGCGGCTATGACTAATGTATTCGTTGAGTCTGGTGACATGGCTATTGGTGATGGCGACAACTTCTCCTTTGTTAAGCAGATCATTCCTGATGTTGCCTTTATAAGCGACGGCAGCGCAAGCAACACCCCCGCAATGAACATTGTCTTAAAAAGACGCGACTACCCAGGGCAGTCATTGACGACTGACTCCACCACCCAGGTTACTGGAACATCTACCTTTAGCAACGTAAGAAGCCGAGCAAGACAGCTTGTATTCCGGTTTGAGTCTGACGACGATACTGCTGCCGCTGACCAGCTAGGCTATAAGTGGAGGCTGGGCTCTACCAGGATCACCATTCAACCGAGCGGTCGAAGAGCGTGAGCAGGCTCCTAGAGACCAGACTGCCACTTGCTTATGGCAATGATGTAGATGTAGATACATTCAATAGATTGGTCCGAGTGCTTGAGCTAAACCTCGGCTCTATAGACTTCACGATATCACCGCATTTTAACGCCACACAAATTAGTACACTTCAGTTTGCAACGGGTGCTATAATCTTCAACTCAACTAACCAAATACACCAGGCTTTTGATGGGAACGCGCTACGAGACTTGTATTCCCACCAGACCTATCCAGCTGGTCAAGTGATGACATCCGGCTTGGGAACTGTAACGGTAAACACGCCATGAATATGAAATTAGAAGATCAGCTTTTTAATAGTGTCCAATCAGAGATGATGAACCCTGGAACTCCTGCAATGTTTGCAGCTGGAGGCGAAGTTGATATGTCCCCCGCTCAAATGGCCCTCATGGGTCAGGCGCAAGAAGCTGTCGCAGAATCCGCAATAACACAAGATCCTAACGCAGACATTGCAGCTGCCATCGAAGAGATGATGATGCAGGCGCAAATGACTGATGACCCTACTGAGCGCCAGCAATACGAGCATTTAGCTGAAGCAGCTATGGTTGGAGCCAATGCTCCTATGGCTGAGCAAGCTATTGCACTGGCAAATGAAGGCCGCGGTGATGACACGGCTCTTGCTCACCTTCGACCTGGTGAAGTGGTACTTCCCCCAGAAGCATTTGAAGACGAAGATTTTGAGCGCGCTGTACAGAAAAGATTTGAGCAGCTTGATATCGACCCTCACCAAGCTGTTGTTGGTTTGGGTATTGCCTCATTAAACCCTATCACCGGACTAGAAGAATTTGGTTTCTTCAAGAAGCTGGCTAAAGGCGTAAAGAAGGTAGTCAAGAAAGTAATCAAGCCCCTGGCTAAAGTAGCCCAGTTCATTCCTGGTCCTTGGCAGCCTATCGCTGCACTGGTCAACAAGGCATACACTGTCTACGATGTAGCGAAAGGTAACATTAGTCCCCTGGCGCTGCTGACTGTTGCAGGACCTGCAGCCACTGGCGGTAGCATTGGCTCTAATATATCTAACATAACCAAAGCCGGTGGCGGTAGCTTTATGAGCGGCATAGGTGCCGGTCTTAGCGGTACAGGCGCTGCACTGAAAAGCGGTATAGGTAGTTTAGTGTCTAGCCCAATGGACACAATATTTGGTGGAGTGGGCGGCACTAAGGGTATCCCTGGACTACTGAAGACGGCTACTTATTCCGGCGCCGCCGCAGCACCAGGCGCAATAGCCGGAGCTGGTTCTAGTGTATTTAATCCAGGTGCTTTACCTGGTGCTCCAACTGGAATGATGGGCAAAGGTCTTACGACTATGGCCGGCCTTGGTGGCGGAGCAATGCCTGGCGGAGCAATGCCTGGTGTAGCGTCGGCATATACGATACAGCCTGGCGATACGCTTAGCGCAATAGCTGCAGCATTTGGAACGGATGTAGCGACCCTAATGGCTAACAACCCGCATATCACTGACCCCAACATGATTCAGGCTGGAGGTCAGCTTAATGTACCTGGAGCCCCTGCAGCTAATTCTGGCGGTTTATTTACCGGCGGCGGTGCTGATGGTGTTGGAAATTTCGGCATGGCGGGAGATTTTCTTGGCGGTATAACCGACAAATTTGGGCTTACTAATTACGGCGGCGCATCCGGCGGAAGTAACTTTGCCTCTGCGTTTGGCGGTGGCGGCGGCGGCGGGTTTGGTGGTAAAGATCTAGCGGCAATGGGCTTAGCTGGACTGCTCGGCAAGATGGCTTATGACGAAGCCAAGGACGCTAAGGGTGTAGCACAGACTCCTCTGACGACAATGAACTCAGCGGGTCGATACAATATAGAAGCAGAGATAGCCAGGCGCATGGGTAAGGAAGCGCCTAATCCAACCGAGTTTGGTTTGTTACCTGCTAACACTTTCCCCACAATGAGTGGTGGGCGCGCAACCCCACCAAGAGATGAGGAGCCAATGGCAGCCCGTTATGGCGGACCTGTAATGCGGTTTGCTGAAGGTGGCAATGTAGCAATGCAAGACTTCATTAGAATGGATGGCGGCATTGACGGCGAAGGCACAGAGATTAGTGACGATATTCCAGCCATGTTAAGTGATGGTGAGTTTGTAATGACCGGCCAGGCTGTACGCGGTGCAGGTGCTTTCCAGATGAAGAAGGACGGCGGGATTATTACATTAGAACCCCTAGGCAAAGAGTCTAGGGATAAAGGCACTAAACTCATGTATGACATGATGACGTTATTTAAAGATTTCGCAGGAGAGCCGGCATGATTATGTCCCCACAACAGTTAAAGCGTTATGCAGAAGGTGGTGCGGCTGAACCGTATGTCGCAGGCATAAACGTAAACGAAACATCGATGGACGGCAACACTCAGCAGTTACTGTACGGGTTAGACGGCCAGGGTGGATTTATACCTGGTGCTATGAGAGCAGCAGAGCGCAGCTTCTTTGATGAGCAGGGCAGACCCCTGGTCACTCCTCAAGAGATTGCAGGTTTCTCTCCCGATCAGCAAGCAGCCTTTGAAATGGCTCGTGAGCAGGTTGGTTCTCAAAAACCATTCCTTGAAGCCTCACAGCAAGCATACGAGCAAGGGCTCGGCGCTTTAGGCCAAGGCCAACAAGCTCAGCTTGGGTCTCAGCAGCAGTCTCTAAGTGAGCTGCAGCGAGCAACTGGCATACAAGACTTTCAGTCGCAGCGGGGTTTAAGTGACGCACTGGGTGGTATTAATCAAGGGCAGCGACAGTTTGACCAGGCAACCGGCCGATTGCGCTCAGACTTGGATCAACAACAACTGCAAGCGCAGCAGGGCCAAGAACAATTTAATCAAGGGCTGCAAGGCGCAGCTTCTGAATTACAGGGCGGCGCAGGCCAACAGCGTCGCGCTTTAGATGAGCAGGGGCAAATGCTTCGCCAGTCTGGAGACCGGTTTGATAGTGACCTAGGTAGAGTCGAAGGTTTAGCCAGGGACAACACTCAGCAATTTGCTGGGGGTGTTGACCAGGCGACGAATACTCTGCAGGGTGCAGAACGAAAATTAAACCAAGAGCTTACCCAGGCCATAGGTGAAGAGCGTGGCGCTGTCGATAAGTTTGGACAGAGCACCGCAGCGGCTACCCAGCAACTTGGATCTGCTGTTGATCGTTTTGGCAACAGATTATCTGAGGCTGAACAGCGAGGCATTGGTGCCCTGGATGATTACTCAGTAGGATTAGACGAGTCTAGGCAGATGTTGCGTGGCTCTGTGGGGGAATTTGATCCCATCACTACAGACAAGTACATGAACCCATACGAAGATAAAGTCGTTGGTCAAATGATTCAGGATGCTACTAAAGGCTTGGCGCAGGGCGATATGGCGCAGACCGCTAGAGATATACAATCTGGTGGTGAGTCGGCGTTTGGGTCTAGGGCTAGACTAACTGCCGAGGAACGCGCAGAAGCGATGGGCCGTGGTCTTGCTAAAGAAGTGGGTGGGCTTAGAGCTCAGGGCTTCCAGAATGCACAGTCAACGGCTATGGGTGAGTTTGCTAGAAACCAGCAGGCCCAGAGAGGTGTAGGTGAAGGTTTAGCCTCTTTAGGCGGTCAAGGATTAAATGCCCAGACCAGCGCAGCTAACACTCTATCCCAGGGTGCTGCTAGTAGGTTGGGTGCAGACCAGGCGTTATCTGGTCAAATGTCCCAGGATGCACAGTCAACATTGGGTGCAGAAAGAAGTATTGCAGACCGTCTGTCGGCGGCTGGTGGCCAGAGATTTGGCGCAGGCCAGGCAATGTCTGGTCAGCAGATGAGTGGCGCACAAGCTAACTTAGGTGCAGGGCAGAACTTGGTTTCTACTTTAGGATCTGCAGGACAGCAGAGACTTGCTGCAGGCCGCGCAGAAGGTGAGGGTATTGGTGCTATTGGTCAGCAGCAGATGAATGTATCTGGGCAGCTGGCCGGCCAAATGGGCGATCAGGCACAGCAGAGACTAGGCGCCAGCAACCAGTATGGTCAGAACATGAGTAACATGGGTCAGCAGAGATATGGTGCGGGCACCGGCCAGGGACAGAACACAATGCAAATGGGCCAGGCTAGGCAGGACGCCAGAAGCCAGATGGGCAACACTGCTATGCAGTCTGGCGCTACTATGGCTCAAGGCTATGGCCAGATGGGTCAACTGCAAGGCAACATTGGGCAGCAACAGATGGCAGCACAGCAGGGCTATGGTGGTTTCCTCCAGGGCTTAGGCAATGCTAACCAGGCAGCTGGTCAGCAGCAGATGAACAACTTAATGACCTATGGCGGAATGCAGCAAGGTAATCAGCAAGCGCAGTTTGATGCCCAGAGAGCGGCAATGCAGCAGGCGCAGATGGCTCCGTTAAATCAGTACAACGCTATGATGCCATTTGTGAATATGGGCGTAGGGGCCGGTGGATCTACTCAGATATCCACAGCTTATACACCGCCACCTAGCGCGCTGCAAGCTGGTCTTGCAACAGGTCTAGGGGCATTAGGTGCCGCGGGTACTTACATGAATCAAGGGCAGCAACAAGGCGGCTATGACGGGTCAGGTATCGCGGGAGGAATGGGCATATGACCGACCCAACTCTAGATTATTTTGCTAAGCTACAGGCGCTGCGATCTCAACAGCAGCCTAACTCTACTTATGATGATATAAGTAAGAGAGCTTCAGAGCTATCTATGTTGATGCCTAAAACACAGACCCGTGGTCTGTATGGGTTGGCGTCAGATTTAAGCAGGGGCCTTGTGCAACAGGCAGCCAGTGGCCGCCCGTCTTCTATTGGCTATGGTTTGGCTGCAGGATTTAATCTGTACAGCGAGGCAGCACAGCAGCGCCAAGAAAAGGTTGAGGAGATGCGGTCTAAGCTGATGCAAATGGCTTACACTGACCTTGAGAAAAAACGCGCAGACTCTAAAGATCTGCAGGAGAAGATGCTTGATGCAAACTTTAAGTATCAGCTGCAGGCGCTGAAAGAAACTGGCGGGGTCTTTGAGGGTAAGAACTTAGAGGCGCAAATGTTTAACCTTCTTTTGGCTGCAGAGAAGGACCCAACAATTAAGTTAAAGCCTGAATATAAATTGGCGTTAAAGTATGTTACGGAACCGCGCAGAACGCCGGTGCAAACTGAGAGCGGCACGCAGATTATTGAGTCACCAGGTTTAGATGTAAGCGACATATTTGGACCCGCTCCTGATGAGGCTCCACCTGAAGGCGCTACATTTACTGGCAGGTACAATGCTGCTGATGGGAAAAAAATCTTTCAACGCCCTGGGCCGACTGGTGCGATGGAATATTTTACAAAGGATTAAATGATGCCGTTATTAACTCTTGAAGAAATGCAACGCTCAACTACAGAGCCCCCCGTTGTTCAGCGTGGCCCTATGGCGTCAGTGGTTGCCGGCACCGAGAAAGAGAAGAGCGTCTTTACAGCGCAACAAGAAGACTCTGCAAAATATGCTTTCCGCATGATGAAGCAAATGAAAACCATCAATGATTTAATGGACTCTGGATTTAGCCCGCTGAACGCCAGAGACCAGTTTGTAGAGCTGGCTCCTTTTATACCTGACCTGGCTGAGAACGCTATGGCGTCGGGTAAGTATCAAATATTTAGAGATGCTGCTAAGGACTTTACTATGGCTCAGCTACGAGACGAGTCTGGTGCAGCTATTCCAGAGGCTGAGGTTGATATGGCGATGGAGTTGTATGTACCCAGGTTTGGCGATTCAGAAGAGACTATGGCTTCAAAGAGGGATAGAAGAAACAATGCTTTTGAGGCAATGAAGTCTAGTGCTGGCAAGGCGTTTGATAGAACACTTAGAGACACCAAAAAATCTTCCTCGCCGGCATTGACTAGCGATGAGGCACTTGATGTGTTAAAAGAAAGAGCGAAGCGTAACCCTGAGTTACGCGCAAAATTAAAAGCAGCGGGGTTATTGTAGTGACAGAGAAAGCATTAGAAACACTCAGTGACGACCAGCTTCTATCTATGGTTTTTCCAGACGTTCCTAGTGTGGGAAACTTTGACGATGATTTCCTGATGAACCTGGCGCAACAAGACCGTCTCAATTCTATAGACACTGAGTCCGGTGGAGATGCAGGTGCTAGAGCCCAGGTTGCTGCTGCACAAAGTGCAGAAGATAAGCTGGCCACGATTAAAAAGTTTTACCCCGATGCCCTCCCCGTTGAGGTCTTAGATCCACAGAATGGCGCGGCTAGATTTGGTCGTGGCAACTTTGTATTTACTAACCCCGAAACTGGGGGCCTTACTCTTTTTGATGAGGATGTGCGTTTGTTTGGAATGCCCATCCCTACCCTGGGAGATCTTGCTGATGTAGGTCCAGAGATAGCTGAGACCGTTGGCGGCATTACTATGGGCATTATTGGTGCTGGAGCTGCTGGAGCTGCAGCGGCACCTACAGTGCTGGGATCTATTCCTGCAGCCACGGCTGGTTTTGTTGCTGGTGAAGGTCTTGGTAGTGCAGCAGCGCGAGAGGCTTACATTGGAGTATTAGATTATTTCGGAGAAACAGAAGACAACCGCACAGGCACAGAACGCCTGGCAGACTTCTCCACTACTGCAGCCATTAACGCAGCAGCGGGTCCTATCATATCTAAGATCTGGAGGGGCGCTAAGTTTGTTGTAGGCGGTCCTATTCGTTACTCAGTCAACGCCCTGGATGCTAAGGCAAAAGAAGCCTTAGAAAGAATGACTAAAGCTGGGGTAACTAATCCCACCGCTGGTCAGGTTAGCGGTAATCCCCTGGTTAATTTGTTTGAGCAGTATTTGTCTGCAGCCCCCCCTTCTGTAAAGATAATGAAAGAGAATGCAGAAAAAACCTTGATTGAGCTGGACGATGCAACTGCCAAGTTAGCCGCTAAGTATGGTGGAGTGAGAACAACTTCAGAAGCTGCCGACCAGGTGATGGGCGCAGCACAAGCCTCCAGGCTTCGTTATGATGAGAAAGTCACAGCCTTGTACGACGAGGTGGGTGATCTGATTGGAGATACAGTTAGATCCGATGCCGGAGCAACACGGGAATTTGTAGAGAAATATTTAGCAACATCCAAAACTGCTACAGGCGCCCCAGACTTAAACCCTGCTTTAGAGCAGGCTGGTCGATTGTTGAAAGATGCCGGTGAAGGTGTCCTCGATTACAACCAGCTAAAAGGGTTCCGAAGTAGCCTAATGTCTACCGTAAGAAAGGCTGAGTCCCAGGGCGCGCTAAGCCGTTCTGAGGCCAAGGTTAAGGAGCTTATTGGTTATGTGACCTCTGACCTAGATAACCTGGTTAAAGCTGCAGGCAATGCCCAGTTAGATATGTTTGACGGTGTAGCCGGCAAGAAGGCGTCGAGTGTCATACTGAACAAATATAAGGCAGCCAACGCATTTGTTAAACAGAATATGCGTAAGGGTGGAGACATTGCTTTTGTTGATGACGTTATTAAGCGAGGAGAGACAGAAGCCACGGGAGCATTAAGGTATGTGCTTAGTGGGGCAAAAGATGGAGGCGAGCGAATTGAGAAGCTGCGCCGTCAATTTGAGCCTGATGAATTTAATGTTATTGCCGGTTACACTTTAGGCAAGATGGGCATGCCGGCTGGTTCAGCAGCAGGAGCCTCAGAGCTTGGGGAGCAGGCTTTAAAGTCTGGCGCCGAATCTATAGCTGACGCTGGATTCTCTCCTAACAAGTTTGTTAGCAACTGGAACAACCTATCTAAAGAAGCAAAAGAAGCGTTGTTTGGCGGCACTGAGTACGCCGACTTAGCGCCAGCTCTTGATGACCTGGTGTTCACGATAGATCGTGTTGGAAAGTCTGCCTCACAAATGGCAAACCCTTCAGGCACCGCCAGGTTAATTGGCGCTATGGGAACCTTTGGTCCCCTGGCTGCAGAGACTGGGAAGGTAATTGGAGGAGATGGATTTGAGTTTGGTTTAGGTGGCTTGATCGCACCTTATGCTTCAGCCAAGCTAATGACCAACAAGGCGTTTGTGAGTTGGCTATCTAAAGGCGTCGAGATTGCAGCATACAATCCTAAATCTTTCGGGCAGCACATTCGCCGATTGGTTCAGATTTCTGAAGTCAACCCAGATATCCGTGATGAGATTCGCGGTGTTATACAGGGCTTGAGCCAGGAGGCTATCGAACCAATGGACTGGGAGAGCTCATCTTCTCAGCAATCGCCAAACGCTATACCTGAGAACAATGAGATTGGATTCCGCCAGGTGGTTCCCAAGAGTACAGCTGATAAGCTGCTGCCAAATAGGGACGAGCTCATGGCTACACTAGACAATATGACTATGCCGCAAATAGGGCCAGCCTCAGAGTCTATGTTTGATCCGTTACCAACGTCTGGAAGTACCCAGGCACCTGGTACGTTTCAGTCGTCTCTGTCACCAACTATATTACCAAATGACGCCGACAGAGAATTAGCCATGCGTATGCAAGCTAATAGCGGGGGTATCGCGGCGCTTGGCTAGTCTTCAGTGGATGGCGTAACAGATATCATTGCGCCTTCTACATTGTAGTCAAACTCATAACCCATATAGCGGTTGTCGTCACCCAGGTCAATAACCATGTTGCGGCTCACGAGTCGCATTAAAGCTGCTTGCTGGTGTAGCGTTAGCCTAGAAAATAAGTCAATGACCTCAGACGCTTCCAGCACTGGCTGGTAGCTTTGTGGTACAGGTCTTGACGACCCCGCCTTATTAAAAAAATTCACGCATCAATCCCCGCAGCAAGAAACAAACGATCGTGCTCATGCTCGATCAATATCTTCAGCTGGTCAATCTTAGATCGGCGCTGGTCAAAACAAATTTCCTGCAGCAGATCATAGGTGTGTTGGTCAACTGCCAGGCTTTTACGCTGACGGTCCGGTTGTGGCTTTTCTTCTATAGTATTCATGGGTTTTCCCGTTAAATTTGTCTGGACCAGTTTATAGTTTTGTGTAAGAATATGCAAACTATGACTTATCAGATAAAGAACTACTTACTTTCGATGACCTCCAACTGGCCGATCAATCATGCCTTGTATGATGCCGTCCAGGAATCCGTTCCAGCTATAGCCAAATACAGGGCCAGCGAAGGCAAGGAGGACCTGGGTAAGACTGCTATCAACAAGATGTGTAAGCGAGTCTTTCCTGAGATTTATACGGTGCCTCTTTTCCGTCGGCAGTGGTGTAAGATGATGGTGGAAGAAATTAAAGAGATGGAGAAGCATGTTGGATTCCGTCCTAATGATGATGAGGATGTGCTGCGTCAGATCCCTGAGATTGTTCTTAGGGAGCATTGCCCCGAGCTCTACAGCCGTATGTGGTTCGTCGTACAAACCGTTTTAAACCCTATCTTCTTGACCCTGTACCAACGCGACTGTTTCGATATATCCTCGGTTCAGATTGCAAACTACAACCCCAAGGATAAGCAGAAGGGTGCCTGGCACCACGATGAGTCTGCAGATATCTCTGTGGTTATTCCTCTCAACACTGGCGACTATGTTGGGGGTGGCACTGAGTTTCATAATCATGGAACGCTCAAGCCGCTGCCCTCTGGCCATGCTTTGATCTTCCCATCCTTTACTAACCTGCACCGAGGTCTAGCCGTAGAGAGTGGTGATCGGTATCTCCTGGTGTTCTGGCTTCACGATAAGCGCAGAAACAAACACCTTTATGAAGAGGTTGAATAACTATTTTTTCTTGTAACAATTTAAGCAAAGCACCTTGTCTGTCTTTGCAACATACTTGAAAATGCTGGGGTCACGCATGTGGGCCAGCTTGGTGTGGCTATATTGGCAAGATCCGCTCTGACATCCTCGGTCCATTTTCATTAAATCATTTTTAGTAAAGTTGTTCACATTGATCTCCTATGCCCCCCGAAAGGGGCTGTTGGTTTAGTGTCCGTAACCCCAGGCAGTTTGATACTTAGGCTGACCGCCGTAAGGGCTGGCGTTGGCACATCCGTGGGCCTTGAACCCACCGTACTGGTTGATCCTCTTGGCCATGATCTTTCCTATCTTGCGCTCAGGGTTTGGAGCAACATAGTCACAGCTCTGGTTGCTTTCCACAGTGACCTGGCCAATCTTGATTACGTCGATCATCTGACCCTTCTTGGCGACTACCTGGTAGAACTCAACATTGGTCTGGTCATAGCCCCAGCAAGTATCGAAGATATCTCCAACCTTGACAGTGTTGGCAGCCTCAGCCTTGGCAGCCTTAGCCTTGGCGGCCTTCTCCTTCTTGTATTCTGCGTTGGCCTTGACGTTACCGAAGATCTCCTGGACATACTCTTCTCTTCGCTCGACGCTCTTGAAGCAGTAGTGCTTGGCTGGCTTCTGCTGCTTGCCGATGAAGATCATGGCAGCTGGCTTACCGGCACCACTGTCATAGTAGTAGGCTACCGCTTCAACGCCTTCTGGCTTAACCTCAACAGAGTCTCCTGGGATATAAAATTCTCTGGTCATTGTTCTTCTCATCTCGATCTCCTTAATTGCTAATTGATTACCACCTAGCTATATTCCCATATAACGTGTCGTTGTGCAAGTCTTTGCACAAATATATATAGAATAAAAAGATATATAAGTTAAAATTCTTATTGCTTATTGGTCTAACTACAGTGTGCAAATATGTGTACAACGACACGATATATGCTATTATATGTATGTAGGGTAATTAATCAATTTGAGGAGAGAGTGAGATGGAAAAACCCATGAAAGAGTTTTTGTTTAATTTCCAGGGTGGTGGATTCAATACAGTGATGGCCAAGACCCTGCCTGGTGCTAAGAAGCAGGTCATGCAGGAATGGGGTAATCATAAATCATTGAGACCCCAGCTAGAAACAGTACGCCAAGTGTCTCAGAAAGAGTTGAACAGCTGGTTAAGATTATTTGATTAAAGGAGAAAGTATAATGGGTATGTTAGTTAATGTTTACAAGACAAGTTACGGTAGTGGTCCTTTCGGAGGCTTTGACTGCACCAACGGGGGCATCAGCAGCCAGTCTAATACACTGTGCATTACCAATGTTGATGGCCCATTCAACCCTAGCGAGAAGCACCCCGCTGCTGTCCTGGTTATGGCAGAGCCCATTGGCGGCAGCAAGATCTTGCGGATTGAACCAGAAAATGCCGGTAAGGCTTGGACCATGTTTGGCGGTAACTATGCAGGCAGCAGTGACAGCCGGTTCGGTGAGAAATGTAGAGAACTTTTAGGCAGCAGCTGGTATGGTGCGGTAGCGATACATGACAGAATCGAGGGCTAATTATGATGTACGTTGGGTATAAATTTAAGATAGATGGTGCGGGCATCGACTTTAGTGAGACTGATGGCTCCAACGGTATTAAAATGCCAGAAGGGTACGACGTTGGCGAGCATTTTGTCTTAGAGGTAACACCTGAAGGTGGGCTGTTTCTAAAGAGAATTGAACGTCAGGGCCTTCACTAATGGCCGGCAGAGATTGGCCAGATCCCGACTGGCATCACGGCGACCTAGACTGGGTTGAAGCTGAGGATGATGATCTGGAGGATGAGGGGGAGCAAGAGACAGCTTAACGCATTCAGAATAACCCCTTTTTTGCCCCATTACTGGGGCTTTTTTTCGGCCATACGCTTGGCGTATTTCTCCAGGTTCTCACCAAACATCTTCTCAAACCACTGGGCCCAGGTGCGTTTACCGCTGGGCACTATCTGCATTCTTCTCTTCCAGGTCATCCTGGCAGCATGATACTTCTTCTGCTGCGCCCAAAGATCCTCCTTCTGCTGCTCTGCCTCAGTAAATATCACCGACATCAAACTCCTTGATTCCATCCTGGTTATACGGCAGGTAGATATCGCTCTCCCTGCAGGCCATTCCAATCGCTAAAGACTGTTCATTCTTAGCGTCAGCATAGGCTATCGCTTCGTCTGACAGTGTGTAGATCGCAAAAGGATAGGGCGCCATTTTCTCCTGGGCTAAGAAATAAAACTTTGCAGTCGGTAGACCAACAGCTCGGCAGCCAGCAATATAGTAAGCTGCCTGCTGGTGATACTTAAAGGTATTGATCGCAGATTTAAATCCCCTGGGAGATGCGTCTCGGCATGTCTTTAGATCCCAGATGTCAGTGCCAGTGTGCCAGTCTAATTTGCCCTTACAAGGCTGCCCCAGCCATTCCCAACAAAGGGTTAGCTCAACACGGTGCTCTGGCTTAGGAATGAAATCTGCCACCACCTCGCGCCTTTCCATGCACACCTCATACATATCTTGCTTGCAAGGTGTTCGATCTCCAACCGTAGAGAGCCAGTCGGCGTACTCATCCTTGCCAACCTTAGTGCGCCGGTCTACGTTAGGCTCCAGGGCGAATTCATCATGGAATTTGTGGTGCTCCAGGAACACGGTGTGCTGCACCCTGCCCTCCATTAGAGCGGGGGAGTTGTTGAACTTCCGGTTCTTCCAGGTGAATGGGCATTTAGCAATAGAGGTCAGGTCGTGGGACCTCCAAGCTGGTATCGAGTCATAGGTAGGGTAATCAAGGTCTTCGTAAATACCTGGTTTAAAATCCATACTAATCTTCCCTGGGGTCATCCCCCATTGAGTAACGGAGATACCAAACGGACTTAGCTTTATCCTGGTTGGCATCGTTGTACAACTTTTTCCCGCAGCGCCATTGATACTTAAAGGCTGCAATCTCACTGTAATCCTGGACCCGCTCCTGACCAAAGGCTGCCACCATAGCGTCAATACATTCTATGGATGAGTCAGCATAATGGCTTGGTGAGTTCACCATGTCGTGGGCATCGCCCATTTGGAAATCAACCTGGATTGCAGTCAGCTTCTTGTAGCTATCGATCCTGACCTTCTTCCCGTCTAATGCTCTACTCCAAACGCCAGGGCTTACACCTAGGTGTTCTGCCATAGCAACATTGCTTAGACCTAAAGACCGCTGAGTTACCAGCAGTCTGTTAGCCTCGTCCGCACTTAATTGAACCTTCATAAGTCCTCCTAGAATGGAATATCATCATCAATTAATGGTTCATTTTTAGCTGTTTCTGCGGCAGCTACTGCAGCTTTAGCCTGGTCTTTTGCCATCGCTTCTAACCCAGTTGTTCGCTGAGGTGCTGCAGCAACAGGTGCTGGTTGACCTTTCTTTTGCGCTGCTGCCACTTCAAAGCATGGTCGCACAGGATCTTTGTCAGCCTCATCACAACCGCCGATTCTCCATTGAATGAAGCGTGGGAGCTCTTCATAAACGTCACACTGCGCCTTGCTGGTCTCAGAGGCTTCACCGGAGAATTCTTTGCAGTATTCTTCCAGGTCAAAAACTGAGGTAGGGTTGGTTGTCTCTACTCTCTTGGCACCACCGTCAGAACAGAAAATGCCGTCTATCTTAGGGTTTCCGTTACTGTTAAGGACCACGTTGATCTTACAGGTAACACCTAACAGCTTGGTTAGGTCAAATGCCTGCAGCTCATCCTCAGTAAAAGGCTTGTTTCTCCAAGCCTGGAGGTCACGCCGCAAATTAGATCTTTCGTTGAGTGACAAGGTGTAGCCATGAAAGATAGAATATGGCCGCCCGTCGGAAAGCGTGAGTTCAGGGATTTCCCAGAAGATATAAATCTTATGCTTCTTGGATATCTCGCCTTTATAGTCTTCTTCGGCTGTGCCTGCATCGACAAGTCGATAGCAAATAGCCTCGTATGAGCCTGGTGGGACGGTCTCAAAACTTGATTCTCCACCACTTCCTGCGCTTGCTGTAAGTGCCATTTTGCAATTCCTCTTGTTTATGGGTTGTTGTTTGTAACTCTTTGCACTATTCTACACATTCTAACGGAGGTATCAAGATAAATGTCATTTTTAGTCAGTGCAACGAACCACAAAGATAAATCTAGGCCCATAACGGGCAACTTCAGACAAGAATTTGAGGCGTTCCTGGCCACCAATGGGTTGAGCTTGGACCACAAGAAGGGTCTGCTGGTTGATGGCAGCATTGGACGGGCTTATATGGACGTTGATGGTAAGCATAAACTTACCGGCTGGTATCAATTCTGGGCAGATCAGACAATTCCTTTTGGTCGGTGCGGTGATTATCGTATCGACAGTGCTAATCCTACAGCTACCTGGCGCCCAAACAACAGCGGTAACTACAAGATGACCGACGAGCAGCGCGAAGAGATCAAGGTGCTGCAGGATGAAGCTCAGGCTAAGAAGGAAGAGCGTAACAACAGGGCAGCTAAGCGCAGCCAGAATATCTGGGACGCTGCTGCTGAGTGTATCGATCATCCTTACCTGGTTAAAAAGAACGTAAAGAGCCACGGCATCAAGCAGCATACTGATGGTCGGATGATGGTTCCGCTGCTGGACCAGGCGCTCACAATCGTTGGACTGCAGTATATTGACGATGATGGCGGCAAGATGTTCTTGACGGGCTCCAAGAAGAAGGCCAGCTTCTTTATCATAGGCCAGGAGCTGATGAAGGATGCCCACACTATTAACTACTGTGAGGGGTATGCCACTGCTGCCAGTTACTACCAGGATATGAACCAGCCGGTGGTAGTGAGCTTTGATGCGTACAACTTAGCGCCGGTTGCCGAGGTTATATTCGGACATTTTGCCCAGGCTAAGCATGTCATCATAGCTGACTTTGATGACAATGCGACTGGCGAGAGGGAAGCAATCAAGGCTGCCCAGGTCATTAAATCTGGGGGTGGCCAGGCTGAGGTATTTATGCCGCAGTCCAAGGGTGATTACAATGACCACAAAGAGGCGCTGCAGGGTGAGGTTATGCCGTCGCTGCAGGAGGTTGTGATACCCCAAGAGTTTGATTTTGAGCGCAACAGCAATGGTCGTTACCTACACACTAAAGACAATCACCGCGGCGTCCTGGTGACGAATCAGATCCAAGTAGACTACAACGTCATCAAGAAGGCTATCGAGATTGAGATCCCCAACCAGAAGTTTATCGCTGACTTGAAGGATGATGCGGCAATCATTGAGATTGAGGATCGTTGTATTAGGATGGGTATCCCCCATGAGAGGGTACGGTTCAACCTCAAGCTGCTGGCTAGGGAGTACAATCCGGTTAAGGAGTGGATGGAGAGTGTGCACTGGGATGGTAAGACCAGGCTGCAGATGTTCCTGGACACTATTAAGAGTCCTAATGAGCCGCTTAAAGAGATGCTGATGAAGAAGTGGTTGCTAGGTTGTGTGGCTGCAGCGTGCGAGGAGGGCGGAGCTAATTTGGAGGGTATCCTGGTATTCCAGGGCGCTCAGGCCGTCGGAAAGACGCAGTGGTTTGGTAGCCTGGCACCCAATAAGGACTGGCTGCTGGAGGGTGCGACACTCAACCCCCAGGATAAGGACAGTGTAAAGCAGTGTGTTAGCCACTGGATCTGTGAGCTCGGAGAGCTAGGCAGTACGTTTAAACGTGCGGATATTGACCAGCTCAAGGCGTTTCTAACCAAGCGTAGTGATGAGCTGCGGCTACCCTATGATAGGGCGTTTAGTAATTACCAGCGGCGCACAGCATTCTATGCCAGTGTTAATGAGAAGGAATTCCTCATTGATACCAGCGGCAACAGACGGTTCTGGGTTGTACCGGTGACTGAGATAGACTGGCGGCATGGTCTGAACATGCAGCAGGTATGGGCAGAGATCAAAGAGACTATGTACGAGGCTAAGAATAAGTCTTGGTTTCTTACCAGCGAAGAGCGCGGTATGCTGCAGGATAGCAATGAGTTCTTTAGAACGCAAAGTGCGGTCGAGGACCTACTGTTACAATACATACGGTTTAAGAGTGCAGACACCAAACCAGTACAGATGACGCACCTGCTAAGAGACAT
>Ga0222631_1000134_pt1 | contig 22939 bp, 33 predicted proteins | sample AntAcemetagenom5_FD_179826 | JGI IMG/M metagenome (GOLD analysis project Ga0222631, IMG submission 179826) | Saline water microbial communities from Ace Lake, Antarctica - #5 | ecosystem: Environmental > Aquatic > Non-marine Saline and Alkaline > Saline | place: Antarctica: Ace Lake | collected... | reverse complement strand
TCATAACCGCTTTGACCACTTGTTAAAGTTGCATTAGTTGTTGTCCAAGTGGTATCAAACTGATTTGATTGCAACAACAAATTTTCCCGCCCTTTCTCTATGAGGCCATCGCTATTGATACGAGTAGCCGCAAGGTTTAAGCCTCTTGAAAAGTCGAAGTCGCCACTTGCTGTTAATACCTCTTTTACTGATACGTTGTCTATTGAGCCAGTGAAAGTAGGGTTACTTGCAATAGATAAGAGGTAAGAAGATGATTCAATTGTCATATAAGAGGTGTGAACACCATTTGCTGATGGAAAATTAACTCCCAATACGTTTCCGAGTATAGGTACGATTTGACCACTCGTATAATTTGAAATAGTTACTGTAATCTTATATGTTCCTGCTGTGAGAGTTCCACTTTGTGTGGCCCTATCATAACTAACGGAGTTTGTCACATTTAGTTTTCCTGATGAAATAGACCAAGAACTTGAAGATGTACCATATGAAAAACTCCAATCGCTATCAGTAGCAAAATCACCATTGGTGACTAACTCCGCCCCATAAACGGGTACGGGCTTTATACTATATAACTTACCATCCTTCATTGCTGAAGGTATCATTGCTAAACTGCTTTCGTCAAAGAGCTTACTCATAAAATTTCATTTAATTCGTTAATGGTACAATCTCTTCCTTCCGTAGTTCCAAACGCATTAACAACACGTAAGGAATAAGCATCAAACACTTGTGTTGCTGTATCAGCATTCGCTCCATATTGTATAGCGTTGTTGACACATCTCGGAGACTCTACCGTTCCACCATCAGCATCTACCCTTTCTATAAAATCTAATACAGAAGCAAGCAGCCTACCAACAGCTTTTCTTCCTATAAGGGATATGCTGTTTAGTAAACTCATTTAGTCTGCTTTATATACTATTGCTTTGCCAGAAATAACGGAAACACTATCGAACTTCCCGAAGATGATAGTACCCTCGATTAAAGTAACACTTGTAAGAGCATCTCCCACACTTGTAGTTGTTGTGATTACGATATCTGTTAGCGCTTGAATAGAGCGAGAAGACTCACTTGTTGACTCCCCAGTAGATACAAGTCTAAACCCGTAATCTCCCGTTGCTGACTGATAGAAGTTTCCTTCTTTTACAATGGTTTCAAATCCCATTTTGTTATTGTTTTAAATTATATAATTCGTTTATCGTGCAATACTTTCCCTCAGTAGTTCCTGAAGCGGCAACCACTCGTAAGTTGTAAGCGTCAAATAACTGCCTTCCTATACTTACTGTAGGGCTGTTTAATATTGCAGCTGCTACACACTGGTAAGCTTCTATTGTACCGCCATCTACCGATACCCTATCTCCAAAGCCATCATAACCAGAGTAGGTTACTGACCCAGAGTATCCGCTTTTTACGTAAAGGTATTGCGCGGTTCCAGTGCCTTGCACAGTATCTGCTAAATAACCAGAACCTCTATAGGAATAAGCCATTAATCAAAGATAGTTTGGTCAGAAAAAGGTGTTTTATCGTCAAGCACCAAGGAAGCAATTCCACTTGCGGTGTTTAGCGTTATATTTACATAAGACTTTTCTCCCGTTCCTGTTCCAGAAGAAGCCTCGTAGTTCATTGTTAATGCATCCATCCACCCAGAGATAGTTACTGTGTCATTGTTATGTAGAAGCACACATACGATATCCTCCCTGCGGCTCATAAGGTCTATTTTATTAACCTTGTTGTCTACAGCTGGTGTCTGTATGGTTATATCTGTTGTAACGACTCCTAAGCCGTTAGAGGTACTTTTATTCTCTGAGAAGGTGGTAGTGCCATCCTTTGTATTAAACGCAAAGGAGACGCTGTTAGACGTGTCTACTTGGGTAACTAATGTTACATCGGTAGGGTCAAAGGTAATTGTTAAGTCTTTTTGTAATAACAGGATAGCTTTTTTAATACCTCCCGTTACTCTCTTGTTACATTGAATATCAATGTCCGATAATAATATGCTACAATTGAATCCCAAAATTATAAATATTTAACGTTAGTTTTGTTTGGATTTTGACCAATGTAAAAATTGTCTCCAACATTAATCTTATAAATAAATCCCATAGCTTTTTGAATAAAAAAAGGGAGTAGGGTTTTGGCCCTACCCCCTTGAGTTAATTTACAAGATTATCTATTAAGCAGTTGCCGTTGCAAACAAAGCACTGGTAATGCTATAAGACAAGCCTTGCTCGTCACCAGTTAAAGTAAGTTGGAAACGGTTCTTCTCAGAACGTCCTGTTCCAGAGTTACCATCAACAGTTCCTGCGTAAAGACCGTAGTCCATACCAACAACGTGGTAAGTACCAGCAGCAGTCTCAACGAAAGCTACTAATTCAGCACCTCCTTTAGAGATATCATTAAGAGCAGTGATTTTCGCAGCTGTCATCTTAGGAAGTTCAACGGATACCGTAGGTACAGTTGAAACAACACCGTCAGCAGCAACAGTCTTCACTTCACTAAAGACAGAGAACCCATCTTTATTGTTGAAAGAAATCTGAGAAATACCAGTTACCGCTGTTGCAGTAGTGATACTACGTGTTGCTGAGTCTTCGCCTAACGCAGTAAGAGCATCGCTTCTGTTAGCTACGTGTAATGCTACTATCCCTCCAATTGCGACATCATCACAAGAGTAGGAAATATCAGCAAGAGTTATATTACAAGCCATATTATTATTATTTTTAAAGTAAGGGAAAAGGCCGAAGCCCTTTCCCTAATTAATTATTATGCGAAGTTCTTAGCGTAGACAATCTCAGAACCCTTAAGGTAAGAGAAACCTAACTTGAACTGTCCCCAAATCTTGTCAGAGCTTAGTTCAGCTTCATACTTCATATCGATAGCACGTACATCATTGTACTCATCAGTCAACATTACCAAGTTCTGTGGAGCAGCAATCATAAACTCATTAGGTGGCATAGACGCGAAGTGAGCAATTTCCATACCGTAGTAGTTAGGAATAGCACCATCAACAATACCCTGTGGAGTAGTAGTGTACAATCCAGCAATTGCAATCTGGTAATATTGCATAGCAGCAGTTCCCAAGAAAATTACAGGTTTGAAATCACGGTCAGCATCTCCATAAACAGCAGACAACATAACGTCGCTCATTTCTTCGTAAGCACCTTCCATTTTGTCAAGGATATTTGCAGAAGTCAATACAGCGTCAGTGTCGTATTTAAGAACAGCAGCATCAGCAGCCATCTCAGTAGTCAATTCAGTACCAGCTAATTGAAGAGCTTTTTCAGCAGACAATTTAGCGAAGTAATCGAATACCCAGTCTTTAAATTCAGAATCCATAGTTTCAGGATTGTTTTGACCTTTCTTTAGCAACAAGCCACGGTAAGAAGACTCAAGAGCGTTCTTACAGTTTAAGAAAGCCCATTTGTAAGTCGCAACAGTCATTTCTTTTTCAGAAATAGAAGCAGTTGATTGTGGGTCAAAAGTACAAAGGTCGCTACCGAAAGTCAATGCAGCATCGAAAATAGGTACGTTTACTTTAGCTTTAACACCATCAACTAAACGAAAGCGGTTTAATACAGCCGCTGATTTTACCATTGCATCGATAAACAAATCTGGTCGTCTGTCTCCGTATGGTAAGTTTGAAATAGTTACACTCATTTTATTTTATTTTAAAAATGTTTTGTTTTACTTAATTTACAATAATTACTTGCGGTTGAAGAAGTTATTAATCATAGCAACCTTCTCAGGTGTGATGCCATTATAATAAACAGTATTGCTTTCTACTTCCTCAGAAACCTCTTCAGCTTTTTGTTCAGCAGCGAATTGCTCCTCAACCTCAGCCTCGTTAGTTTCTTCCTCAGCGGAAAAACCTTCTTGCATTTCTTCTTTAACCTCATCCTCAACAACAACTTCAGCTATAGGCTCTTCAGCAACAACTTCTTCTTCTTGTTTTTCTTCCATCACCTCTTCTACGATTTCCTCTTCAACAGGGGCTTCCATAGACTCGATGTGCTTCTGAATCATTTCGATAGCACTTTTCAATTCTTCAATGCCAGCGAACTTCTTTTCAAAAGAGTTTACAGCTTCTGAGAGCACGTTATTCTCGCTCTCTAAAGCTTCAATCCTTGCTTCGTACTTGTTAGCGTTCAACTCAAATTGAGCCTCAAGCTTGCCAAGTTCTTTGCCAAAACTAAATTCGTTCATTTCTTCTTGTTTATATATTTGTTTAATATCAGCTTTAATCTCAATAGAGAAACCATTTATCTCACCATTTTTGATTGAAGTAAATAATTCGTCAGACTCAACTTTAGCCTTAACGAATACTGTTCCGTTTGGAAGGTCAAAGCCGTAGTTCATTGACTTGTCGTACTCTCCTTCTTTCATCCAAACTTCAAGCATAACCACCTCGTCCGTATCGTAGGAATGGTTAATGCCAAATGCGTTGAACAAGCCCTCCTTAGAGTACTTGTACATAATTTCTTTTATAGTTTCTTCTGTGAATCGTACATAGTAGTAACCAAGCTCTGGGTCAAACCTTAATATTTCCTTGTTGGGAATCATTATAGGCCCTACTAATTCTTTCTTCTCATCAGAGGTAAACATATTTATCTTCTCTGTGGTCTTCGTCTCATTGAAGTATATAAAGTTCTCTTCTATTGCAGGCTTATCGACAAGAGAGATTTTATACATCCCTTGTTCGATGTCCTTCAGTGTTATATCAAATAGTGGTAAGTTGTCCATATGATTTAATTTACAATTATTGTAGTATACCTTCTATAGTCAAGTAAGCGAAATCATCGTATACATCGCCACTTGCGCTTTTAACAAGTATCTGTGAAGGTGTGAAGTTCGAAGCTGTTAAAGTCTTCAGGAAAAAGTTTAGGTTCGCTAAATTAGCCGTAGGGACTACCATATTAAATTCAATACGAGGTTTCTCGGACTGAAGTATCTTTTCAGATACAGCGAATATATCTGTGTATGCCTCTTCTACAACTCCATTTTCGTCCTCAAACAACAAGTTCCATCCAGCGGTGTTATAATGGAATAACCTTCCGTTAAACACGTGTTGACCATTTATAACGTTTGATAAAGAAAGTATGGGGTTGTTACTAAATATAATCTGACTTTCAGTGTTCATCTCATCGTCTGACCTAAACCCTTCAAGAAAAGTATGAGGGGTTAGCATATTTGTTCTATACAACGGCTTGTCTAAGTATGCAAAGCGAAGTCCAATGTCTTTGTTTGGCGTAAAAGAGTTCGATGTAAATCCTAATTCGTTCGCGCTAAACGCTCCGAAATTAGAGTTAAAGCCTTCGTTGTCAATTTCATTACCGCAAACAGACTTGTAATAAACAGAAGACTTTAGGTCTATCTTTATCTCAGCTATTCCCTCTGTGTTTATCTCCTGTACTGTAGAGCCTATTGTTTTATCGTCATTGTCTAAGTCATCAAAGTATAAACCATAGGACTTGTTATTTATTTCAAGGCTCTTTACCTTGTCCCCTCCATTGCTTATCTTAACGGATTTTAAATCATCTAAAAACTCGTTTATGCTTTGTGTTCCAGAACGTGCCAAAGACAACGGGTCTATTCTAAGCACGTGTTGAGGAACGGAATCGTCATACTCGTAAAACAATCCACACTCAAACCTTTTAAGTATAGCGATTAGTATTTCGGAAAGTGTTAATGGACAGCTTTGGTTTATAGAGTCTTGAATAATAACCTCGTCTGTTGTTTTGTAAGGCAGGACATCAGCGTTGGCCGTAAATTTTATATCTAACTGACCATAAGAATCAATACGCGTTACCGCTTTTCTAAACTGAGAAACGCTATACGCTACATTGTCTAAGTAGGGAGCAGAAGAAATATAATGCGCTGCGTTAGATACATATGCCTGTGCAACATCTAATACTAAATCCCCATCAAATGGCTCAAGGAAATAGTTTACACTGTACTGACTACCACTATCAACCATAAGCTCTTCATCTGTGGGGAAAAACACGGTTGTTGGTTCAAAATCAAGAGTGTCTTTATAGGTAGATTCAAGAGCAGCCTCTAATATTGCTCCTGGATCAACAGCTCCCTGGTCTGGACAAATAAAGAAGTCGTAATCAGATGCTCCAGTACTGTCGCTTTTGTTAGAAAACCCTTGGCTTGTTCCTGACAAGTTAGAAACATCGAGAAGTATGTCGTCCCCATTTAATGAGCTTTGAAGGGCTATTTTCTTAACGGGTTCCCCATCCCTGTATATACCAACGTATGCCTTCCATCGCATAGTCGATGCTGGGTCTGCTTCCTTTATTCCGTAAACCATCTTGTCTTCTGCGACAATCGGTATCTCAAACTTTAGTCCCTCTAATATAGCAGAGGTAGAGCCAGAGTTTAATGATAACGATGAGGTGAAAGAAACCTTTGGAGCGAAGAACCCTCTTATACCATCCTCGTCAAATCCAGATGTATTGTCGTAAGGATAGAAGTCCATACGTTTTTCAGCACCCCAGTCTACTAAGTCATATAAAGGCTGACCCTCTCCATCTGTTCCGTAGTTTCCTGAAGTTTCAATGTTTCCGAAATAGTTGCAATGTATAAGTTTATCATCACCGTTAATATCGATACAAGACTCAAGACTCTCGTTTGTACCCGCCCACGCTGGTGACTGACGTACGAAAAATTTCCTTGTGTTGATGTCTTGTTTAGCAAGTATTCTTGCTGGAGGAATAAACTGAAGCTTCTCTGGTTCAAAGTTCGCTAACCCCGTTGTGCCAGAGTAAGGGCCTAACTCAAAAAGTTTAGAGCTCACACCTAAAGGAAATGCTGCAGAGCTTATATGAGATGCTAAAAGAGTGAAAAACGATTGAACAGAGAACACGGGAGCTATTCCCGCTCTTGTCATACTTGGCCCATACTCTAAAAACTGCCTCGCAGCATACCCAAACCTACCGTTTATATCGTTACAGAAATCTATATAAGGAAACGATATAGGACTTAAAGGTGGATTAACACCTATAGTTCCCTTTTCGTTATCCAAAAACGTAGCCATCGTGTGCCTTGTGGTATAATAGTTATCGCTGTATATATCTCCAAGAGGCTTGTCCTTAATTGCTGTTATGTATTTCGACAAGTAATCCTTCAGCTCAACCTCTATATAAGACTGACTTGAATTATACTCAAAAGACTTTACGTTTAACACACCAGCTATAATAGTTTCTGAAGAACCGAAGACTGTTATCTTGAAATAAAAGTCTTGCTTCGGGAAATCAATTATCGCAGATGTTAATGGGTTAAAGTTAAATCTATCAGAAGATTGGTTAACAAGTGTAAGAGGTATTTTAAGGGTTGTGTAGAAAGGTAACTTAATCTTGCTTACATCAAGGCTATCATAAAAATCTAAGTCGTACTCCAACTGCTGGTCAGGAAACAAGTCAACTTTTTTATAACTATTGACAACATTGTCCGTACTAATTTCTAACTCAAACTGCATTAGCGTGTAGCTATGTTAAATTCTAAAGAAGACTTAAATTTGTTTTTAAAGACATCAAAGTCGCTGCCTTCAAAACCTACTCCGTAGGCAACATTATCACAAGTGTCTACAAAGACTACATCATTAGCTAATATAAGCTCTTTTGTTGATTTGTACTGAGTGTCTAAGAAAAACTGTCTACGTTGACTGGATATTATAAGCTTATATTTAACAGAAGAGTTGTACGTTTTATAAGCACTGGAATACAGCCCTTTTTCAATATCAGATATTATTCTATAAGAAGACACATCGTTGTATAATATATCAGCTCCTGCGTCCCAGTGACTTGAGGACGTGGAGGAAAACGAGTTCGGAACATCCGAATATATCTCGCTGTCAAACTGAAAGGTCTTTGTAGATGTATTTATACATATAGCATAAACCCCTTTGACATCGTCATAGGGTATATACACTGCATCATTAAGCAAGAAAGTGCCTGATGATATTGTGAACTGGTTCGCTAAAGTTTTTGTAGCGGTAAAGTTTTCACCCGTATCTGGTGCACTGTAAAATATATAGTCAGCCATTATATTCTGTCGTTTCTGTCTCTAATTCTACGTTCTGTTGAATTGCTTCGTAAATCTTTATCCGATATGTAAGCCCTTACTGGTTTACTTACACCGATTGCCGTTGAAGTAGTTGCTTCTGCAATAGCCTTTAGGTAATCTACACTTTCGTTTAAAGGAGCGTTTACTAATCCCCCTTGAGCGTACTTAAAGTTACCGATTGTAGGAGAGGTTCTCCCACTCTTATTAATCTTATCTAACAAGTCCCTGTGCATTGAGGTAGCTCTTTTGTTGATGATGTACTCACCACCTTCCATTTCATATCCACCCTGTCCTTGTACAGAGAATGGTACTCCTCCCTCGTTGTGTGAAGGGCCGTTTACAACACCCCCACCAGCAAACTTCTTAGGGAAGAACTTTCTTTGCCCGATAGCGCTTAACTCAGCACCATAGGAAGCGGTGGCTAAAGCACCAGTAATGGCCGCTTTTGTAAGAACACTTACGGGGTCAGCCGTCTTGTCATAAGCAATAAGAGTAGGTATAATAGACGCTATTGCCTGAAGATAATCCACACTCGCGTTTTGTCTATCGCTTTTTTGAGAAGCGTTAAACAATTTTCTGTCTAAATCATTCTCGTCGCGAATCTGAGCCTTTCTAAGGTCTTTTTGCTTTTGACGATACTGTGATTCCGTGATAAGTTGATTGTCTAATTGAGACTTAATTATGTTCTCTTCTGTTTCATACCTAAACCTGATAGCGTCCAGCTCTTGATTTAATCTATTTTTAGTGTTCTCGAGAGAAACATCGTTAAAGCTATTTATAGCTTCAGAGGCAGTCGCAATAGAATCAACAATAACATCTCCCCAGTCTAAGCTATCAGAAACTCCTTTAGCCGCACCCTTCGTTTCTTTTTGATAATCTTCTGAGCCTTTTTTAGCATTTAAATAAGCGACAACAACCTTGTCAAGCATATTTTTCAGTTCTTCATTAGCACCTGTGTTGCTCTTTAAAGTAGTAATAGAAGAGATTAAAGAAGCCTCTAATGAATCCTGTTGAGCATCGTATTCAGCCAATGTTATTTTCTCATCAGAAAGTTGTTTGCCAAGTTCCTGAAAGGATGTCTTGTAATCAGATAATATGTTTATACCTTCTTGACCTATGTTTGACTGAGTAAACTGAGTAAACTTTTCATAAGATTCAGAAGCCTTGCCTATTTCTGATATAAACTCTGGATAAACACTTATAAGATTTCTTATTTTATTAGCTGAATTACTGTATGCCGCCTGCACAAGCTTTTCTTGCTTTAACCTTATTTGAGCAGCATCTTCAGCACCTTTTGAACCCTCGAGTTCTAAATCAGTAACAGCTTTTACCCTGTCTGTCTCCGTGTCAAGCTCTGACTGTATCCTAACTAACTCATCTTTAAAATTATTTTTCCTTAATTCCGCACGTAATCTTTCTATTTCTTGTTCTTTCTTGTCTAACGCATTCTGTGAGTTACCCACCTTATTAAGAGAGGTTACTATTTCTTCATATAGTGCTATCCTCTTCTCTAACACCTTCCTTCCGTCTACATCATTAGAATCGTTATAAGCCTTAGTTGCATCGGTTTGTGATTTTTTAACTTTTTTTAAAACAGCTTCTCTTTTCTCTTCCGTTAGATTGCCTAATGCGGCTGCGCCTTCAAGTTCAAGTAGAGCGTTTTTAGCAGCGGTATACTCATCATTAACTGCTGATTGAGCAATTCTTTCTTCCCTTAATATAGATGCTCTTTCCATTGACACATCTGTAAGACCTCTAACTGTAAGAAGTAGGTCTTTTCTGTATTTCAGAAGGTACTGCTCTAAAGTGATTCCCTCTCTTTTCACATTGGCTGTTAATACACCTGCGGTTTTGTCTGTTAACTGCCCTGTAGAAACCAGTAAATCAATAAGTACTTTTTCTGTATTTATAGCTGACTCTTCAATGGTTTCATCAAAATCAATTAACGATGATGTTAAATCCTCAAATTGACCTTTAGTTTCATCAGAAGCTTTTGATAATATTTGAAAAGCTTTTGCTTGTGATGCTGTTTCTGGACTGAGTAACCTTGTTAAATTTATAAAAAAACTTGTCTTGGTTATTACCTCTCCCAAGGACGTAGAAAACTTGTCATAAGCCGAAACAAGTAGTTTCATTTGACCCTCCGTAGACCCCATCTGTGATACATTGGCATCAAATAACCTGCTTGATGTTTTTAGCTCTTCACTTAAATCTTTGTAGCTTTGAACATTCTTGCTTAATGTTAATCCCTGTGATGCCGCTATCCTTCCAAAGGTTTCTACAGATTCAGCAGCTTGTAGGTTGCTGTTTCCTAATTCTTCAATAAACTCATTGAAAGGTCTTCCATCTTTCGCTGCGGCTATAAAAATAGTACGGAGACCAGTTCCTGCTTTAGAGGCCTTAAACCCATTATCCGCAAGTATCCCCAGTAGTGCTGCCGTTTCTTCAAAAGTAACACCTATTTGAGAACCAAGTGGGCCAACATAACCCAAGGCAGTGCCAAGGTCTGTTAACGACAGCGCTGTTTCGTTTACAGCACCAGTAAGTATATTAGCAAATCTATCTGCTTCTTCAGACGTGGCTTGAAATTGGTTTAATGTTTTCTTTAATACTCCCGCAACTCCGCCTGCATCTTCACCTAACGCTTGAGACAAAAGAGCAATAGGTCTTGTCAGGTTTTCTATTTCAGATGTTGATGAACCAAGTTTGGCTAATTGTTTTTGTAATTCAACAACTTCTAAAGATGTTAAGGATGTAACGCCAGCTACTTCAAACACAACGGTTTTAAGTCGGCTTATATCAGCTGCCGTAAGGCCAGCCACTGCACGAAGGTCAGCCAAAGCCTTTTCTAACGCAATAGCTCTCTTTGCGGAACCTATAGTCAGCTCTGTAAAAGCTCTGCCCGCGAGGTTTAGTAATTGATACGCACCGTAGAATGAAGCAATAGTTTTTATGTTTTTCCCGATGTTGGAAAAGAACCCTTTGTTTGCCTTAGTGTTTCCTTTTGTTTGTGTCTCGTTCTTCTTTAACTCAGTAGTAGCTTTCTTTGTCTCTTTAGCGGTCTTGGTCATAGATGCAGATGTCTTGTCTGCACTCTTTGATAACTGCGTAGTCTCGCCTTTTAAGCGCTTTATTACATTTTCAAGATTTATTAATCCTCCAGAAACCTCTTTTACAGATTTCGCAAGCTTTTTTAACGCGTCTTGTAAAAACTGTATTCTATTACCCTGCTCTGCCATTTTATAATTTGCTTAACATTTTATTTAACTTGTGTATCACCGTCCCATATGTATAGGCTGGATAATCATCTAAATATCTATTGAACGCTCTTTGTAGAGCGCCATTTAATCCTTGCTTACCTTTTAACACACTGAGCCATCTACTTCCTTTATATCCAACGGAGCTTAGTCTTGGTCGAATCATTTTAGCAAGAATCTTAGCGACACTATGTGTTACTTCATTTCCATAGTAATAATATGGCTTTTTGCCATTAAACAGATACCACCCCGAAGTGGGGTATCTCCTTGCTTTTCTCATTACCCATTTAGTGAGAACCTCTACCTCAACTTCTTTAATAAAGCCTTGGCTTAACTCATCTCCATAAAGAGCCATATCAACCTTAACGGAAACTTGCTCTATTCCAATACCTAATCCAAGATAGCTGTCTACCTTTATTTTAGAGATTATGTTTTTTGACCAAATAGTATCACCGTCAACATTTGGTGTTATAGACTTCTCGAGTCTTCCCGTAACCCTATGGTTATAAGAGCCACTACCAGATTCACCATTAAGGTTCATCTTCAGTCTCTTGATTATCTGAGAAGTTTTTAGTTCTCTTTGTAGATGGAAACGAATAGCCCCTTGCTGCTGTTGTTTAGCTGCTCGGGGGTTTTTCATTCTATCTACATTAACGGCCATTAAAAGTCAATACCCATTAATGATGACTTGCGTCCTATCAAAAATGTTGCTGAACAGACAGCCGCTGTAATGTTATAATCTTCAGCGGAAAACCCTTGAAGGTTTACCTCTTGGAAGTTCTGCTCTCCAGAAAGGTTGTTTATTAGGTAGTCTTGTAGTTGACCTATTATAAATAAATTCTCTTGATTAGAGTTTATAAGAGATAAAGAGTTGCCTGTAGCAACTTTATCAACAACAACAATACTGAAGTCAACATCGTATACTGGGGAACCATCCTCACGGGATATGTTTGCGTTGTCAAGAGATATAAACATCCCTCGATGATTAATCTCTATATTCTCGAGGTCTTCTAAAGAGTTTAGTAACTTAAACTCATTTACCATCTTATGGTCGTCTCCGAATTGCTTGAACAACTCGTAAATAGTAGTTAAATCGTTCACTATAGTCTTTTTGTAATTTACAATTTACTCATCATTTGGCTCTTGCGCTGTTCGGCAGATTCTATTTTATTTTTTTGAGCCAAGAAACTCATCTCTGGTAACACAACCCGCATAGAAAGCATATAAGTCTCTTCATATCTATGGATATCCTCTCCTGACAGAAGTCGAACAATGCTGTACCAATACCATTGTTGTCCAAAAACGTTGTCAGCTGCCGTCTCATCGTCCATATCCTTGCCATCGGCATCTTCATCCACTGGGTCATAGAAAACTCCAGAGAAGTCCTTAAAAAGAGTTTTGTTTCTGCTCGTTATAAATTTCTCTAATATGTAGTAAACATCTCTTAGGTCAAGAGACAATATATAATTCTCGTTGCTAATCTCGTCATCTATGTTTTCGTTATCAAACTCCTTGTGGTGTTTAGGTCTGATGATTAGCTTTAGGATTTCTAAATCTACGAGATGGTCTGGTAGCTTTGTTTTACCCGTTATAATTTGTTCGAGCATTATAAACTGGCCTAAAACAAGTTCATCTATATTTTGATATACGTTTCTGTCTTTAAATATCTGATTATTAAGCCGTGTGTTTTCCGCAACTGGGTATGACTTCTTTGAGCTTCTCGTAAAATATATAGACTCAAGAGGCTTTAAGCTCTCCAAGAAATCAGCAAGTGACTTCCCTTTACGGATAAAGTCCATTAAGCTTATATGCTGTCTAAGGGCAATCATAAGAACATTGTTATTCCCCCATCTTGCTCTTCCTTAGCGCAGTAAGCTGCAATTGCCAAGCTCATCACCATATCATCGTGCTTACCATCAGTATTACTAAACTGTAAGTTTCCAGTAATAGGGTTTTTCTTGCTCTTGAAATCATACAGCTCCTTTATTAGTTCTGTGTTCTTAGGTATCTTAATTATTTTGTCCTCAAACAACTTGATTAAATTCCTTACCATCTCTGGCTTAGACTTCGCTGTGGTGTGGAACGGTATTAATTTATACATAGTGTCATCCTCCGTTAAATCATCAAACAGTAAATCATTGTTGTTAACCTCGAAGTAACCAGCAGCCATAGCATCATCGTGCTTAAAGTAGAAGTCCCGTATACGCTGCTTAAACTCCTCGTAGTCCATTCCCTCTTCCTTGTAGTTGAATCTATCAATGTCTATTATCCTATAGTCCTCTGATAGCGCGGTTAGCACTGTGTAATCTTGGGCAACACCAATGTCCATACCCATATACACCCTTTCACATTTACTATCTATATTCTCAACTATAGCGTCCTCTACATTACTAAATAAAGCATTGCTAGATACTGGCCTACATAAAAACTCTTGGTCGAACTGTGCCTTAGTCATACTCTTTTTGATGCCTAAGACCGTCTTAGAGACACTATCATCGTTAAGGTCGAGATAAGTGCGCTTGATGCTTTTTATCTGCTCCCAAGACTCTTCTAATTGACCCTCTTTGTACCATTCGTAAAACCAGTTAGGCCCATTAAAAGTAGAAGAGGCACATACCCTTCCATTCGTCCTTGTTACCATAGGCAATAGAACCTCATTAATAAAGTCCAGCTTCATATAAGCAACCTCATCTAAGTAGATAAAGTCTAAAGTAGCACCCCGAAGGTTGTCCCCACTATCCGCAGAGCGGAACTTAATAAAGCTCCCATTGTAAAAGTAAAGCTCGTTAGCCTTTCTATCGTACCTCTTAATTATCTTTGCCCATAGGTCTTGGTGAGCACTGAACATTGACTCAATGTCCTTCATCACTTTATTGGCTTGGTCTTGTATTGGAGATACCCAGAACATACGGTGTTTAGGGTTGTTTAAGGCCCTTAGTACACAGTCGTTTTGCATAAAGAACGTCTTACCCGTTTGTCTACCCGCTACTATTGCTGATATAAAAGGCTTGTCATCATTTACTAACTTATGGAAATCCACCTGAGGTGTGGTAGGCTTATAAAGCTTTATATTCATCTATTCTTCGCTAAAATCTATGTCTAAGAAACTATCGTTCTCCTCCACAGCTGCTGTTAAATCTATTGTAGCCTTAATGTCAAACTTGGTCTGCTCTATTTTAGTCGCAGCCCTATACCCTTGCATATCATTGATAATCCTAATAGACTCCATAGCAGCCTTCATATCCCCTCCTGCAATGGCATTGTCCCTAATCCTAATTAATGCGCTTAGGTTTGTTCCCTTTGCCGCTTCGATGCTTGACATCTCCGCATTGGCAAGCTTCATCAGCTCCTTGTAGAACGCTGTTCCGTAGTTTCTCCTGTCTCTGTAGAAACTCGTATAGTTTAAGTCTTTGGAGAGCTTACCTGCACACTCCATCCCCTCGTTTCTAATGCCCTCAAGGAACTGCTCCTGTAGGTCGGTAAGGTTTATACCCTTTCCTGCGATTACGGTACCGCTTCTGTCTCTCTTAGTTGCCATCGATATATCTATACATAGGTATGTTATGCGCACCTAACTTGTCCATAAATATTAATCCCTTGTATTTTGGAGACTTTTCATCTAAGTGATACCATTTCCATACACTGGTCTTCACCCTCTGTATACAACTCCCACAAGCGGTATTAGGGCTTTCCTCTTTTCTGAAGTAGATGCTCTTTCCTACCATTGAGTTATGGAATTTAAACATCTCTGCTTTTAGCTCGCCACTGGGAATCCCACTCCCCGCTAATCCTATTAAAAGATTCTTAGTTGTCATAGGTTTTTAGTTAATGTACAAAATGAATTACAGACCACATTCAATTAGCGCTATAAACAACTCACTTAAGAAGTTTGTATATAATAATTTTACTTATTATAATAGTACTTATAATAATAGTACTTCTTTATACTACTATATCCCCTAAAGGGATATAGTATAATAAATATACTATTATCTTAATATACTATTATTATAAGGGAACTTCCTCAAGAAGGTAGTTCACCTTAGACTATTAGATTCCTTTTAAGGTGCTTTAGAGACGTTCTAAGAGGTTTATATGCATAAGTGATATGATTGTAAGGATTGCGCTGGTAAAGGCGCTTAGAACTCCCCCCCGCTCAGTGGGGTTAGAGTATATAGAACCATTCCCTTTGCCGGTCACTACTTTCACCTTGCATACTACAACCTTTATAAGGCTCTTAGACGATAGACGATAGTATGTAGTACTATAAGCTTTGTAAGGGCTTAGGACGGCTGTAATGGGTGGAGGTTTAGAAGTAATACCTATACCCAAACATACAGGGGAATTACTCCAACAAAAAAAGAGCCCTAATATAGGGCCCTCTTCGCTGTTGGTTGTTGTACTTGGTTTACAAATAGTTTACTATTCTTTTAACCTTTGTTTTATTCTTATTAAAATAGTTAGTATATCCACTTATTAGGCTGCTATGATTGTCGAGGGCTTCAATATATACCCTTTGCTTTGCTTTAATGTAGCAGCGTCCTGTGGTGGTGATTTGTATTGTTGCGGGTCTTACTCTTATCTCTTTAAACATAAGTAGGCTTTATTTCCTCGCCTTGCTCGGTGTATATACTTTGTCCTTCCCAATGTATACCATATAGCAGGCTCTCGCCTTTGTACTCGTTCCAATTGTTTAGTACTTCGGTGGGCGTTACTATCTGCCGTCCATCGTGAAGAATAAAAGCGCTACCATTGTAGATGTTCGCGTTTAACTCTTTTAATTCTTCCTTTGTTTTAAATTGTTCCATCTGTTTAGAGTTTTATATAGTTGTTTAATGGTTCCATAATACGAAGCCGTTTTCATCCACTTGACAAAGGAAGTGCCCCTCATCGTGTAGCTCTTCCATATCCTCGACCTCTCGCCCTTGTTGCTCGTTATAGTCCTCTAGGCTGTCGTACTCGCTAAAGTCGCAGCATATGCCGATTACGTCCAATTCTATCTCTTCCTCTGCGTCGTGTTCGAACTCCTCGAAGGCTTCAAACATATTGCGGAGCGCATCCCTTGAAAAGTTCGTTCTGTTGTGTAGCTCAAAAGCTCTTAAAAAGTCGTGTACATTTATTGTCTGTTTCATTTTCTTGCTGTTTTAATGGATTGAATGAATAAAGAGGAACCCGCTAAACACATAAGGCCGAAGCCTGTGAAGAGTTCGCGGTTACTTGGTAAGTCGTACCGGCTTGGGGGTGGTAGCTCGTAGCTCATCCCTTGAGCGATTAAAATAATACCGAAGAGGAAAATAAGTATTGATATTACTTTCTCGTTGTGTGTTAACTTTTTCATAATGGGGTATTTGTTATGGTTGTATATTCTTCGCCTGTAAGCCTTGATAGCTCCTGTATTACTTCGTTGAGGTAATATATATCGTTTGAGCCCTGCGCCCAATTAGAACCGCTTAGAATACCGCCTTTAGAAGGGGTAACTATTTCCTGTGTTCTGGTGTTAACAATGTAGTGTAGTTCCTTTTTCATAATGCTTAAGTATTGCGCCCCCTTGCGGGGGCTGGTTATTATTATTATTATTCCTTTATTCCCCCCCTTTTTATTACTCTCTTTTGAGCAGCCACGAAAGCACCTAAGTTTTTGTACTTACTCACCTGATAGAAGCCGTATACATTACGAAAATGACACGTATACTCTTGCCCTCTGTGGCCGTGCACCTCACTTACGAAAGTGTAGGTAGTAAACTCTGTACTTAAGTCTCTTGAAAGTCTTATTCTTGTTATTTCCATAATCGTAAACTTTTTTTTTGTTATTCGTCTGCTTCCTTGCTTTCGATACTCAAAGAAACAACAAATTTATCAACTGCCCAAACTTTAAGCAATTTATTTTAAATTATTTTCTTGGTGCTTCCTCTTTATATGACCTGCGCACGTGATACAATAAAGAAACGACAAAACCAAACCTTTTTTAATATTTATTTTTATCGGTTGGTAATTCTTGCACGTTCTATCAAGTGGCCGAAAGTTTGGGTAGCTCTAAGTATTTTAACCTACCTTTCTGAGTATTTTCACCTAAAAAATGTGTTTTAAAATCTTCTCCCGTTACAGGGGGGTAACGCTATATATTGAACCCGTTTTACTTGGAAACGCGAAGGTGTCAAAAAACTGGGGACTTTTTCTATAACGTGAAGTGCTGAAAAACCTGAGGAAATAAATTATTTTAAAATAAAATATTGTTTATCCAAAATATAATTATACATTAGCAGAATAGAAACAAACAAATATAAATAATGTAACTATGGAACCACACGTAAGAATTGAAATGGCTAACTACATATTAAAGGAAAGTTCCACTCCTCACGATGACATAGAGTGGTTGATAGCCAACCTAACACCTAAGGCAAAGGAGATAGTGAAACAAGACCACCAGAACATTTGTATAAAAACTAAAAACTAATGGAAGAGTTATCGAATTGTTGCGGAGCGCCAAGATGGCTTGATGAAACAGATATTTGCGAAGACTGTAAAGAACACGCAGATTTTAGTGATTGTGAATAATTTTAACTACCTTACATAAAAATAAAGAAGATGGATATAGCAAGATTTGATGGAACGATACAAGTAACCTTTAAGATAAAGGGAAACATTAGACCAAGCACTTACAACAACCAAGATGAGTTTGAGGATTGGGTACAACTAATGGTAGAGGACAACGAAGCCGAGTGGCTTAGTGTAGAGATAATTAATCACGAACTAATAACATTAGACTAATGAAGACCTACTTTAATATTACAGACCTCGAGGAACGTGTTCTAATGGACTTAGTTTGGATGGAACAACGTACCAGAGGGTACGCAGGAGATAACTACAACGTGCAGGACTCAGCTATGCGTACAGCGATGAGTGACGGAGCTATGAGAACAGATAACTACTTTAAGATATAATTGTTATGAAAAGAGATTTAATAGAGGAGTTTTACGCTTCGAGCGACGAGGTTCTTTTTGCAGATGGATTTGATGAAGCAATCATTGGTTTTGAACCCAACCTATGGAAGGTTGTTTACTCAAGAAGTATATGTATTGATGTTCTTATGAGCACAGGACTTGACTTCATTGATGCCGTAGAGTATTTAGAATTTAATACTTTTGGAGCTATGGTAGGTGAGTTAACACCGTTGTTTATTGATGACCTTGAATATTAATAAAAAAATATCTATCTACATTTGGTAGTTTAGAAAATAGTTTATATATTGCAGAAGATTTGAGACACAGGGTCTCTAATATGTTCTTTGACTTACGGGGTTGCTACGAGTAAAGAGGTTACAAGATGGGTTCGATTCCCTAACGTGGTTCTAATTTAAAATCATATAATTATGAACTATAAATATGAGGTAGAATGGAATGGTGATTTAGACCATATAAGATATGCTCAAGACTTTGAGACTATTGAGGAAGCAAGGATAGCCCTTGCCCTACACCACCACAGAGATGCAGTACTAACAGTTAAACAACTAAAGGATGAGTGATGAAAGAAGCCGATGATTTATTATTAAAGGCTGACTTAGAAACACTCTTCGGTTTGTTAAGTAAGTTAGCGGACTACTCTCAAGGTAAGGAGGACAAGGAACTTATCCGAATCCTCCTTAGACTTGACGAGTTTGTGGAAATCCACAGGACAAGAACCAGAGATTTGGTTGTCTACCGAGATACTATTGAGAGAGCAAGAGAAGAGTATCTTGGTTTAAAACTAAAGTACGATGGAATTAAGGAACATCTCGCCTTAACGAAGAGTACTCTTAACAAAGTTATGAACGAAAAAATAAATACAGATGAGAATTATGGATTCTAATACAGCCCAATTTATTGACGATGAGTACCAATTTAACGAGTATGTTAATAACTTACTTGAACAGAACGTGCAAAGCACGGACTAAACACTTAAAAGTATTATACTATTATATTTATAATACTATTACCTTTATAATACTATTACCTATTTATACTACTATTACCTATTTATACTACTATATCCCTTTAGGGGATATAGTATTATAACCTAATACTATTACTAATCATTATTATACTATTATACAACTATGAAAATAACAAAAGATAATTTAAAGGCTTGGTTTCCACAAGACCGTAGGTTCCTACATTATTGTGCTAAGTTTTATAGCTTGTCCTTTCACTCAAAAGATGTTGTTGAGGAAGCAAACTTTATAGCTATCAAGAACGTAATGGCTCTTTACAATAGAGAGCAAGAGTTTGAAAGCGAACGCCATATGATTGGAACTGTTATGAGCAGTTTTAGATTTGCTATATTAAACGCTTACAAATCAATGGAGGGTAGGAACAGAAAGTATCTTCAGGTAAGGAGTGAGGCATCGTTGATATATAACGGTATAGGCTCTGGAGACCATAACCTATACGAGGCTGCTTGTGTGTCTTACGACAAGCCTTATGACATCGTTCACGAGAGACTTAATGAGTTTATTGATACTCAGCTACCAATCATAGAGAGAGAGGTCATTAGAAGGTATGTTATGGACGGAGAGGACGCTAAGGTGATTGCCGAAGACCTTGACATTACAATAAAGAATATTCACTCCGCAAAGACGAGAGCTTTTCGGAAACTTAGAAAATTTAAAGAAAGATTAGATGACACAGTCGATACTAAACCCAAGCCTGTTAATGACAAGCGATATATTTCAGCGGCTATTAGCCAATTACGAATCCAAATGGCTATTGAATCCGTTGCGAAACAGCCGATTAAGGTCAGTAGTTACAGCGAGGCAATGTCTTTCTTATATCCTAAAGAAGAAGCTTGATTTAGGCTCAAGTGATATAGGTAGGCTGTTAAAACAAGGACACGCTACACAGATATACTCTGATAGAGTTGTAGGTGATATGATTCACATAAGAGATGAAAGCTATCTAAGGGAGATAGTTAAGTGGTCTGAGATATTCGACGAGGTGCTTCCAAACAATGCAATAGCAGAGCACATTATGACAGAGAAGGTTCGTGTATTATTAGATGCGTACGTTTCTGATAAGAGTATTTCAAAAAGGATTCTTGAAAAATTAATCAAAGAATATTAACACCTAATGGGTAATGTGTGGTTATCGTGCGTATATTAGGGAAGAGAGTAAGTAATCAATTAATCAATTTATACTATGAGTAAATTAAACGCAGCGTTAGTAAAGGTTCAGTCAGAACTTAAAGCGCCAAAGAATCAGAGAAACAATTTCGGTAAGTACAACTATCGTAGTGCAGAGGATATCCTTGAAGCAGTCAAACCCCACCTTGCCGCTAACGGATTGACAATGACTATTAGTGATGTTGTTAAAGAAGTAGCGGGTATCCCTTACATCGAATCTTCCGTAGGGGTTACAGATGGTACAGACATCGTAGTTGTTACAGCACAAGCAGGGATAGACCCCAACAGAAAGGGAATGGACATTGCTCAGTGCTTCGGAGCTTCATCTTCGTACTCTCGTAAGTATGCCTTGAACGGAATGTTCTTGATAGACGACACGAAAGACCCAGATGCTACCAACGACCACGGAAAGTCCCATAACGCGACAGCGATAAAAACCTCAACACTTTTAGATATGACTTCTGAAGTTAAAGCTAAGATGATTGCAGCAGTAGGGAACGGCAAGAAGGCAGCAGTAGAAACTGCGTTAGCCAAGTATGTAGTGACCGCAGAGGTTCGTAAAGAAATCTTAGGATAATGGATGTCCTTGAAAGATTTGATAACGATGAGATTTACTATGCGGACAGAGAGTATCTTTCCAATAGTAGCCTTAAGTTATTGGCAGAGTCTCCAACAAAGTTTGACTTATGGAGAAAGAGTAAGTGGCAACAAGCAAGTAATGTTGCCTTTGACGTAGGACACGCGCTACACGCTCGTTTCTTAGAAGACAAGGTAACCTATGTAGGATGGGAAGGACAGCGCAGAGGCGCGGAGTATAAGCTCTTTAAAGAGGAAAACCCACACACCCTTGCACTTACTCAAAAAGACTTCCAGATTGTGGAAGGTATGTACGATAAACTGTCTAAGGTACAAGCTGTTCAAGATATTATGGGTATAGATTTTAGACCCGAAGTACCTGGCGTTGGTGAGTACACAACAGCAGCAGGAAACATTGTCAAGTTCAAAGGGAAGGCTGATGCCTTAGCTTTTGATGGTGTGTCCACCTACTTAGTAGATTTAAAGACTACTAAAGACCCAATGCAGAAGTGGAAGAAGGCAGCCTACTGGGGCTACGCCCAACAAGCCGCAATGTATGTACGCTTATTTGATGTAACAGAGTTCTACTTCCTCGTAGTGCAGAAAGAGTTTCCTTACGAGGTTGGAATTTACAAAGCATCAGATGAGTTTTTAGCGAAGGGAGAGAGAGATTTAAAAGCATCTATGAACCTATATGAAAAACTATTTATAAATGGAAACTACCAACCCTATCACGCAGACATTGATGTCTTATAGTAACCTTGAGAATGTAATAATCTCTGGTACAAGCACCATAACGGGTGTAAATATTATAGACATTATGTCGAACAACAAGAAGAAAGAAATCGCATTAGCAAAAAGTATTGTGTGTGCTGTTTTTAACCACTATGGTTATGGAGTGAGAGAGATATCAAGATTGATTAACATCGACCACAAAGGTGTTTCAATTTATGTAGGCTCACACGATAACCGAATGGCTGATAAGAAGTACTTAATCAAGTACACTAAGGTCAAATCATTTGTTGAGAACTATGAGTTGTCAAATGAAGTAAGCTTAAATCGTATGAATGAGATTGCATTTAAAATAGCAGCAATTGAATCTAAGTACGAACATCTGAAAGAATTATTAACAAGTAACTAAATTAAACAAACAATTATTATGGCTGACGACAAAGTATTCGTAGGTAAGACAAGTATTGTAACCACTAAGTTCGGTGAAATTGTAAAGATAGCCTTAGGGCCACAAGACTTCGAGGTATTGCTAAATGCAAAGAACGAGAAGGGCTGGGTAAACCTTGAGATGAAAGACAAGAGAGATGGCGGTAAGTACCTCCAACTCCAAGGTGAGTACACTGGTGCTAAGAAACCACAAGCAGTGAATGACACAGAAGACCTACCGTTCTAACCACAGATAGGTAGTAGTTAATCAGGAGAGGGGAGAAACATCAATACTCCCCTCTCTTTTATCTTAAAGGGATTGCGATTTAAGGCGGTAAACTGATAATAATTAGTCTTTACTTGGGTAAGTAACACCGACCTTTCTTCGCCCCCTTATCACATAAGCAGTCCCCGTTTTTTTAACTATTGCAGCTCAAAGTGAGCCGAATAAATAATAAATACGGCTCATTACACAACCATCGTTTTGTTAACGTCAACAGAACGTTGTTATTTGTCCAGTTTTTACTTGAATAAACTGTACGCACAGAGGGAAATCAGTTTCTATCTGTGAGTATAACAAACTAATAATCAGTAAGTTAGGATACTTAAAAAAAATAAAGGAACTATGAAAAAGAATGGAGTAGAGAGAACCTACCACCCAAATGGTCAGTTGGAATCTAAAACCAACTGGAAGGATGGTGAATTGGATGGGTTATATAAAGACTGGTATGAAGATGGCC
>Ga0222631_1000131_pt1 | contig 23250 bp, 23 predicted proteins | sample AntAcemetagenom5_FD_179826 | JGI IMG/M metagenome (GOLD analysis project Ga0222631, IMG submission 179826) | Saline water microbial communities from Ace Lake, Antarctica - #5 | ecosystem: Environmental > Aquatic > Non-marine Saline and Alkaline > Saline | place: Antarctica: Ace Lake | collected... | reverse complement strand
CTAGTAAAATTAATAAGAATGATTATTTATAACTTATGAAAAATGTAACAATTTATACAGGTCCACTTTGTAATTTTTGTGATGCAGCAAAAAGATTATTAACTAGAAACAATGTTGAATATAAAGAAATTAATATTGCAACAGTTGATGGTGCAATGGATGAAATGATTGCAAAAGCTAATGGTAAAAGAACTATTCCTCAAATTTTCTTTGATGATCAACACATTGGTGGCTATGATGAAGCAAGAGCTCTTGAGAAAGAAAATAAATTACAAGAACTTTTAAAATAATTTAAATTTTTAAATAATTTGATCTAAAAATTATAATGCTGACAAACTAAAATCAAAAAAAGCACTATCAAATTGGGTCATTACATTTGAATCTCCCATAGATAACGTCACACCTCTAGTATTGTTGTATTTAATTTGAATACCAGTTGTATCAGGGGTAATTTTTAAATCTAATTGCATAATTCCTTGAATAAGTGAAACTCCATTTGAAACTCCACCTACACAACCTGTTACACCATTTTTTATTTGATCTGTATCTGTACCTCCAACACCATCTACTAACGTACCGTTTGATTCTAACATATATGCGGCTACGTTTGCTGTTGTACCCTGAAAAGTTAGTAAATGATTGCAATCATTAGCACCATCCATTGTTAGTGTATTCACACCAACAGTTATTTCTGCTGCCGTTGCATCAGATGCACAACTAACATTTCCTTTAGCGAAAGTATTAATTCTATTCTCGTATCCGTAAATAGTGCCTAGGCTTGAAACTTTTGTTACACAAGTTGTCGTAGAATTAGTTCCATCACCTACGTTTCCATTAAAAGTCACACTTGTAGTAAATTTAAACGTAGAGCCCAATGTTATAATGCCATAACTATAATTTCCATACGGTACAGCAGTGTAATCTGAAGCTGTGCCTATTTGAGTACCAACTCCTTTAGCAATTGATACTTCAGACCCGCTATCATTTTGATAAAAAGTAGAACAATCTGATCTATCAACAACTGCTAATGTTGTTGGTCCTGTTGGCTTAGATTTGCAAAGCTCTACTCTATACCAAGTAATCTTTTGACTATCAGGAGTAACTTCACAATTTGTAGTTCCTGGTTGTGTTATTACACCCCCAGCATTTCCAGTACACTCAGGATTACTTCTAGCAACACTTCCTGATGGATCAAGAGCATTTGCAATATTAGAATAAAAAACTGAAGCTAAAAAAGTTAAAAATAATAAAATAAAAAATGCTTTTATATTAAATGCTGCTTTCATATTAAAATCCTATTACAGTTAAGCTCATTTCTTTTTGTTTGACTATTAAATTTTGTCTTCTAACTTTAACAAATCTTTGATCAGCAACTGAAGTCAAATTATAAGCTTTGTCGCTTATGCCAATTTTCTCTTGGTTATTATTACAACAAGTCCAAGTTAATCTTAAAAATTCATTGTCTTCAGTAGTTCCATCGTTACTTCTTTTACCAACCTCAATATTAAAACCTGAAAATTTAGCCTCTAAGGACATTTCATCTCCTTTTTGGTCAGCTACTCCACTTGCACCTTCCCAGTTAAAAGATCTTAAATAAAAATTTGCCCAAGGTAGATATGGTAAAGGTGCTCCCAACTCAACATCATTACCATTTAAAGCTTTTTCTTGTACATTGTCTAATCCTGATTGCCATCCTGATAAACCATAATATTGATTTGCTCTAAATGAACCAACACTAGATATAGCCTCAATACCAATACTTGCTCTTTGATGATCGTAATCTAACTCATGATCATAAAATAAATTAGCACCTAATAATAAAGTGTCATCATTAACTAATTTTCTTTTACCAATTCCTAAATTAATTGTTTCTCTACTATCATCTGATAAAAATATACTTCCCTGAGTAAACAGTGTATTTTTTTCATCATTTATATCTGACAAAGGTTTAACAACTAAAATACTACCAACAACCTCATTTGTAGTTCCAGAGCTCAACTCAACCTCAACTGTCTCAAAATTTTGACCTAAGGTATCACTAAGATACTCACTAAAATTATTTATAAATTTATTTTTGATGTCTGCTGCTTGAGCTGTGCTGAATACTGATAAAGCAATTATAAATAAAGCAATGATAAATTTTTTACTCATATAATAATGTTACATTAGATAAAGGTCTTTCAATAGTAAACAATTAAGAAAAAAAACTATTTTGGGTATTTTTAGTATAAAAAAATTTATATTTTAGACTTAAAAGTCAAACAAACACCATTATTACAATATCTTTTTCCTGTTGGTTTTGGTCCATCTTCAAAGATATGACCATGATGACCACCACATTTTTTGCAATGGTACTCTACTCTATCATAACCTAATAAAGTATCAGTTTTAGTTTCAAAAGCATCAGGTAATGATTGATAAAATGAAGGCCAGCCTGACCCACTTTCATATTTAGAGTTTGAATCAAATAATTTTTCACCACAATTAGTGCAGTGGTAACTGCCTTCTCTCTTCTCGTGATTTAACTCACTCGTGCCAGGTGCTTCAGTTCCATCTTCAAATAAAACTAACTTTTGCTCTGTCGTTAAATTTTTATTAATTTTTTTAGTCATAAATTTATTCTATTACTCTTAAGGGTTTACCGGCAACACAAGCCTCTAAATCTTCAATCATCTGTGTATAAAATATACTGTAATTTTCTGCAGTTACATAACCAACATGAGGCATTAATAATGCATTTGGTAAAAACCTTAGTTTATTACCCTCGGGTAAAGGTTCTTTTTCATAAACATCAAGACCTGCTCCAGCAATAACATTAGTTGATAATGCTATAATTAAATCATCCTCATTTATAATGGATCCTCTTGAAGTATTAATTAAAAAAGCAGTTTTTTTCATCATGTCTAACTCTTTTAATTTTATTAACTCTTTATATCTCTCTCCGCCTTGAACATGGATCGATAAAAAATCTGAATTTTGAAGTAAATCTTCTTTGCTACACGGCAGAACATCTAATTCTTTACAGGTGTCTAAATTTAAATTTTCACTCCAAGCCATAACTTCCATACCAAAAGCTTTTCCAATTTTAGCAACTTGTGATCCAACTCTACCAAGTCCTACCAAGCCTAAAATCTTACCCTTAAGTTCAAAGCCAATAGTGGTTTGCCAATAACCTTGGTACATATTATCAATTTCTTCTTTAAAGTTTTTAGCTAAACCCAAGATTAATCCCCAAGTTAATTCAGATGTAGCTGCAAAACCAATTTCAGTTCCACAAACTATAATTTTTCTTTTTTTTGCAGCTACAAAATCTATAGCTTTATTTCTTGATCCACTTGTGATAATATATTTAAGATCGTTTATGTTATCAATTAAATTTTTAGTAATGGGAGTTCTCTCTCTCATTATTAATAGTGCTTCAAAATCCGCCAGCTGTTCTATTGCGTCGGCTTCATCTATAAAAGGTTCGCTGAATATTTTAAATTCATATTTTCCTGATAGTTTTTTTAAATCAACAAACTCTTGTGATACATTTTGGTAATCATCTAAAATAGCAACTTTAAACATTTATAATTTTTTTGTTTGATAAAAATAAACCTATTATAATTAAAATAGAGCCAATGAAATGAAAAAATAGAAATTTTTCATTAAAAAATATTATTGCAAATATTGTGCTAAATAATGGTATTAAAGATAAAAAAATTCCAGCTCGATTGGCACCAATTATTGCGACTGCTCCAGCCCAGCAATAATACGATCCAATGCTAGGAAATATAGCAACATAGAGCAAAATATAAAAAAGATCTTCGTTTACAACTAGTGTTTTATCGTGCATTAGCTCATATAAAAATGCTGGGAGTAAAACTATTAAACCTAATGAGCAAAAAATTTGAACAAGCGCAAGCAATGATACTTTAAATGTTCTTTTTTTTAAGAACGCAGAATATATTCCCCAAGCAATCACTCCACCAAGCATAAACAAATCACCCTTATTAAAGTCTAAGGAAAGTAAATTATTTAAATCGAGTTTGGTAATAATCACTAAAATTCCCAAAATAGAAATTAATAAACCTGATAATTGGAAAATATTTGTTTTTTCAATTTTTAATAAAAAGCAAACTAAAATAATCATCGCAGGTATTGCGGTGTTAAAAAGTGAGGCATTAATTATCTGTGTATAGTTCAAAGCACTATAGGTAAGGGAGCTAAACATGCCCACACTAGTAAATCCTAATAAAAATAATAATGGTAAATTTTTTAAAATTTCTCTTTTTATTTTTAAAATTTCTCTAAAAGTAAATGGTAATAATATTAACCAAACAAGAAGCCATCTAAAAAATGATAAAGAAAAAGGTGGTATATTTTCTATAAAAGCAATTTTACCAACATTAAAATTACCCGCCCAAAACAATGTTGCACATACCAACATTAAGTATGCTTTGGTATTTTTTTTCACTTAGTTGAATCTCAGTGAACTATACGGCTTTAAATCTAGATTGGTATTTTCTTCAGCAATCATTCCAGCTATTATTTTCCCTGAAATTGGACCTAATGTCCATCCTAAATGATGGTGGCCAAAACAGTAAAAAATATTTTTATGATTTTTTGATGGTCCTATTACTGGCAAAAAATCTGGTAGACTGGGTCTAAATCCCATCCATTCATCTTCATGTTCTGGTAAATCACCCAACATATATTTTGCGTTATTAATTAAATTTTTAACTCTTCCTTTAGATAGTGGGTTATTTAGGCCACCAAATTCAACCGTGCCAACAACTCTAAGCCCCTGTTCCATTGGCGTAATACCAAAGCCTCTATTAGAAAAAATTACCGGTCTATTTAAAAGATGATCACAACCTTTAAAGTGAACATGATACCCTCTTTCTGTATCAAGAGGTATTTTTTCATCTAAATTGTCTGTTAATCTTTTAGAAAAAGCTCCACATGCAATTACTAACTTATCAAAAATAAATCTTTGGGTTTCAGTTTTTATAGCTGGTTTATCTCCATCAAAATTAATGTCCTGCACATTCATTTTTAAAAACTTTCCACCCTTTTTTAAAAATAAATTATATAACTTTAAGAGAATTTTTTTTGGGTTTCTCGCATGTCTACCATATTGATAATAAACACCCCCATGGTAAAATGGTTTTATATGTGGCTCTAAATCGTGAATTTCTTTTGGAGTTACTACTTGTTGATCAACGCCCAACTCATTTCTAACTTTAATTTCAAGTTCTCTACTTTTTAAACTTTGATCATTCCAAATATATAAAATACCTTTTTTTTCAACTAAACCTTCTAAATCTATTTCATCAAACAACTCATCATATGCTGGTAATGCTAAATCTAAGATTTGATGCATATTTTTTGCAGTATGCATCATTCTTTTTGTTGTACAGTTTCTTATAAATCGTAGAAACCACGGGATCATTTTGGGGACATAGTTCCACTTAAGAGCAAGTGGACCTGTTGAACTTAAAAGCATTGCCGGAACATCTGCTAAAATATCAGGTCTATTCATTAGCACACATGCATAAGGTGAAAAATGACCTGCATTACCATAAGAGGCGGCAGGACTACCTGGTTCATCTCTATCAAAAATTGTTACGTCAAAACCTTTTTTTTGTAAAAATAACCCATTAGATATTCCCTGAATACCAGCTCCAACAATTCCAATTTTTAATCTCTTATTCATTATGCTCTATATAGTTTCTAGATAAATTTTTTTCTAGCGACAAATTCGACTAATTTTACTTAAAATACTAAGCTATTAGCTGCTTATGATTAATTTTAGCACTCATAACAATTGAAAATCCAATCATAGTGGCAAGCATTGATGATCCTCCATATGACATAATGGGCAGTGGTGAACCAACAATAGGTAGTAGGCCTAGCACCATTGACATATTTACAGAGACATAAAAAAATATGGCAGATCCATAGCCAAAACAAAAAAGTTTAGAAAAATAGCTTCTTGAAATTGTGCCAATTTTTATAATTCTGTAAATAATTATAATGTAGATTAATAGCAATCCTAACGAGCCTAAAAAACCATGCTCCTCAGCAAATAAAGTAAAAATAAAATCGGTATGTTTTTCTGGTAAAAATTCTAAATAACTTTGTGTTCCCTGTAAAAAACCTTTCCCAGTAAGACCTCCTGAACCAACTGCTATTTTAGATTGAATTATCTGATAGCCAGCGCCCAATGGATCTCTGTCAGGATTTAGAAATGTCAAAATTCTTAGTTTTTGATATGGTTTTAAAAAAGATATGACAAAAGGCATTGAGATCAATAACACTATAAAAGAATAACTAAAATATTTAATGTTTAATCCTGCAAGCCACATTACAACTAGACCACTTAATGCAATTAATATTGAAGTTCCTAAATCTGGCTGTGTTATTACAAGCATAATAGGAAGAATAAGAATTATCAATGCAACAAATATATGCTGAAAAGTGTTAACCTCTCTAAGCTGAGCCCGGTGATAATATTTTGCAAGACAAATTATTATTGCAACTTTCATCAATTCGGAAGGTTGTAAATTAATAAAATATAAATTTATCCATCTTTGAGATCCTGAAGCTTTAATACCATAAAGGGAAGCCCAAAATAAAAAACCTAAAATAATGATATAAAATAAATAAGCAAAATAATGCCAAATTTTTATATTAAAAAATGATAAGAAAATCATCATAGAGAAAAAAATTATGAATTTTGATATATGGCTTTTACTGTGAAGCAAAATCTCTCCACCATCTGTTGAATACATCGAAAGAGAGCTAATTAAACCAAGTAATAAAATGCAAGTTAACAAAATATAATCAAAATTTCTTAATTTTTGAAAAAAAGTTAATTGTCCGCTTAGTGAAGTGAATTGCATTTAAGTATTAAGAGCTTCTTGTTTTTGAACTTGTTCTCTAAGATCGTGTCTATCAATAATTAATTTAAATAGTTCTTTTGCAATTGGTGCCGCTGTTGAACTTCCAGAGCCACCATGCTCAATTACTACACTTAGTGCATATCTTGGATTTTTATATGGGCCAAATGCTATATATAAAGCGTGGTCTCTTTCGTTATATGGAATTTCAGATGTATTTAAATCAAGTTCTCTTGCTGCTTTAGTAATTCTCCTAACCTGAGATGTACCTGTTTTTCCTGCAAATTGATATTTTGGATCTTCTATCCTGGAAGAATAAGATGTTCCTCTAATCTCATTGGTTGATGCAAACATTGCCTCTCTAACTAGTTTTATATTTTCTAAGTTTGAAAAAAGTTTACCGTATTGATTTTTATTTAAAGAATTAAAAAAACCTTGTCCTTTTTGGAGAAGATTCTTATCAATATTATTTATCTCTTGACTGATTAATAATTTTATTTCCTCTGCTGTTTTGTCATTTTTTTCTACAGTTATTTTTGGATAAATTTTAAAACCACCATTTGCGAGTTGAGCGGTCATTAAGCATAATTGTAGTGGTGTTGTTTGAATGTAGCCTTGACCTATTCCAGTGATTAAGGTTTCTCCTAAAACCCATCCTTTTCCAAGTGTATTTTTTTTCCACTGTGTATTCGGTACTAATCCTTTTTTTTCATTACTAAACGTTTCGTTTAAAACCTTATCGCCTAGCCCAAATTTAACTGATGTTTCTCTTAAACGATCAACTCCAAGTTTTCTTGCGATTTCATAAAAATATGTATCGCAAGATTGTTTCATTGCTTCTTTTAAACTAACAACTCCGTGGCCTTTTTCTTTCCAGCAATGATAAGTTTGTCCGTACATTTCAATTTTTCCAGTACAATTTACTTTAAAATCCTTTGTTATTATTCCATTTTCTAATGCTGAAAGTGCGACCATAGGTTTAAACGTAGAGCCAGGAGAATATAGTCCTGACAAACTTTTATTAACTAAGGGCTTTAATGGGTTGTTTCTAATTAATTGCCAGTCATCTTGATTAATTCCAAAAAGAAATAAATTTGGATCAAATGATGGGGAAGATTGCATGGCTATAATATCTCCAGTATAAATATCCATTATATTTATTGATCCGGCGACATCCTTTAAAAGTTCACCACATTGTTTCTGAATTTCCGTATCCAGTGTAAGTTTAATAGTTTCGCCCTTAAAACCCTCAATGTGATCAAGTTGGTTAATTCTTTTACCATAAGCATTTACTTCGTATCTTTGGGTGCTGTTTGTACCGAGTAGTTGATCTTCAAATGATTTTTCTAAGCCTGTTTTTCCAACTTTAAGGCCTGGAACATGATTGTCTTTAACATTTTCATTACTCAATATATCTTTCTCACTAGCTTCACTAACATAGCCCAAAACATGAGTATAACTTTCGTTAAAAGGATAATTACGTGATACAGACATTACAGGTTTTGCCCCTACTAAATCATATAAATAATAATTAATTTTAGAGAACTGCTCCCAAGTTAAATTATTAGAAACAATCAATGTTTCCCAAGGTTTTTGCTGGTTTTTTTGTTTTATTATTTTTTCAAATTCATTATTATTAAGACTTAAAATTTCTTTTAACCTTAACATTAGATATTTAAAATCTTCTACATCCTCTGGAATAACATGTAGTTGATAAACTTTAAAATTTCCTGCAATTACATTGTCAAAGTAATCTAAAAACTCACCTCTAACAGGGGGTAGTTTCCATTCACGGAGTCTATTTTTATCTGACAAAGTAGAATATTTTTTATTATCTGTAATTTGTAATGAAAATAGTCTTGCTATTATTCCTACGAATACAATAAATTTAGCAGCACCAATAATAAACATTCTTCTATTAATGGTATGAATTTTTTTTACTCCGAAGTCTTCACCTAACATTAAAATTACCTTCAATAAAATTAAATAGAAATGAAAAAATAAAATATAATAATGAGGTAAAAACAACGTTTACCATTTGACTAATATAGCTTACTTCATAGTTAAAAAATAAATTAAAAATCACAAAAGATAATGAATTAATCATTAGAATTGTAAGAACAAATGATATCCAATCCTTTATCAAACTTTTTCTTAATGTTATGGCTCTAAGATAAGCAGCAACACCACAGAGTAATAAAAAGATCAAACTACTCATGCCAATTGGTGTACCATTAACAACATCATTAAATAAACCGGCAATAAATATAAAAGAATACCCTAAGCTAGAGTTTCTTTTTAGACTAAAATAAAAAATTAGAATATATGAAAAATTGAATGAAAAATATTTTAAGTTTAAATAATTAAAATCAAAGTTATTTAATACAGATATAAAAAGTAAAATTATTGGTATTTGTGTTAATATCTTTTTTATTATATTTTTCTCGTTTAATTTTGCCATTAGTTCTCTTCTTTTTTAAAAGATAAAATTTTTACAAATTTTAATTGTGCAAAATCAGAAAAAAACTCTATCTTTTGATCTTCATTTTCTGAATTATTAATAGTTATTTTTCCAACAGGAATCCCAGCTTTAAACAGATCACCAATACCAGATGTGTAAATAATAACGTCACTTTCAACTATGCTTTCATTTTTATTGTACTGAATGGTTCCGTAGTCTTCTCCTGTGCCTGATAATATTGATAACAAACCTATAGGTTCTAAGATGACTGGTATCTTGCTATTTAGGTCTGAAAGCAGCAATACTCTAGATGAGGTAAAATTTACTTCGACTATCTTTCCAACTAAGTACTCATTATCCATCACTATGGAGCCTAAATTAATACCGTGTTTACTGCCCTTATTAACAATAATTGATTTAAAAAACGGACTATTTTTATCACTTAAAACTTTTGCAAAGGTACTTTCTGACTCTACTAGATAATCATCTACTATTTTTTTTAAGCGTTTATTTTCTAAAACTATAAATTCATTTAATAAATCTTTTGCTCTCAAGTTTGCTACCTCAAGTTCATTTTTTTTATTTATATTATAAAGATTTAAGTGTGTTTGAACTTTTAGATAACTTTCTTTTATAAAATTTTCTGGAGTCGATACAATGAAAGTGGATCTATAAACAATTTCCTTAATAGCAATTTTTAAATAATTAATAGGTTTAAAGTTAATTCCCCCTAATATTAAAAACAAAATAGAAAATATTATTAAACCTAGTAATGAAAACCGTTGTTGCGTTCCTTTATTTAAAAAGGAAGATCTTATTGCTATTACAAAGTCATCTCTGCTTGTTTCCATTATTTTTAGTACTCAGATAACATAGTAGAAAAAATCTCTTCATTTTCCAAAGCTTTTCCAGTACCAATTGCAACACATTCTAATGGATTATCCGCTATAAAAACTGGTAATCCAGTTTCTTTGGAAAACCTTTTATCAATATTTTTTAATAAGGCACCACCACCTGTTAAAGTTAATCCCATATCTACTAAATCAGCCGACAATTCAGGAGGAGTGTTTTCAAGCGCATCTTTTATGCCGTTCACTATTTCTTTTAAAATATCATTTAAAGCTTCCGCTGTATCTTCTTCTGTAATATTTACCTCTTTAGGGGTTCCCGATCTTAAATCTCTACCTTTAACAGCATAGGTATTACTGCTTGATGGAATAGCTGTACCAATTTCTTTTTTTATTTTTTCCGCAGTACTATCTCCGATCATAAGGTTATATTCTTTTCTCATATAGTTAACTAGCGCTGTATCCATTGCATCTCCTGCAATTCTTAATGATTTAGAATATACCAAGCCTCCTAAAGACATTACGGCTATCTCTGTAGTACCACCACCTATGTCTACAACCATTGATCCTGTCGCTTCTGAGATTGGAAGGCCTGCTCCGATTGCTGCTGCAATTGGTTCTTCAATTAATTGAACTCTTCTAGCACCTGCTGCAAGCGCACTATCTTGAATGGCTTTTCTCTCGACTGGTGTCGATCCTGTTGGAACACAAATTAAAATTCTAGGATTTGCAAAGGTTCTATTTTTATGAACTTTTTTAATAAAATGTTTAATCATTTCCTCTGTAACTATAAAATCTGCAATTACTCCATCTCTTAAAGGTCTGATTGCTTGAATATTACCTGGTGTTCTTCCAAGCATAGTTTTAGCCTCATCCCCTACAGCTAAAACGGTTTTTTTTCCATTGTGTTCAACTATAGCAACAACAGATGGTTCATTTAAAACTACTCCTTGTCCTTTTAAAACGACAAGTGTGTTAGCGGTTCCAAGATCTATCGCCATATCTTGACTCCATATACTAGTTAAATTTTTAAACCATTTAGCCATCTTTTTATATACCTTTCACTTTTTGAGTTTCATGCTCTATTATTGGAGCAGTTTTTTTTCTTTTGATAATCATTTTATTTAAAGCACTTAAATAAGCATTAGCTGACGCTACTAATGTGTCTGTATCAGCAGCTTGTCCAACTGTAGTTTTGCCTTCCTCTTCAATTCTAACACTTACAGTAGCTTGAGCATCGGTTCCCTCTGTAACGGCATGCACTTGGTATAATAATAATTTCACATCGTGAGGGTATAAAACTTTTACACATTTAAAAATAGCATCTACAGGTCCATCTCCTATTTCTGATGTTGATTTTACCTCACCATAAACATCAAGTGTCATTTCTGCTTTTTGTGGCTCACCCGTTCCTGCAAAAACTTTTAATGATTTTAAATTAATTACATATTTATCTAAAACCATACTATCATCAACTAAAGCTGCAATATCATCGTCATAAACATGTTTTTTCTTATCAGCTAAAATTTTAAATTTTCCAAAGGCAGTTTGAATTACATCATCAGTTACATCCGCATAACCAAGGTCATTTAATTTTTCTTTAAACGCATGTCGTCCTGAATGTTTTCCCATAACCAATGAAGTTTTCTTAACCCCTACACTTTCTGGTGTCATAATTTCATAGGTTTCCCTATTCTTAAGCATTCCGTCTTGGTGAATACCAGCCTCGTGGGCAAAAGCATTTTTTCCAACAATTGCTTTATTAAATTGTACTGGAAAAGTTGCATTAGAAACTACTTTCGATGCTTTACTTAATAATTCAGTTTTAATTCCCGTTGTATAAGGCATTAAGTCATTTCTTGTTCTTATTGCCATTACAATTTCTTCAAGTGCAGCATTACCGGCTCTCTCACCTATTCCATTTATAGTACATTCAACTTGTCTTGCTCCAGCTGCGACACCTGCTAAAGAATTAGCAACAGCTAATCCTAAATCATTATGACAGTGAACAGATAATATTGCTTTATCAATATTTGGTACCTTATTTTTTAATGTTGTTATTATTTTTGTAAATTCAGAAGGAATTGTATAGCCAACAGTGTCTGGAATATTTATAGTTTTTGCTCCACAATTGATTGCAAGTTCAACTGACTTACACATATAATCTATATCAGTTCTTGTTCCATCTTCACAAGACCACTCAACATCATCTGTCAAGTTTCTTGCATAAGTAACACTTTCTTTTATGGCATCCAATACTTGCTCTGGTGATTTATTCAACTTATGCTTCATGTGTAAAGGGCTTGTTGAAATAAATGTATGAATTCTAAATCTTGGTGCTGCCTTTAATGCTTCATAACACACGTCAATATCTTTTTTACTGGCTCTAGATAATCCACATGGAATTGAATTTTTTAAAATTTTACTTATTGCTGTCACGGCTTCAAAATCACCAGGAGATGCAATTGGAAAACCAGCTTCAATTATATCTATCCCCAATTCATCAAAAACTCTTGCAATTTGAATTTTTTCTTCAATACTCATAGATGCCCCTGGTGATTGCTCACCATCACGCATTGTAGTATCAAATATAAAAACTTTATTTTTGTCCCTCATAGCCAATAATTTTAGAAAATCCATAATACAATCTATATTAGAGATTGCAAAATAATTTTTATATTTTGGTTATATTTTAGGCCGATTTGGGTTTTTAGTAAAAATTAATTCTTATCACTATCTATTAATTTTTTCTTACCAATCCAAGGCATCATAGCTCTAAGTTCAGCACCAACTTTTTCAATTGGATGGTCTGCAAGATCTTTTCTCATTTTTAAAAAGTTCTTTTGACCACCTTCGCATTCCTTCATCCAATCCTTTGTGAATTTACCAGATTGAATATCAGCTAAAACTTCTTTCATTCTCTTTTTGCTTTCACTACCTACTATCTTTTTACCAGATACATACTCACCATATTCTGCTGTATTGGAAATAGAGTAATTCATATTGGCAATTCCACCTTCATAGATTAGATCTACAATTAATTTCACCTCATGCAGACATTCAAAATATGCCATTTCAGGCTCATAGCCAGCTTCAGTTAAAGTTTCAAAGCCATTTTTTATTAGCTCAACTAATCCACCGCAAAGAACTGATTGTTCTCCAAATAAATCTGTTTCGCACTCATCTTTAAATGTTGTTTCAATAATTCCAGATTTTCCACCCCCAATTGCTGACGCATATGATAGTGCAAGATCTCTTGCTTTACCTGTTCCGTCTTGGTGAACAGCAAATAAACATGGTACCCCACCACCTCTTTCAAACTCACTTCTAACTAAATGCCCAGGTCCCTTTGGTGCAACCATGAATACATCCAAATCTTTTCTAGCATCAATAAGTTTGTAATGAATATTTAATCCATGAGCAAAGGCTAAACTTGTGCCTTCTTTAATTCTTTGTTCAATATGATTTTTGTAAATTGAAGCTTGTAATTCATCTGGAGTTAATATCATTGCAACCTCAGCCCATTCGGCCGCATCTGACATATTCATTACTCTTAATCCTTTTGATTCCGCTTTTGCTTTGCTTGCTGAACCATCTCTTAGTGCAACAACAACTTCTTTTGCTCCACTATCTTTTAAGTTTAAGGCATGCGCATGTCCTTGGCTCCCATAACCAAAAATTGCTATTTTTTTACTTTTAATTAGATCTACATCTGCATCTTTTTCATAAAACATTTTCATTTTTTTTCTCCTGTTGGTAATTAATTTAAAATTTCTGCGCCTCTAGTCATTGCAACCGCTCCAGTTCTTGAGGCGCTAACAAGACCAAGTGGTTTTAAATTTTTTATCATACTATCTATTTCTCTTCTTAATGCGGTAATTTGAATTACAGCAGATTTATTTGTTTGATCTAATATAACTGGATTATACTTTTTACAAGTATTTAAAACTTTCTTAATTTTGACAGGGTTTGCAACAATTTTTAATAGTGCCATTTCTTTAAAAATTACATTTTTATCTTCTCTTTTAAAATTAGCAACATTATGGACTGGGACTAGTTTTTTTAATTGTAATACAATTTGCTCAATAACTTGCGGCGTCCCTGTCGTTACAATTGTAATTCTAGAAAGATTTTTTTTATGGTCTATTTCAGCAACTGCTAAAGATTCAATATTATATCCTCTTCCTGAAAATAACCCTACTACACGTGATAAAACACTTGCTTCATTATCAACCCATACCACAATAATGTGTGTATCAATTTTTCCTAATTTACTTGGAGTGCTATATGCTGATTTAGATTTTGTCATTTAAACTAAAGCTTTTCCTTTTCCTGTGATCTTATTATCTTCTTGGTCATTTGGACCTAACAACATTTGATTATGGGGTTTTCCAGAGGGTATCATTGGATAACAATTTTCATCTTGATCTACACGACAATCAAAAATTACAGGTCTATCAGTATTGATCATTTCTTCGATTTTTTCATCTAATTCATTAGGATCATTTGCTCTAATACCAACGCACCCATATGCCTCAGCTAACTTTACAAAATCTGGTAGAGCCTTCGAGTAACTTTCAGAATAATTTTTTTCATGCAGAAGTTCCTGCCACTGTCTCACCATACCCATATATTGGTTATTCAAAATAAAGACTTTTACAGGTAAATTATACTGAACAGCAGTGGATATCTCCTGCATATTCATCAAAATTGAAGCTTCACCAGCAATATCAATAACTAATTTCTTCGGATGGGCAACTTGCACACCCACTGCTGCTGGCAATCCATAACCCATAGTTCCTAATCCACCAGAGGTCATCCATCTATTTGGTTTGTTAAATTTATAGTGTTGTGCTGCCCACATTTGATGCTGACCTACTTCTGTCGTGATATAAGTGTCTTGATTTTTTGTTAATTCATAAAGTCTTTGTACGGCATGCTGAGGTTTAATAATTTTATCACTATTAATAAAACTTAAAGATTGTTTTTTTCTCCATTTCTGAATTTGTTGCCACCACTGTGAAATTTTTTGTTTATTAGATTTTTCTAAATTTAAGTTTTTCTTTTTTAAAGTTTTTATTATAGATCTAATTACATCAGCAACATCTCCAACTATAGATAGATCAACCTTTACAATTTTGTTAATTGAAGATGGGTCTATATCTATATGAACTTTTTTTGATTGTGGGGAAAACTCATCTATTTTTCCTGTTATACGGTCGTCAAATCTTGCACCTATATTAATTAGTAAATCACAATCATGCATTGCATTATTAGCTTCATAGGTTCCGTGCATTCCTAGCATTCCAAGAAACTGATTATCATCTCCCGGATAACCTCCTAATCCTTGCAATGTTGAGGTAATTGGAAATCCAGTTACCTTAACTAATTCTCTTAAAAGTTCACTTGCTTTTGGTCCTGAATTAATAACCCCACCACCAGTATAAAAAACAGGTTTTTTAGCTTTGTTCATTAATTCAATTAATTGATCAATGTCCTTTTGATTAAATCTATTTAAAACTTTTACATTTGATTTTTTTTCTCTAACTGGTTTAGAATATTTTGTCTTAGCGAATTGAATATCTTTTGGAATATCAACTAATACTGGTCCAGGTCTACCAGTTGTTGCAACTTCAAACGCTTCATGCATTATTCTTGGTAAATCATTAATATCTTTAACTAACCAATTGTGTTTCGTGCAAGGTCTTGTAATTCCAGTTGTATCACACTCCTGAAAAGCATCTGTACCAATTAAGTGCGTTGGAACCTGTCCTGAAATACAAACCAGAGGAACTGAATCCATATAGGCATCTGTTAAAGCTGTTACAACATTTGTTGCACCAGGTCCTGATGTAACTAATACAACACCAGGTTTACCAGTTGATCTTGCGTAACCTTCAGCAGCATGACCAGCGCCTTGCTCATGTCTAACTAAAATATGTTTAATAGATGGATGATTTTTTAATTCATCATAAATAGGAAGTACAGCGCCACCAGGATAACCAAAGATATGCTCGACCTTTTGGTCTTCTAAACATTTAAATACAATTTCAGCTCCTGAATATAATTTTGGCATTCAGGCAATCTATCGGACTTTATGTTAATTGGTCAAGTTTAAGAGATGATTTATTTAATTTTTTTATATAACCATCAATTGCAGTTAAAGTGATTTTGTTCCACGATGTCATTCTAGTTCGGGCCCAAGTTGCTTGTCTTTTTGCGTATTGTCTGGTTTTAATTAAAATTAACTCTACCGCTTCATCTAAGTCAATTTTATTTTCTAGATACTGTGTCAATTCGTCAATTCCAATTACCTTATTTACACTTTGTTCCTTTTTAATTTTTAATGAAATAAATTTTTTCACCTCTTTTATGGCACCCTCCTTCATCATCACTAATGTTCTTTTATTAATTCTTTTAATTAATTCTTCCCTATCAACACTGAGGTATAATTTTAAAAAATCACTATCCCTAAATTCTGAGGTAGTTTTATTGAACCAATCATACATTGAAACTTTGGTAAATGATTTAATCTCAAAAGCTCTAATAGTTCTTTGAGAATCATTTTGGTCAAATTTACCTTTTATTTTTGGGTCAATTTTTAAAAGTTTTTTATAAAATTTTTTTTGTCCTTCTTTTTTATGTATTGCTCTAATCCTATTTCTAAATTTTACTGGTATCTCAGGAATTTCAACTAAACCATTAATTAAAGATTGAAAATATAATCCAGTTCCTCCAACTAAAATTGGAACTTTTTTAATTTTTTTAATTTCTTTAATCTTTTTAATTGTGGCTTTTAACCATTCTCCTGTTGAAAATTTTTTATCTAAATCAATTACTCCATATAAGTGATGTTTAATATTCTGTTTATTTTTATTACTTGGTCTTGCAGTTAATATTTTTAATCTTTTATAGACCTGCATGCTATCTGCATTAATTATCTCTCCATTAATTTTTTTAGCAATTTTTACAGCAAAGTTTGATTTACCTGATGCCGTTGGACCTGAAATTAAAATAATCTTGGACTGTTTGTCCATTATTAATCTAACTTAACACCAATATATCTTTTTTGGTTTTGATTGTTGTAAATTACAATCAAAATTGTTTTTTGATTAGATTTTAGAGCGGTATCAACTATTTCCTCAAGATCCTTTATAGATTTAATTTTTTTCTTTTGAGCTTCAACAATTATGTCGCCTACATTTAAATAATCTACTGGACTATTTTTGCCGATATTAGTTATAACTAGGCCCGTAGTTTGGTTGGGCAGCTTTCTTTCATTGATATCATTATCATTTAGGGGTCGTGCTATAATTTTTAATGATCTAATTTCAGAAATTTCAGGTATCTCATTATTATTTTCTTTTTTCTCAACCTTAAAATCTTCTGATGTCTCAAGTCTTCCTAACTTAATTTCTTTAATAATCTCTTTTTTATTTCTCCAAATTTTAACATCAACCGTTTTACCAACTTCAGTTTGTGCAACAATTATTGGCAGTTCTTTCATTTCATTTATTTTAGTATTATTGAACTCTAGTATGATATCGCCATCTTTAATTCCTGCTTTATCAGATGGACTTTTTTCAGCTACACTTGCAACCAAAGCTCCTCTTGGTTCACCTAGTTCTTCTACATCTGCAATTTCTTGTGTGACTACTTGAATTCTAACCCCAAGCCATCCTCTTTTAGTTTCACCAAATTCTATTAGCTGATCTACTACTTTTTTGGCACTATTAGATGGTATTGAAAAACCTATACCAATTGATCCACCTTTGCCTAAGATTGCAGTATTAATACCAATAACGTCACCATTCATATCAAATAAGGGGCCGCCAGAATTTCCTGAGTTTATTGAAGCGTCCGTTTGAATATAATCTTCATAACGAGACAGTCCAATTGATCTATTCCTAGCTGAAATAATCCCCGAAGTAACTGTTCCTCCTAAACCAAAAGGATTACCGATTGCAATAACCCAATCGCCAATTCTAGCTTTATCAGAATCTCCAAATTTTACTGGAATAAATTTTTCTTTTGAATCTATTTGAAGTACGGCAATATCAGATAGTGGATCTGCTCCAATAATTGTTGCTTTGTATTCTTTATCACCATCAACTCTAACTAAAATATCTTCAGAATCTTGAATAACATGATTATTTGTTATCACAATTCCACTTTCTTTAATTATAAACCCCGAACCTAATGCTGCAGATTTTCTTGCTTGAGGTGTTCCAAATTCCTTGAACATGTCTTCAAAAGGTGACCCTGGTGGAAATTGAAATCCTGGAAACGGATTTGAATTAGTAACAACTGTTGTGGTTGTAGAAATGTTTACAACGGATGGCATTAATCGTTCAGCTAAATCTGCAAATGATATGGGTACGTCTTTTGCTAATAATTGTGAAGCAAAGGTAATCGAAAATAGTACAATTATTAATTTTTTAATCTTATTCATTTTAATTTTTAATATACCAAATAATAACGAAACCAATAACTGCAAAAATTAGTCCACCACTTCTTAGTTGGGAATCTTTTATTAGTTCCATTTTTTTTAACATACTTTTCATTTTTGATGGAAATAAGGCATACATTATACCCTCAATAAAAAGAAAAAGACCAAAAGCTATAATTAGCTCCTTCATATTTTAGTTTATTTAGTGGGCTTTATGTTGCCAAAAAATTTAAAGAATTCACTGTCTGGAGATAAAATTAGTGATGTCTGTCCACCAATTAAAGCAGTTTCATATGCTTGCATCGCTCTATAAAAAGCAAAAAATTCAGCATCTCTTCCAAAGGCTTCAGCAAAAATTTTATTTCTTTCACCATCTCCTTGACCTTTCATGATCTCAGAATCTTTGTTAGCATTTGCTAAAAGTACCGATACATCTTTATCAGCAGTTGAGGTAATAGTGACTGCCATCTCGGCTCCTCTAGCTCTAAATTCTTTTGCTTCTCTTTCTCTTTCAGTTATCATCCTTTTATAAATTGCATCACTGTTTGCTTGAGGAAGATCTGCTCTTTTAATTCTAAGATCAACTATCTTAATACCAAAACTATCCGCTTCGGCATTAACACCTTCTTGAATTAAAGCCATTTGTTTAGTTCTGTCTTTCGAAAGTAAAGTTTGTAATTCTTGCTGACCTAATACATTTCTAAGTCTTGAGTTAATAATCGTTGCTAGTCTTGATCTTGCAACCCTTTCATTTCCTACTGTGATATAAAATTTTAAAGGATCTACTATTCTAAATCTTGCAAATGCATCAACAATTAAACGTTTTTGGTCTGATGCAATAACTTCTTCAGGTGGTGTATCTAAATTTAAAATTCTCGTGTCTAGAAAAACAACGTTTTGAATAAAAGGTAATTTAAAATTTAATCCTGGTTTTGTAATAATTCTTTTAGGGTCACCAAATTGAAGAACAATCGCTTGGTTAGTTTCTTTAACTATAAATAATGTAAAAAATGCCAAAGCACCTATTGCAATAATTATTGGTAATAAAATTTTTTGTACTTTCATTAGTTACTTGCCTTTTTTTTACCTAGCTCTGGTAGAGGTAAATAAGGAACCACTCCTGAGCCTGCATTTTTTTCTATAATTACTTTATCAATATCTGCTAAAACTTTTTCCATAGTCTCTAAATACATTCTTTCTTGAGTAACCTCTTTTGCTTTCGCATACTCTTCGTAGATAGATATAAATCTACTCGCTTCACCTTCTGCTTGAGCTACAACTTGTTGCTTATACGCTTCTGCTGCTTGCATAATTTTTGCAGCTTCCCCTCTAGCTCTTGGGATCACATCGTTAGCATAAGCCTCTGCTTCATTTTTTGATCTTTCCATATCTGCTCTTGCAGCTTGAACATCTCTAAATGAATCAATTACTTGATTGGGTGGATCGGCTTTTTGAGTTTGTACCTGTGTAATTTGAATACCACTACTGTATTCGTCTAATATTTTTTGAATAATTTCATGTGTTTCATTTTCAATTTTTGCTCTTCCTTCAGTTAAGATTGACTGAATATTACTTTTAGCAACAACTTCTCTCATTGCAGTTTCTGCAGCAGCTTTCACTGTGCTTTCTGGATCTTGAACTTCAAATAAGAACTTGCCTGCATCTTTAATTATCCAGAATACTGAAAAATCGATATTAACTATATTTTCATCACCCGTTAACATTAAACTTTCTTGAGGAATGTCTGCTATTCCGCCACCTGAAGAAAAACCACTATCTTTTTCAGCTCTAAAACCAATATCCATTCTATTAACTTTTGTAACTTTCGGTGTTTCAACAGCTTCTACTGGAAATGGAATATGATAATTTAAACCTGGTTGTGTAGTTTTAATAAATTTACCAAATCTAAGAACGACACCCTGTTCGTCAGGTAGTACCCTATATAATCCACTTGCTAGCCATACAAATGCTAGAATAATTAAAATAAGTACAATTGGTTTTCCTCCTGATGAACTTCCACCAGGTAAAAATTTATTTATTTTACTTTGAATATCTCTAATGATTGCATCAATATCAGGTGGTGTAGGTCCAGAACCATTCCCTCCTCCTGGAGGTTTTCCCCATGGACTTCCGCCTCTTCCTTGAAAATCATCTGACATATGACAAAGTATATAATGCCTTTAATGAAAAAAACAAGTAATGATAAGAAAATGACAGATAAAAAGCCAGAACTAAGTGACGCAATGAAAAAAAAATTGGATCCTAAAAAGTTTACTAAGAATCCAATTTCAGGAACAAAATTTACAATAGCTATATCAAGTGCGAAAGGTGGCGTTGGAAAGTCTACTTTTGCAACAAACCTTGCTTTAGCATTAAAACAAATTGGCTGCAAAGTTGGTTTACTTGATGCTGATATTTATGGCCCTTCAATTCCAAAAATGTTTGATATTAATGAAAAACCGAAAAGTGATGGTCAAACTTTAACGCCAATTATAAAATATGACATTCAATGTATGTCCATTGGTTTTCTTGCTGACCAGCAAACTCCAATGATTTGGCGTGGGCCTATGGTTACAAGCGCAATTAAAACATTTACACAAAAAGTTGGCTGGAAAGATTTAGATTTTATAATTGTTGATATGCCCCCAGGAACTGGAGACACTCAATTAACTTTTGCTCAAGAAATTAAAATGGATGGAGCAATAATTGTTTCCACTCCTCAGGAGGTGGCTCTCCTTGATGTTAAAAGGGGTATCAAAATGTTTGATAAACTTGGAGTTAAAATTTTAGGTTTGGTGGATAATATGAGCTATTTCACTGGTGATGATGGTAAAAAATATAAAATATTTGGTGAAGGCGGAGTTAAAAGGACTGCAGAAGAGTTTGAAAAAGAATTTCTAGGAGAGATTCCAATAAACTCTGAAGTTGGAAAATGTAGCGATGAAGGAAAGCCAATTGTTGAAGCTTACCCTGAGCATGAAATTTCTAAAATATATTTAGACTTTGCTAGAAAAATTAAATCAACTTATCTTTAAGATCAAAAGAAACCATTAGCTCATTCCATTCTCTTTTAGATAAGCCTGAACTATCTGGATTAACGTCTTCACCTTTAATAAGTTTTTGAATTATAATTTTTCCTTTAGCTGAAACTTCTGTGCCACCCACTCTATAATCCATAAATGCATCATAAGTTATAGGTACCCATTTTTTTACTGTATCCAACATGATATCTGCATATACTCTTATTTCGTATTGAGCATGACTATCAGCTCTAAGTCTTAGAAAATTCATCAAGTTTAATAAATCAGTTTTCCAATACCACTGGGTGTAAGTGTTTAAAGTTAAATTCATTCTTGCTAATTCTCTTGCTAGTCCTTTTTTATTTTCATCAATTGTTGAGCCATCAAATCTTTGATTCAACATCATCTCATAATTATCATAAGTTCTTTCAGCATCATTTTTTAAAAGTTCTAAAACTTCTTTTGCTTGCTCTCCTTCAATAACATCACCTCTACCTTGTCTGTTGCTTGAAGATTGCGCCGCTAAATTTTCTGTTGATGGTAAATAAAATTCTTTGTCTAAAATTGAGTATCTTGCCGAGTACTCATTAACATTAGCCGTTCTATGTCTGATCCATTGACGAGCAATAAAAATTGGAAGCTTAACATGGTATTTAATTTCACACATTTCAAATGGCGTGCTGTGCCAATGTCTCATTAAATATTTAATTAGACCCGCATCTGTTGAGACCTGCTTAGTTCCCTTTCCATAAGAAACTCTAGCAGACTGAACTATAGAAGTGTCATCCCCCATGTAATCAACGACTCTTACAAAACCATGATCCAATGCTGGCATTGCTTCATACAGAATACTTTCCAAAGCTGGTACAGTTACTCTTTTAGTTTGATTTTGCTGAGCTTGTTGGTCTTTAATCTCTTGTATTTGTTCTTTAGTTAATTTCATGATTTTTATTGAATCTCTTTCAAATGCTTTTATAGTAATAGTGTTGGCTTGCCAACTATGACGATAAACGAATTTCGTAATAACCATTACGGACGTGGGGGCAGTACCCACCACCTCCACCATTACAACTTACGGGGGTGAAATAGGATCGACGGGTGACTAAAGGCTATTCTTTCGTTCGGGATTGTTCCACCGTAACGGGCTAAACTTTAAATGCTAACGAAAGTTACGCTATTGCTGCATAATTAACTTAGGTTAATTATAGAAGCACGGTCTGGGGCACCGGGTAACAGAACGCCCCTTAACAACTTATTACCTTTTGCTATCAACGATTCTTATTTTAAAAAAAACTGTGTACTTACTGTGTACTTACTGTGTACCTAAATCACTCTGTCAAAGCACACTAATGTCAAAACTCAAAACAATTCATATGCACTACTTAAGGGATCTCTTCGTACATTAAGATTGTTTTACTTTGAAAAAAATCTGCGTGTATTTTTTATCGCACCCAAAGACTGTCCTAGAGTATTTTTTTACAGTTTGAGTAGATTGTACGAGATATGTACTTGTATACACTTAGGACGTCTTAAAATTAGAAGAACAAATAGAATAACCCTGCTCTTAAGCACGCAAAACAGATGATTT
>Ga0222631_1000130_pt1 | contig 23287 bp, 38 predicted proteins | sample AntAcemetagenom5_FD_179826 | JGI IMG/M metagenome (GOLD analysis project Ga0222631, IMG submission 179826) | Saline water microbial communities from Ace Lake, Antarctica - #5 | ecosystem: Environmental > Aquatic > Non-marine Saline and Alkaline > Saline | place: Antarctica: Ace Lake | collected... | reverse complement strand
AATAAAAAAGATGAATTAAAAGAAAATTGTTTTTGGGATAATGAAAGCCTTAATGCAATATCAGTTTATTCGGAAACGGAAATAACAAATGAACAGGCAAAAACTTTAATGGAGTTGGGGGTTTCTTAATGAATAAAATTAAACAAACTTTAGAACACATAATGTTTTTGCTTATTATGTTTGGCTTATTTTTTAGCTTAAAATATGCTGACCAAATTAATCAATTAATAATTAGTTTAAAATAGTAATGATAGTCAAACAACAAATGAAAGGTAAAACAAAAATGGATATAGCTAAAGCAATAGAAACTTGTGAACAATTTTATGAAAATCTAAGAAAATGTACAAAATGCAAATCTTGCTTTGATTTAGATGATGGGTTTATAAACATGGCCGAAATATGTGATGGAAGTGAGGAAGAAATAGACCAATACGAAAAAAAACATAATATTTCTTTAGAGGATTTTTGGTGCGAACGCTGTGCTTCAATAACATTGGCAGAAATTGAAAACAATTGCGAATAATTTTAAACAACAAATGAAAGGGTAAAAATGGAAACAGCAAAAAACTTTGAAACGGCTTCGGAGTTGGCAGATAATATCTATTTTATGTTCATAGATAGTTTGCATGACGACATAGCCGAAGAATATGTGGTCACGGACGAGGATAATGTAGGCGGTACTAAAAACACAGAAAAAGGTAGCAAATTGTATTGGCAGATAGAAAACGCAATCCAAACTACTTTAGAAAAATTAAAATGAATAGAGAGGATAAACAATGGCAGTAATAATTATTTTAAGTCTATTGTGCTTACTCATTTACGCTATAATGAAAATAATTAAATCATTAGAATAAAAAGTGAAATAAATGATAAAAACAAATAAAAACAATGGTAAAAATGATACTTCTTTTATTCATCTTAACTAGCTGTGCTTTAAAGCCACAGATTTTTGATAGGGATTCCCATATGTCCTGCGACAGCAAAGGAAGTTTATACTATAAGAATAACCAAGTAACTAAAAACTGGACACCTTATTTTGTAAAAGAAGAAGGAATTATTCACCATTATTATTGTGAACAATAAACAGAAAGGAAAAAATGACTGAACAAAAAGAACCACAATTTGAGAGAATAGATGAAAATAAATCTAGGCTTTATGAAAAAGAACAATCAGAAAAAGAAATAGAAAGACTTTCTGAAGAAAATAGAAACATAACAATTTTAAATGAAAGTTTAAAAAAACAAATAAATAAACTGAAAAATTTAACTAAATAAAGATTTTTGCAAAATATCCCATAAGTTTGGGTTCTGTTTAAAGATTCTTGTATATCCATCTCCTACTGCTTGTGCAATAGGTTCTTCTCCTCTTTTATTAACATCTATATTTTCATTGTAACAAATAATATGAAATAATTCGTGGTAGATAGTATTGAACAATCTTTCGCCTCTCATATTTTGATCAAAATATACTATTTGTTCATTAGGATCGTACAATCCGTAATAATCATATAAATTTTTATAAATAATTTTAATTTTTCTTTTTCTATATTTAATGAAAGATAATTCTGGATTTATAAAATTCATTTTGCATATTTATTTATAACAGCAACAGTTAGTTCATTAATTAATTCTAATGCTTGTTGAAAGTTTAATACCTTTATGACATCAAAACCCAAGTCATCTCCAACTTTTAATAGAATATTTCCGCCACTTGATCTACCAACGATTGCGTAAGGTTCTTGATTTTTTAATCTCAAATCCTCTCTATCAAAACAATCATCTTCTATTTGATCTTCTATATCTCTATAAATATCATCAATGCTTTTTCTTGCCATATTCTCTTTCCAAAGTTTCCATAGAAATATTATTTACTTCGTTTATGTGGTTATCCCATATTGTTAATTCGCATATTTGATAAGTCCAACCAGTTAAACTGTGTTTTGCATAATTTTCTATATGATTATGTGGCATAGAACAACCAACATTTACAATCCTTGTAAAGTCATTTTGTATAGGACTTATTTTTGAAACTCTATTGTCTTGAGCCCTGTGACTATGACCAAAAACAATATCAATTTTTGATTTGTTTGCAATCATTCTTTCACTAGCTTCTCCGCCATATTCTTTTCCCATTGCGTTAATTGGTGCGTGGATAAAACCAACCCCATCAAGCATTAAATATTTTCCACAAGGAATTACTTCCCAGTCATATTTTTTACAGTTAGAGAAAAATTCTTTTTGACACATTCCATAAAATGTAGGATTGCTATCTTCTTTACGAAACATTCTTTTTTCGTGATTACCTAAAGTAATATATTTTTTTATTTTAAAATCTTTTAAATTGTCATCAAATTCTTTCATAGCCAAATCCATTGACTCCATATCTTTCATGAAGATAGGTTTTTCAATTCTTGCAGTATAGGTATCATCACGAATAAAATGAGTGCAACTATCTAATGTTACAAAATCTCCAATTTGAACTACAACATCTGGTTTTGTTTTTTTTATGTGTTTTGCAAACCAACCGAATCTACTTTTATCTACAATTTCTGGGGAGTCATGAGTATCTCCTATTACTAAAACCTTTAAAATTTTTTTAGCCATACACTTTTAAAAATAACACAATTAAGTTTAAGTTGCAAATAGTTATTTCTTATTTGTTTTGATAATATCCGTTGCTTTAATTCCGTATATTGCTGCAACTACTGAAATCCACAATCCTGTAATCCACCAAGGCATATTATTTAATTTTTCAAAATACAAATCCAGTTTTGCACCAATTTTTTCATCTTCTGCGAAAACAGAATAAGCTAATAATGCCAATGGACTTGAAAGCACCAAAAGCACAAATTCATCTTTCCAGTCGCCTTTTTGATTGTCCATTACTTGCCCAGAGTATTCAATCTCTCCTCGCTTCATTTTTTCTGAATGAAGAAGTTTGGCTTCTGACATATTTTCTTTAAATTTTTGTTTGTCTGAATATAACTTTACACCAGTCTTAATTCCCATGCTTAATAAACTAAACCACATTATTTTATTACCTCATTTCCCATTTTGTCATATGTATATTGAATTTCTGGTAATCCATTTTCATAAGATTTTCCATCAAAGACTAATACTTGTTTTCTATTAACACCTTTTTCGTTATAAGAAGCATGAATCCAACCAGCATTTTTTTCTTTTGGATTATAAAACTCTAATATTAATTGGTCAAAATCACAATTATCCTTAATCCAATGTGCAACCTTTAAATTAGCTACTCCTCTTATTTCAAAATCAACAGCTTGACCTTTAATGTGTTGGCTTGAATCTGACGATCCTAGCTTACGATTAACCTCTAATGATCTATAGCCACTTGTAATCATTACTGGTTTTTCAAATTTTGCTCTAGTTGGTTCTAGTATTTCATAACATAAATTTTCTAAATTTTTTACTTCTCCAGAGCCAGGGGTATTGTTTAGATTATTTCTATCTGCTATCTGACTAGAAGTCATTTCCTCTAGCTTAAAGTGTTTGCTTAATTGCATAATTAAATCCTTCCGAATAATTGAATTATTATAGTACCCATTCCCAAAACCACCATGCCTATCATTCCTAAAACTACTCTTTCCAATCTTCCCATGTGGTATTTTAATTCTTTAATTTTTTCATTCGTTTCGTCTTGCATAATTCTACACAGTTTCTCATGATCGTCAATTCTCTGATGTGCAATCGTTGATGAATAGCTTTTAGATGATTTTTTTTTACTAATAGCCATTAGTTAAATTGCTCCCTGTAATTCTGTTTTTTGTGTATTTTTTGACATATTGTTCTCCCAATGTATGATTTACCCTTAAATTGATTTGATAGTGCTTAAAATGCTTCTATGGTCGATTAAACATCTATATTTTGATGGTTTTATCCCTGATTTAGAGTTTTTTCTAAATACATGATAAAGTCCATTGATTCTTCTTGTGCCTCTTTTACCCAATGCTTAAAAGGTTTGTTATTTTTATCCATAGTTTTTCCAAAATTAACCATTCCCTCTCTATGTCGTTTTAAGTGCTTTTGAATTATTTTATTAACTATCGGATCAACTGTTATGTTCCCCTCTAGCGAAGAAGTTAATTTACTTTTTATAAATTTATTAAGATTATTTAATTTTTCAATTTCAAATTCTTGATTTAATATTATTTCTATTAATTCTTCTTTTGTCTTTGTTAAATGTAGTTGTAAATAATTGTCCATTATTTTCTTTTTGCTATTGATTTTCTTTCATAAGTTTTAATCCCTATGTGTTTTAATTTACTTGTTATATCTGTCCATATTTCTCCGCCACATTGTTGCCATAAAGCACAAAAATAGAAATCTTCTGATAAATATCTTTTTGTATTATTTTTATCTTCTAAAATACCTTGACCTTGTATTCCACAGTCAAAAAAAGCATATTCTTTTTTACCTTGAACTGTTTGATTTTCGTCTAACTTCACGATAACTTCTGTAAGATATTCTATTTGAGGATATTTTTTTATTATAATTTCAAAAACATTTCTTTGGATACACATAAATCCTGTTCCTGCATAATCACAAAGTTTATATCCGTTTTCATGGTCTTTAAAATTATATTTTCCTACTGGAAAATTAACACACCAACCTAAACTAAAATCTCCTTCTTCAATTTTATCATCTCTTTTAATTGGATAGGGTGCTGTTACAACTGGCTTGTCAAGGTTTAAAACTCTTATAAAATCATCAGGTGTAAAACTTATATCTGCATCTACAAAAAATAAATGAGTATGATTAGTTTCTAAAAATTGTGCTACTAACTTATTTCTTGCTCTTGTAATTAAACTATCTCTTAACCACATTATACTAATACCAATCCCATTTTGTAATAGTATATCTCTAATAGAGATTATTGATGAAATTGTTTCTAAATGAATCTTTGTATCAAAACTAGGAATACAAATTAATATAGATTTTTTAATTTTTTTTTCCACACAATATTATACTATGTCTTTTTTGGAAAAACAACTGTTGCTATTAGCTAAAAGTTTGTTCTGTACAATTAAAAGCGAAATATAGTCTGGAACTATTAACATCTTCTTTCTCTAAAGCATTTAATACTTCTATAGATTTATTATAACCTGATATTGCACACTCTTTGTGAGAATCATAAAGCAGTGGATCTTTAACTGGATTTCCACAAGATCCAGCTATTGCTGAACATGCGTACATCACCAGTAAAAATTTCATCTAAAGTAGTTGTAAAAACCAGAGATAAATCCAGCAATAATAATCAATAGCCATATTGCTCCACGACCCTGATTGATTGCTGCTCTTAATTGTTTTTGTTCGTCTTTTAAATCTCTTAACTCTCTACAGATAAACTCTAATTTCACTTCTGTTGAGGTTTGTCTAGGCATGGCTTATTTAGGGAATTTAGTTTTAACTGCTGCTTGGTCTAATTTCCAGCTATCAATTCCATCATCGTGGATTTTTTCTAGTTGAGATTCCCAAGTACCATATGCTTTTTTTCTTAAATCTAATACTACTCTAGCAACAACAGCGTCATTAATTGTTAGACCCCATTCTTGACAATAAGTAAAATCAAATCCTGTTGGTACTGTGTTTAACAATTCTAACCCCTCTTGCGTATCTTTAGCTAATAACAAGAAGGCATCATTACTTGTTGTCTGTGCTATAATCGTAACATCTCTTTGAATAGGGTTTTCCATTGTTCCAAAAAAGGTTTCCCAGTTACTGGATTCTATTTTATATAATTTCATCTTCTACTCCTGTTAATGCTATTTTTAATGTTGGGTTCACATTTCCTTCAAGAATTTTTGTTTCTTTAGGAATCAAACCTATACTCTTTAATGCGTTCCATGTATAGGGGTTACTCATGGCATTTCTTAGTTTAGCTGGTGATGGTCTGCCATTAGCAATCATTTCAGCCTGTATTTCTCTACCTATATTGACAGTAAATTCATTTGCAGCATTAGCTTCAAACATTTCTTCATCTGTGTAACCCTCAATTCTTGTAGGTTCTGCAATGATAAATAGTTCTTTTAGAAGTTTATTTAGAATGACAATCTCATCTTTGTTTAATTTAAAGGCTTCATCTGCGGCTACTTGATGGCTTTCCAGTTCCATAATTTCAGCTTTTAATTCCAATATATCTTCTTGCAAACCAGCTTCTTTTTCAAGACGATTTAGTTTTGCAAGTTTAGCTTGGTATTTTAAATTACCTACTTCTTCTAATACGGCTGCTCTCACCCTACCTTCTAAAAAACCTTTTAAAGTTTTTATCTTTTCCCAAGCAGTATCTCCTATGACTTGGTAACGATAATTGAACTCTGTGTTTAGTTTTGATGCCATTTTATTTTCCTTCCATGTTGTTAATAATTTTATGCACTTGTTGAATACCCTGCTGCTGATAAATGTCTTCTAGAAGTCCCTACTCCAGTTGTATCAGCTGCAACTACACCTGTATTGCTTACTAAATTAGTTATTGAAACAGCTGAACCAGTTAATCCATAACCGAATATAGCTTTATCTGTTCCGTAAGAAGCTGCTGCTAACTCGCTTCTAGCAGTACCAACGCCTGTTACATTACTTGCTACAACTCCAGTATTACTAACTAAGTTGGTAATTGAAGACACAGCATCTGGATTAGCTAATCCATAACCGAATATAGCTTTATCTCCACCGTAACCAGCAGCTGCTATCGCTCGTCTAGCTGTTCCAACACCTGTAACATTACTTGCTACTACTCCAGTATTAGATACTAAGTTGGTAGTTGAAAAATAAGTACCAGCAATCCAACCATAACCAAAAATAGCTTTATCTGTTCCATAACCTGCTGCTGCTAATAGATATCTTGCCGTCCCAACGCCAGTAGTGTCTGTTGCAACAACACCAGAGTTTGAAACTAAGTTGGTAATTGAAGACACAGCATCTGCAGCAGGAGTACCATAACCAAAGATAGCCTTATCTGTTCCATAACCTGCTGCCGCTAAAAAGGCTCTTGCAGTTCCTACGCCTGTTACATCTGTTGCAACAATTCCTGAATTACTTACTAAGTTAGATATTGAAAGATATGAACCAGTAGAGCCATACCCAAATATAGCTTTATCATTACCATACCCTACTCCTGCAAGACCGTGTCTTGCTGTTCCTACTCCTGTTGTGTCTGTTGCTACAACTCCAGAACTAGATACTAGATTTGTCACTGAAACATTAGAACCAGTATAACCATACCCAAATAGTGCTTTTTGTGTAGGTGGTGCAACAGGTACATCTGCCACAGCTTCATCATCTAAAGGAATCCAGCCTTTAGTAGCACCTGAATAAACTATATTTAAAGATTGACCGTTCGTATTATATTCAACTGTGTAGGTATCATCATCACCTTGAAAGTTTAATCCATTACTGTCTATTATAATTTTATTAGTTCCCCAAGTTCTTACATAATCTATAAAAACTATTTGATCGCCTTTTTCAGCAGAACTTGGCAAAGTGATTGTACAAGTATTTGAAGTTGTATTAATCCAGTAACCATTTCCAGCTTCAGCAGTTAAGGTTGAACCTGTAATAATTGTAGAGTTCCAATTAAGTCCAGCAGCACTAACTGCTATAACCCCAGAACTTCTTAATATATTGCTTTGTACTATTCCACTCATAATTTTATCCTATGCACTTAATGAATACCCTGCTGCTGCTATATCTGCTCTAGCAGTACCTACTCCTGTGACATCTGTTGAAACTACTCCTGTGTTTGAAACTAAGTTAGTTAACGAAACTTGACTTCCAGTTGTACCATAACCAAATATAGCTTTATCTCCCCCATAAGAAGCTGCTGCTAAATTATATCTAGCAGTACCCACTCCTGTTGTGTTTGCTGCCACAACACCAGTATTAGAAACTAAATTAGTCAGTGAAACTCCACTACCAGTAGTACCATATCCAAAAATAGCCTTATCAGTTCCATAACCTGCTGCACCCAAACCATTTCTAGCTGTACCTACCCCAGTTGTGTCAGTAGAAACTACTCCAATATTTGAAACTAAGTTTGTTATTGCAGTATAACTTCCAGCTAAACCATAACCAAAAATAACTTTATCTAAACCATATCCAGAAGCTGCTAACAGTCTTCTTACCGTTCCGACTCCTGTGACATCACTTGCAACCACACCAGTATTAGATACTAAATTTTTAATTGAAACATAGCTTCCTGTACTACCATAAGCCATAATTGCCTTATCCAATCCATACGAAGCTGCACCTAATTGGTATCTTGCAGTACCAACTCCAGTAGTATCTGTAGCTACTACTCCTGAATTAGAGACTAAATTTGATAAAGAAACATCAACAGCAGCAGTTCCATATGCAAAGATTGCTTTGTCAGTACCATACCCAGAAGCTGTTAAACTTCTTCTAGCCGTTCCAACACCAGTAGTGTCTGTGGCTACTACGCCAGAACTTGAAACTAGATTAGTTATTGAAACATTAGAACCAGTATTACCAAAACCAAATATAGCTTTTTGTGTAGGTGGTGGTGTATGGTCAAAAGCTACTGCATCATCTGAAACTGGAATCCAACCTTTTGTTGCGTCTGAATATACAATAGATAAACTTTGTCCAGCAGTAGAATAATCTACAGTATAAGTATCTGGATCGCCTTGAAAATTTAATCCATTAGAATTTATAATAACATTATTGGTTGACCAAGTTCTGGCATAATCAGATAATACAATTTGATCTCCAGTTTCTGCTGAACTAGGTAAAGTTACAGTACAAGCATTAGATGTTGTATCAATAAAATATCCGTTAGATGCTTCTGCTGATAAAGTTGTTCCAGTAATAACTGCCGAACCCCAATTAAGACCACCAGCAGTTGGTGCTATAATTCCTGATGCTCTAAATACATTGCTTGTTATTTGTCCACTCATAAATATTTCCTATGCACTTGTTGAATATCCTGCTGCTGCTAAAACATATCTAGCTGTTCCTACTCCAGTTGTATCAGATGAAACTACTCCAGAATTAGAAACTAAATTTGTCATTGAAACAGGAGAACCATTTTCACCATAACCGAATATAGCCTTGTCTCCCCCATAACTAGAAGCTGCTACACCCCATCTTTGAGTTCCAACACCAGTAGTGTCTGTTGCAACAATTCCTGTATTTGAAACTAAATTTGTCATTGAAACAGGAGAACCAGTATAACCATACCCAAATAGTGCTTTGTCAGTACCATAAGAAGCTGCAGCTAATGCTCTCCTAACTGTACCAACTCCAGTTGTATCAGATGAAACTACTCCAACATTTGAAACTAAGTTAGTCATAGAAACATTAGAAGAACCATCATTACCATATCCAAAGATTGCTTTGTCGCTACCATAGGAAGATGCTGCTAATGCACTCCTAACTGTACCAACTCCAGTTGTGTCAGTTGCTACAACACCAGAGTTAGATACTAGATTGGTTAATGAAACACGAGAACCAGCTAAACCATAACCAAATATTGCTTTGTCTGTTCCATATCCAGCTGCTGCCAAATCACCTCTTGCAGTACCTACGCCTGTAACATCTGTTGCTACTACACCTGAACTGCTAACTAAATTAGTCATTGAAACAAGTCCGCCACCATATCCAAATATAGCCTTATCTAAACCATAACTAGCTGCTGCCAAATTAGCTCTTGCAGTACCTACACCAGTAACATCAGTTGATACTACACCTGAACTATTAACTAAATTTGTCATTGAAACATTAGAAGCAGTATAACCATACCCAAATAGTGCTTTCTGTGTAGGTGGTGCGACAGGTTCTAAAGCATTTACAATATCAGATGCTGGTGTCCAACCAACAGTTGCTCCAGAATAAACTAAATTGATTGCCTGACCATTTGTATCATAATCAACAATGTATGTGTCTGGACTTGATTGAAAATTTAAACCATTACTATCTATAGTAATAGCATTAGTACCCCATGTTCGTGCGTAGTCTGAAAGAATAATTTGATCTCCAGCTGTCGCAGCACTTGGTAGTGTAATCGTACAAGCATTTGAGGTGGTATTAATAAAATAACCTTTACCAGCACTAACTGTTACAGTTGAATCTGTAACTACTGGTTGCCAACTTAAACCACCAGCTGCTGCAAGTACCACTCCAGATGAGCGAAAGATATTGTCTTTTACTAATCCACTCATGGTGTTTTACAATCCTATAATGTTTGATCTAAATAAGTAATAACACAATCCACATCTCCTGAAGTACCTAATTGTGCTGAAAGAACATCTGTCGCTTCTAAAACTAACCTAGAGGTATGTTCAAAAGTTGCATTTGCACCTAATGCCTGATCTGAATAAATTTCAAAATCATTAGCACCTGCATCATCTCTAATATATAAATCAAAAGTTTCTGCTGCTCCTGCAGTTTCACATAATGATAAATTAAGTATAGTGTAAGTGTGTCCACTTGCTACTGTCAATAAATCGTTTTCACTATTTGTGATTCCTGCTACTAATTTTACCTTCATTAACTCACTTGCCATATTTTTTCTCCTAAATTAAAAACCCATTATAAAGGATTTTCCTGTTGTTGATAATTCACCACCTTCAGCTCTTACTGTTCCTGATGAAATCACATTACCTGTTATTGTTAAAACTCCACCCACCAATGATAAACCTGATGCAAAAGATAAATTACTACTACCGTCAGTTTGTAAAAATTCTCCGTTTGATCCTGCAGCTACTGGTAAAGTTAAGGTGACATTACCAGATAAAGTTCCTGCTCTTAAAGCAATATAGTTTGAACCATCATCAGTATCTTCTAAAAATCTTATTTCTCCTGATTGAGTTGCTGCACCACCGACAGAAACATATCCTGCTGGATTAATAGCAACTGAGCCATTGGCTAATGTTAAAACTGTATTTGTTGCTGTAGTTGCAATACCAACGACTGTTGAAGATGAATCTATAAAATTTACTGTATCAGTAGTTTGGTCAAATAATGCTAATTGAATCCAAGCATCATTATCAGCATTACGCATATACCAATAATTAGTATCTGTTTCATACCAAAGTTGATAAGCATAAGTTGTAGCTGGTGCAGAAGCACTTGAATTGTTTGAAACAATAGCTGATAGTACATCATTTAAATCAGAACGAAATGCAGGAAATCCCTGATTCGCTATTACATAATCGTGGTTTGCCATATTTTATATTACCTTTGTTATTCCTCTATCATAGTTAATTTAATTAATCAATATCCTTTTGCTAAATAATCAAATGTTCTTGATACTCCAGAACTACCAGAATTAGTAAATGATATTTGAAAACCTGTTGTTGATTTGTTTGTTATTTCATATGAATCTCCTGTTATCATATTTTGTGCCGTAACTCCAAGTGCTGGTATAATTTTGTAAGTAATTGGGAAAGTTACAGTATAGATTGAAGTACCACTACTAATATTTGAACCAGAGATCAATCTATCTTCCATATCAATAGTAACACTTAAAGCAGAAACCAAAGGTGTAGAACCCAAGTCGTCTGATTGCATTAATAATTGAAATTTATAATATCTTGATGTGTAATCTGCGACATTAAAATTTCTGAAAGCAGTATAGGTAATATTGTCATCTGATGTAGAAATCTGTATAATTGATCTACAATTAGATGGTGTATCTCCATCAAAGTTAGATACTTGGTCATCAAATAAACCACTTATATTATCAAATAATCTATCTCTATCTGTTGATGTTTGAGTTATATTCGCAGTTATTCTTGCAGTAAAAGATGCACCAATATCAATGGGTAAGCTACTAAAAAGATAAGTTCCTGACGCAACCACATTATCATCTAAAGTACCTCCATCAAAATTATGTAAAATTTCTGAATCAAAATCACCAGTCGCAGAATCAAATTGTTCTGTTGAATCTAAAGTTAAATAATAATTAACTCCATCATCAGTACCCTTTACTACATTAGTTTTAGTTCCTGTAAATTCAGGATTTTGTGTATTTGTAGTAATGAAATTAAAATTACCTATTGAAGCAATATCAGTTGCTACTATTGTTGCATCAATACTAAAGCCACCTAATTTATCTACTGCTTTAATTAAATATGAACCAACTCTAGCTGGTACAGTTACAGAAGAACCAGGTCTTGAAATTTTTGTAATTAATGGAACGGAGTTTGACCATTCAGCACCAGAGGTTAAACTTGAAAAATTGACTACATAATAACTTAAATCCAAAACATCAACTGGATCCCAGCTTAAAAAAGCATCTTGTCCAACAATGTTACAAGCAAAATTTTCAACATTCGGTGGTGGAGCAGATAAACCAATAACAGTATGGTCTGCAGTTATAGTTGAAGAATTAACTCCATAAATATTTACACCTCTTGCTCTTACTTGGTAACTTGCTTTATCAATTACATTTAAAAATTCGTATTTAGTTCTAGCACCTCTACCAATTTGTTTAAAATCATCTATAACAGCATCGCCTTGTGCGTTTGTTAATTGCTTAACTTCAATTTCATATAATTCTGTAAAATTATTTGTCGCTTCTGTTAATTGAATAACAAGTTTTACAATTACAGTACCATCATTATAAGAAACCAACTCATCAGTTAAAGTAATTGCTGTTGGTGCAGATACAGATGTTGATTTTGGTAAGTTTGTGGCTTTGCCACTTGAAATAGTTGTATAATTTTCTGTTGCAAAATCATATATAGCAGAAGCAGTTTCTTTAAACTGACAAGAAATTTCTAATCTTCCGTCATCTCCTTGTAGTGAGAAACTCCAATCATGCACTTGAAAAGTTTTGTCTGACCAACCCATTCTAGCATTTGTAATATTAACTGTATCTCCAACATTTAATTTGAAGGCAGTCATATCAAAGTTAGCAGAAAAAGATATTTGTTGTCTAACTTTTAATAATTGAATTTTAGATAATCTTTGACACATTCTACTAGAATTAGTAAAAGGATAATCAAATTCAGCATAAATTCTTTCGCTGTTATCTTCTGTTTCATAACTTGCATTTGTTAAGATAGGATAATTTTGTGGCTGGTAATCATTAGCTGGTTCAGAGTATAAACCCTTAACAGCATTAAATAATTCATTTTTACTAACTCTACTATTGATAGAGATACCACTCCTTAAATTATTTTCATTAAGAGTAACTACTGGTGTTAAATATGTTGCTGGAACTAACTTAAACATTCCATTAGAATAAATCAAACCAGCACCCATAGTGGTTAATAAATTTTCTAAAATAACTTTAGGAGTTTGTGATAATTGAAAAGAACCATTACAAGTAAATCTTTTTTCAGTTCCTGATGGATTGGTAACAGTAACAGTTTCGTCACAAGTATTAGCTGATGCTATAAAATTAGTATCATTGATTTCAGCATCTTCAGTTTTTAATCCGTAGATAGAATCTTTTAAATAATCTCTTATAACTAAAACAGGATTGTCGGTGAAAGTTGAAAAATTAAATTTTTGTGTAGTGCTTCCTGTAACAGAAATTAAATCAATTTCAGTTCCTGCAACGCAGTTTGCGTAATTAGTTGCTAATTTAATTGTATCAACATCTACTTTGATTACAAAATAATTTGTACCATCAGTTAATCCACCAATAGCAGTGTTACCATTAATATCATAAGTAGCCCTGTCAAAAGTAGAAAGTCCGTGTGCAGTTAAAGTGATGGTGTTATTGAGTATAGATACAATTCCAGAAGAAGCAGTAAAACTGGTTGCTCTAGGATCATAACATTTTTTACCCTTAATTATTGCAGAGATATTTGGTACACCATTGGGATATACATCGCTATCAAATGTTAATTTAGCATATAAATATGCCTTGTTACTAATTTTATGTTCAGTAGTCCATTGAGTTACATCTGAAACTAAATTTGCATCTGCTAATTGTGCAACATCTCCAAAATGTTTTTTAATAATAAGTTTGCCAGTATATTGATCGCCACTTGTGGGAGTATAAATAGGAATACCATTACTATCGTTAGAAATTGTTTCTAAATCAACAATATCATCATCAAAATAAATTGTTTGTATGTCATCTACTTCATGTCCAGCCAATACAACAATGATATGTAAATATTGATTACTGTCGTCAGTAGTTTTTGCATAAACAATAGTTCCACCTACTCTTGATGATCCATAAATAACTCTATATGGTTCAGTAGGAGATTTTGTAGTAACAGTAATTCCTGATTCTAAAGCAGTACCAAAATTTGGAGGATCAATTTTAGGTGCAAGTTTTTGACCTATAACACCACCAATAATAGATGAGCCAACTGATACAAGCAATTGCATACCAAGTTTTTTAAAACTAAAATTTGCAAAAGCACCACTAAATGCAGGATTTGTAAATATTACAACTGCTACTGCAACAATTACCGCAACAACAATAATTTTCTTTATAGTATCTCCACCAGCTTGTGCTACTGAACCATAATATTCATAAGATTTTTCTTCTATGATATTATCATCTTTATCAAAGACTATTTTTTTATAAATTTTCACTATTCAATTCTCCAAGCTGTTTTACAATAAATTTTATCCATTAAAACTATTGATTCTTTCCAGTTAAACATTATTTTTTCTCCGACACATATACCTAATGTACCATCTAAATCTTTTGTATCTTTATAATATAAAACATCTCCCTTTTGTGCTTTGTTTATATCAATAACTTTAAAATTATTTTCTTTAGCAATGGTTAATGCCACACCTAACAAATCTTTACTTTTTAAACTTTTTATTATTTTTTTAGCTTCTTTTATATTCTTATAATTATTATTAAAAACTTTTTTACCAGTAATTGTTTCAATACTATTAATTACAAAAGTTGCACAATCATTTTTACCAAAAATAAACTTATCTTTATTAACTGTTTCTTTGATTAGCAATTCTAATTTTGAATCCCAATTTTCAACACGCATTAACTGGTTGCTTTTCCCCAAATAATTTCTTTGTCTTGTAAGTCTGGTATAAATTCAAATCCTAAATCGTTTGGATAATCTACTTTCTGATCTTCAAAAGTGTACATTCTATTAGAAGATTTTTCAAAAGAGATTAACCTATTCTCTAATTTTAATTGTATAATTGTTGTTTGACTACCCTCTGAAATATTTAACACATCCATTTTTCCTTTGAATATAGTATAAACATCAGCAACAACATTATTAGAAGTATCAAACAAACCTAAATAAATTGCACCATCTCTATTTGTGTATTGTGCTTGTAGAGCAGTAGAAATCAAACTAGATTTAATTCCTGACAAACTTAGGGTAACTCCACTCATAGAAAGTATATCGCTTTCTTCTATGTCTGTAATTCCTAATAAATCCCCAGCACCAGTAAATGTTTTTGATGAACCACCAGCCGTCATGATTATATCCCCATAACCATTCCACATTCTTAATGTTCCGTCACTAAATTCTAATTCAACTGCCATAATTGGTCTAACAACTGTGCTTGTCATGGCATTGTTAAAGGCAACTGTTATATCTCGTGACATTTTATTCCTTTTGTTTAATTATTTAAAACCCTATTTGTTCAAACGGATTACTTATTTGTTTTATGTTAATGGTAAAAAATTTACGAATATAATACATAATTAATTTTTAGTAGGTATTTGAATATGTTTCAATACTCTACCTTTTTGAGAGCCTTCTTTAATTACATAACCTGTAGTTCCGTTTCCGTTGATGTCAACTTCTTTTCTACTTCTTAAAAGAATTTCATCTAATTTTTTTTTTAATTTTTTTTCATTTTCCTTTAATATAAAATGATTTAATCTTTCACTCATTTTTTTATCCTATTGTTAATTTTATTAACGACCTTGACCTCTATAAGTATTTTTATTTTTTTTACTATGCCTACCTTTTCTTTTTTTTCTTTTAGAAGAAAGATATGTAGTTTGTTTTTTGGAAGCCATTGTAATTTATTACCATTCCTTTTTATTTTTTCTTTAAATTCCCAGATTTTGATTTGCATTTACAAGTTCTAATAGATAGTATCTTGCATATTATTTTTTTTATAAATTCTTTAAGCATTCTTAATAACTCCATTGTTTTGTTTAATTATATTTTCTTTTTCCATACACTCATAATGAGAATTGGTTCTATCCCCAAAAGTAGCAAATGAATCTGTGTTAAAAAGTTTCTCTTTACAGTATTTGCAGTTTCCGACAAACCATGTTCTTTTACTGTCTTTCACTATAACGATTCACTACAAGAGAAAGATATTCCATAAATACTTACTTTGTCAGTATCCCAATTAAGTTCATTTGAATCTAATCTCATTATTGTTGTTGTGTTTGTATAAACGACTGTTGTGTTATCATTAATTGCTTCTATCCCTGTTCTTAAAGATGGCTCAACATAAACAGTTGCTTCCCCACTTCCATCTGCAGTTACATTTGCACTTACCATATAAAGATAACTATTTATTTGAATATAATCTCCAGCTAAAAAAACATTTGCCCTACTTGCTGTAAAACCATCTAAATTAATAGCATTTCCAGTTTGTGCTGCACCATTAACCAAAATTGTTTCTGTTGCTGTTCCTTGAATTGTTTTTCTATCTTGATCTCCTATTTTAAAAGTTCCTCTACTTCCTCTCAAAGACATAAGAAAAGCCAACCATTGTGCTGCACTTTCTTTTTTCATTGGCGGTAAAGTAAAGGTAGCTTTCCATTGAGCTCCCTCATGTTCGTAAACTTGTTGTTGATTTGTGAATGGAGATTGAGTAACAGCCACTACTCTACTTAATCCAAAATTTTGTGTTCTAACTCCTGTAACAGTAGGAAGTGTTAAAGGATAACTTGGTGTGTATGCTGCCATAATTAACTACCGAATGCCTTGCTAAATTTTCCGCCTCGTTGCTTTGCTTCTGCTACTGCGGTAATTGTTGATTGTTGAATTGCTGGTAACATATTCATAATTTCTGCTCTTACAGTATTGGTTATGCCAACAGCAAAGTTTAAATTTTGTGTGATACTAACTCCACCACCACTACCCAATGCTTGTTTTGTATTTGAATTGTTTTTAATTGAACCTGAACTATTAGGAACAAATAACTCTGGACCTCTTTCTCCAACTAAAGTTGGTTGTCCTTGTTGTACTGTACCACCACCTGCCATACGATTGCTTTGGTCACCAATAACTGGTGCTGATGGTGCAAATATTCCTGTTATAGCATTTTTAACAAATTTATTAACTTGATCTAAAATCAAAGTTTGGATAATAGTTTTTTGAATACTTATAATTAATTCTCTTAAAATATTTTTAAAATCTAAAGCACCTGCTTTACCTCTTAGAAAAGCATCAACAATAGTCATTCCAACTTTGTCAAAGGCAGTTCCTATGTTTTCTGCTATATCTTCTATCTTTTTAAATTCATCAATAAACTCTTGATTTGCTATGGCTGCTGTTCTAATACCCAATTCCTCATCTTTTAATATTTGAAGGATTGCTTTTCTTGCCACCACACCATCTCCCAGTAGTGATATTTGAGCATCTTCAAGTTTTCTTAAATCATTATTGATTCTTAATTGTGTAGCAGTAGCACCTAAATCTTGAATTTCTCTTTGTGCATTTCTTTCTCTTTTATCTTCTGTTTTTTCTGCAAGTAATTCTGCTTTATGGACAACTGTAAGTTCTTTGGCTTTTAAAGTTAATTTTTTTTCTATTGCTTGGTTAGTTTTTTCTAACATTTCAATTTGCAATTCCATTTCTTTTCTTTCAAATTTTTCTTGCCCAGAATCAAAAAATTTGCTTTTAGCTTGTTCTGCTTTATATAATTCTTCTCTTAAAAATGTTAATTTTTCAATATTCCCTTGTAATAAGTTTTCTAATCCTTCTGCAGTATCAGGAAGTTCAAAAAGAAAGTGTATTTGACTTTCCAATGCTTCATTTAAGGAACGAATAGATTTTGTCAAAAAATCTACTATTTGACGACCTTGAACACTTCTTTCAAAAAATAAATTTAAATTTTCTCCAAGGGTATCATATGCTCCAGCCAATCCTCCTGCCTGTCCCTCTCCTGCACCACCAACCTGCTCTTTAAGAGCTTTGATAATAAGTGTTTGTGCTTCCATCTGTCTTCCAGTCATGGAAAGAACTTTAATTTGTTCTTTTTGTTGTTCGTTAAAAGAAACACCAACTCTACGCAAAGCTGATAAACCAATTTCTGGTTCTTCTAATGCTTTACCTAATTGAAGTGCTGCAGTTTGCATACTTCCGAAACCTACTGCCGCAAGGTCTTGAGTTAATTTTAATGTTTCTTTAAAGGTTTCTCCAGTTATGGATTTAAAAGTTAATAAAACTCCTGCTGCATCTCTTGCACCTTGAACACTAGCCAAAGTTCCCTTACCAATCTGAACTGCCATAACTTCGATGTCATGACCAGTTAATTGTGCAGCATCTCCAGTTGCTTTTAGTATAGCCTCTAATTTTCCTGATTGAACTTCATAAGCAGAAATCGCTGAAACAGCTTTTGATGCTACCAAACCAATTCCTACAAATCCTGCTGTGAAAAGTAACATCATAGGATTAACTCTACCTATAATAGCACCGATAGCAGATATACGACCAGCTACTGGACCAAGTGGACCTTGTACTGCCGCAATAGAACCAGCTGTGTTTTGAAAAATACTAGATAATTTTTTTGTTCCTTTTCCAGTTTTTTCAGTAGCTTTATCTACTTTTTTCATGCTTACAGTAGCTTTGTCTATACTAGACTTAAACTTCTGTGCGTTAGCTATAAGCTCTACTCTGATGGTTGCTAAATTTGATGCCATAATATTAATCTGGGAATTGTCGCATTAATTCTTCTAGTTGGTTTTTTTGAGTTGGTTCGTTATTCTTTCTACCTTTAGATAATTTATATCCATTTAAGGCAGAAACAAATTCTGTTATTGATAAATCCCAAAATACTTTGGGGGAGAATCTTAATACACCAAGACCTATTTCTAGGTATTGCTGGATTGGGTATCTTTCTGCTCGTTCTCCCCCTGTACTAAAGGGGAATCTTCTTCTGATTTATCTCCTGTAAATATCGTCATTAATATTTCAGAACATAGAACTGCACCTTTCATCATACCTGTCTTCATCAGCATATCTCCAACTGCTGATTGTACAAATTTTCCACCAGCACCATGAAGTGCTTCGTGCATAACTACTACTATGTCTTTCATGGAATAATTATTAGCACCTAAACTATTGGTAATCCCCATGATAGATTTTCCAGTTCTGTTTTCTATATTAACTATGTTATCAAAGGTAAGTCTGAAAGTTCTTTCTTTTCCTCCAAACTCGCCTTTGATCTCGCCTTTATATTGATTCGCCATCATTGTCCTTTTCAAGTAATTGTTCTAGTTCAGTTTTTTCTTTAGGTTCAGACTTTTTAAGTTTTTTCAAAGTTTTATTTGATCTAACTATATCACTTGTTTTTATATCTTCACAAGTAATTTCTGCTCTATTAGAATAGACCTGAACCTTTTGAACAATTAAATCTTCAAGACCAATGGTAACTATGTCGTAGGGTTTTACAGGAATATCTGCTTTGGTTTCAATAGTGACTATTCCTTTTCTGGTAACTCTGTAGAAACCATTATAAGAATTTCCCTTAAATTTTATTTCTATCATTTTAAAACCACCTGTATATTCCATTGTTAATCCTTTACTGATTATGCGTCTGTCCAAGTTACTGCACCATTAGACTCAAGAGTTAATGAATAAGTTTCTTCTCCATTATATTCCCCTGCTCTTTCATAAGATGTAATTATAAAAGCACCTTTTGCAGTTGATGTATCTCCAAATACCAAATCGTAATTTACTGAATCTCCACTAAATGCAGATGCTCTAGTTGTAGTTTCTGATGCTGCGTCTGTAAATACTCCACTAGCAGATATACTCATACTTCTTATTCCTGCATTAGCTAATAAAACTCTACTAATATCATTTCCTGCTGATCCATCAAATGTTGCTGAATCTTTTGTTGTAACATCAACTGTTTCTCCATTAACAGACATTGATGTACTTCTCAAGCCACCTAATGTAACTGCTGTACCTGTACTATTGTCTTTTAATAAGAATGCCGAACCTTTTTGTGCTGCCATTTTCTTTTTCTCCTTCTATATTTTAATATTATTTATTTTTTAATTTGTCAATACAAAAACCCTAAATCTTTGTACCCCATGTGTTGTAAGTCCATCATTTTCTTTTATTATATCAGAAAACTCAAATCTCATATTATTCATTGAACCTGATACTGATAAACTTGATTCGTGTAATACATCATAAACTAATGACATAATTTCTTTTATTTCCTTACTTCCTCTATATCTTGAAAAAGTATGAATCATAAGGGTAAAATCACTCCCTTTTTTGTTTTTAGTTCCGTCATCTACCATAGTCTGATCTCCTACTTTGACATATGGAAATGCTGTGTTCTCTGGAACGAAATCGTAAATTCCTGTAACTTTGCTTCCTAAAGGTGAATCTGCTACTAAAGCATCATATACTGCTGTTTGTAGTGTAGCTGCAAAATCCGTCATTTAGAAAATTCCTGAATTTTATTTTTAACTCTTTGAAAAACTGCATTTATAATTGGCTTTTTGCTTTTTTCAAACGCAGGTAACATAAATGGTCTTGGCTGCATTTTGCTTGTACCATATTCTAAATAAGCTGAATAATTTGCATTACTTTCTACATTCGTAATATTAGCACCTTGTTGTCTAACAGCTATTTTACTAACCAAATTTCCTGTGTCAGAGGCTGGTGCTTGACCTGGTGCAGATGCTCTATGTGATCTACGAGGATTATACATTTGATAAACAACACCTGACTTAGCACCTGTTTGAATGCTCTTAATTGCTTCTGCTCTAATTAATTGAGCACCACCCTTAACAATTTGTTGAAATGGAACTTCCATTTCTTTTGCCAATCTATTTAGTTGAGATAAAACTTTTTTCATATTATGAACTTTAAATGTAATATTCATTAGTTTGCTATATCCTCAATGGCTTCCAAAGTAATATAATTATTATAATCATTCTCATCATTAATTTTTATTATATTAAAACTTCTAGTGCCAAACAATATTCTCATTTTTGTTGTTATGGCATTTTTAGTACCATTATATCTTATAAGAAATTCGTATGTATGTGAGTTCTCTATTTGTCGCCCTGTTTTATCTGTAAAAGTTTCTTTACCACCTTTTGGTGTCATCTTTGCAAAGGCAGTTACATAAGTGCTTCTAGCAGTAGTATAGCCACCCATACTATCAGTAGATAGGTCTGTGTTCTGTAAAGTGATTTGATTTCTTGTTTTACCAACCCTTGATACGGACATGACTATGCTCCCAAAAAGTTATTTAATCTTTGAATTTTATAAGGTGCAAATAACATTGCAACTGTATTTGGTATTAAATTAACATTCATACTAGTAGCTATTTCTCTATTTTCATAAAGGTGTAAAGCTAACATTTTAATTCCTTGAACTATAGACTTTGGCACATCTGATTCTGCGTTACCATACCCTGCTCTGAATTGAACTTCATAAGCATTAGCATTTCTTAATTGACTAGCAGTCGGCCAGCTAACTCCAGTCTTTAAAACTACTCTACCCTGTTCGCTTGTTGTATCTACATAATAATTTGACGAAGCAAATGTTGTCGCTGTATTATCGTTATCATAATGTTTAACATGAGTAACTGAAATTAAATTTGGTTTTGGTAATACTATAAAGTTTGAATTACTTTGTAAATCTGGTGCTGTATATAATCCCTCTTGTAATTTTATATCAGAATAAAAGGGTAGTCTATCTAAAAATAATTGTAAATCTTGTTGTGTTATTGCTCTACCTGTATAGGACTCTGCCATATCTTGTGCTAAGAATACAAGAGATTCAATGAGTGCGTTTTCCGATACATCAGAACTATCAATTCTTGCAAATAATTTAAAGTCAGCAATACTAACTACATTTGTAGTCCAAGCTGTTTCTATTTTTAATCCACTCATTGTTTAATCCTTATTTTTTCTTTCCAAAAAGTTTTTTTATAATACCTTTTCTTCTTTCATTTTTATCTTTATCTTTATCTTTATCTTCCTTTTTTTCAAAATGAGTAATAACCTTTTTAGTTGTTTCTACTGAAACGGATTCTGCCCTATTATTGTTGATAAAGTTTGTAGCTAATTTCATTTGCCATTCACTATTCATATCATGAATACTATCTTTTGAATAAGTCATACTGATAGAACCATTCTCATTAGCACTTGCTACTTTATCTTGTTTCATTTTTATCTTCATTTTTTTCTCCTTTGTAAATCTCTAGTAATTGGGGGAAGTTCCACTTTCGCTTCCCCTCCCCCAAAAATATTATCCTAAGATAATTTTATCTATAAATTATAGATTAGCTGCTTCTGCTGCTGGTGCATGAAGTGGATTGCTTTGAGCACCCACAACACCAAACACAGTACCAGTTCCGTGAGTACCTGTAAAATCAAGTACCACTCTGTAGTATCTTTTTGGACCAACATAACCGATACCATAGACAGCATCACACTCTCCATTAGCATCAATAGTTTGCCAGATTCCTGTAGAACCTACAGTACCACCAGTAACAAAATTATTATCTGTTACTGCAGCAAATGCAGAATCGTCAGCACTATCTTCTAGTTTAATGTCAACTTTGTTATCTGCACTAAAAGTAATACCTGGTGCACCTACATTTACGATTACCATTGAACTATTAAAACCCTTTGTATCAATACCAGTTGCATTTGTATCTGCATCTTTCACGATAGCATTAAGAGATTCAACAAGTTTAATGTTGTTTTTTAGATCAAACATTTCTTATTCTCCTTATTGTTTATATTAATTACTGAATAGTAATTTTAGTTAATGCTTCATCAAGGATAACCTGACCACCCACTCGTCTTCGAGCTATGTATCTAACATTACCTGATGCTGCTTGTGTGAAAGGATCTCTCATGATAGATAGAACTGTTCTATCAACAATCATATATCCTCTTCTAAAATCACCGAACACAACTGGAACAAGACCATTACCAACTGATGGCATATCAGTACACTCAACAATAGGGTGTCCTAAAATATTAGAACCAACGCCCATAGCATATACACCTGGTTGGAAAATATATTGTCCTGCTGTATCTTGCATTTTTCTAACAGTAGAAAGAGTTGATCTTGACATTACCCAAGAACCATTTCTTGCATATTCAGCTTTAACATTGTGTGCTGCAT
>Ga0222631_1000129_pt1 | contig 23359 bp, 35 predicted proteins | sample AntAcemetagenom5_FD_179826 | JGI IMG/M metagenome (GOLD analysis project Ga0222631, IMG submission 179826) | Saline water microbial communities from Ace Lake, Antarctica - #5 | ecosystem: Environmental > Aquatic > Non-marine Saline and Alkaline > Saline | place: Antarctica: Ace Lake | collected... | reverse complement strand
AACAAAAGTCATCGCGTTCCTGGTTAGCTTTTCGTTATCCACGCCAGACCCCTTCATCATTCGCCAGCCGCTATAAACTCGCCAATCGTCATGTCACCCACGACAGCCATTCTGCCTAGCGACTCCATACTCGGCATTCTTTTTCCGTTCATTAGCAGGCTTAGAGTGCTAACGGACACTTCTGAGCGACTCGCCATTTCATTTTGATTTATGTCTAGCTTGTACATAACCGCCCTTATTGATCGTCGAATATCCATGATTAATTCCTTATTAGTGAGATGCTATAGTAAACTAAATAAAATAAATAGTCAAACCATTTGACAGATGGTTATAAATAGTCCATTATGTCACCTCAACATCAGAGAAAAGGAAAAGAAAATGAACGGATGGAATGGTAGTTGTGAGGATTGGTTACACGGTGATGAGAATTTAACAGACGAAGCTTATCCACCAGTGTCACCAGAAGAGATCGAAGAGGCGTTAGCGGATATTAAGCTAAGAGAGGAGAAAGACAATGAAAGCTAAAAAGATTAAGCCATTAACGCCTGGTAACAGCATGAAAAGAATAATCGATACAATGAGCGCGGCAGATATGAAACTGTCTTGGGCCAGGTGGGGAAATCCTCTTGATTTGTGGTTCGATGAAATGTGCAAAGAGATGCCTGGCAATAGAGGCTCTGACATACAATACCTCGAAGATTTAGAGCGAGGGGATTACGATTGTCAGCAAGGTAATCCAGCGAAAGATGGTGAGTCACTAGGATACGAGATAGGCTACGGAGCGCGATACGTTCTGGAGCAGAATCAAAACCACCAAACAGAAAGGGGAATGAAATGAACAGTAGCGAATCAATTAAAAACTTAGCGGTTGCGCTAGTAAAGGCACAGAAAGAAATGGGCGGGGCGGTTAAGGATAGCAAAAACCCCTTCTTTAAGTCTAATTATGCAGACCTAACCTCGGTGATTATGGCAATCAAAGAGCCTTTTAGTAACGCAGGGCTTGCTTACACTCAGTTTCCAGTGAGTGAAGATGGTCGAGTAGGCGTGGTTACAAGACTAATGCACGAATCAGGTGAATGGCTAGAGCATTCCTATACGCTTCCAACGGTAAAGAATGACCCTCAAGCCGCAGGTTCAGCCATAACGTACGCAAGACGGTACGCACTTCAATCTATTGCAGGAATACCAACGGCTGACGATGATGCTGAAAGTGCAATGCTTCGGGGTAACGGGTTGCCTGTTGTAGAAAGGGCCATAATAGGTGACGACCAAGCCACTGAAATCAAAGGGCTGCTGGCCGAGTACAAGATAGACGTCAAAGCGTTTCTTAAATACTTCAAAGCCACCTCTGTCGATCTAATGCTTGCCTCTAACTACACTAGGGCAATAGCGACCTTACAGGCAAAGGCTCCGAAGTCTGGGGGTGAGTCGTGAAAACTCAAACGGTACACATCAACGCAAACTTTAAGGTTGAAATTGATAAGTGGAATCATACCTTGTTAGAGTTTAGACCCGCTGAAATAATAGAGCGAGGCAAGAACATAGGTAAGGTGCGAAAGGAAAACTGGGCGGTGGTTGGATATTATAAAGATATGCACCTTGTTATCCGGAAGCTGTCTGAATGTATTGGGCTAACGGACGCTGATTACTCCATGATGGAACACTGCAAAGCGGTATTAGATAAGGCCGAGACTTTGTGTGCGTCAGTTGCAAAGGTTTAAATCAAACACGCTGTCGGTAGTCACAATACCGATAAAGGAGACAATATGATTATAAAGGACAGTCAGGGGGGGGGAGGGGATCCAAAATACTCCCCCAAAGGCGGCAAGATGTTTCATGAAGATGGATACCAGTTGCCTGATGACGAGCCTCTAATGGTTTTTCGCGGAAAAGATATAGGAAGTTTGATGGCTATTTATGAATATGTGTCGATGCTTGAAGACCAGCCGCAAAACCAGACTATTGTTAGTCACTTGGAGAGCAGTTTGGAGAGATTGGGTGCGTTTTATCACTACCAAATAAACAACCCTCACCTACAGTCAGTCGGTTGCTCTATGAAAGCCCATGATCGCTATAAAATGTTCTTAAATTTTGCAAAATCTAAATTAATTGAGCATGGATTGGAGGTTGAACAATGATTATATTAGATCAAGAACAGGGTAGTCCTGAGTGGCTGGAGTCGAGGCTGGGGAGGCCAAGTGCCTCTCAATTCTCTAACCTGATAACGGTTACTGGGAAACCATCGTCTTCTGCGGCTAAGTATATCCTTAAGCTAATATCTGAGCGTATAACAGGCGAGTCTGAGCAGTTCTTCCAGAGTTCAGCCATGCTTAGAGGTATTGACTTGGAGAGCGATGCTAGAGAAGCCTACGAGTACATCACTGACAACAAGGTTCAAGAGTATGGGTTCATTTTAGATGATTCTGGCGAGTATGGGTGCAGTCCTGACGGTATGTTAGTTGATGAAAACATAGGATTAGAGTTAAAATGCCCTCTTGCCCCGAACCATACTAAGTATTTACTAGACCCCAATGAGCTAGTTAAGGATTATTTTCAGCAGATTCAGGGCTGTATGCTAGTCACTGAAAGGGAGGCATGGGACATATTCAGCTATCACCCACTGGCAGGCCATGTGTTAGTGCGAGTACCAAGAGATGAAGAGTTTATAACCAAGTTGAAAGCCGAGATAGATAAGGCTGTTGACATTATTTTAACCGAAACGAAGAGGCTAATGATATGAGTGGAATTAACAAAGTATTTATTATAGGAAATGTAGGCGCAGACCCAGAAATTAAATTCTTGCCTAGCGGTGGTGCGGTGGCTAACTTAACTGTGGCAACCAGCGAGACATGGAAGGATAAAACTACAGGCGAAAAGAAAGAAGCTACCGAGTGGCATAAGGTGGTGTTCTTTGGGCGTGTCGCTGAGATAGTCGGGGAGTATATCAAGAAAGGCTCCAAGATTTATGTTGAAGGTTCGCTGAAAACGCGGAAGTGGCAAGATCAGGAGGGTAATGATCGCTACACAACGGAGATTAAGGGTAATGAGATGCAAATGCTTGACTCTAGGGGCGATGCTAGCTCAAAAGATCCAGCACCCAAAGAAACCCCACAAAAAGGCTCGCCACAACAATCTGAAGCCGTTGATGACGATACTATACCTTTCTGATCTGTGCCATTCTAGCTAACCGCGTCCTACGGGGCGCAATGAGGTTTTAATGAAACATTTAATCATACCTGATACGCAAGTAAAGGCTGATACTCCGATAGAGCATTTGGGGTGGGCAGGACAGTACGCGGTGAAGATGCGGCCAGATGTTATTGTGCATATTGGTGACCATTGGGATATGCCTAGTCTAAACTCTTACTCTGGTGCAGGAACCAAGAGTTTTGAGGGCAATAGATACATTAAGGATATTGAGTCTGGTATCTTAGGCATGAAGGAGTTTTTAAAGCCTATCCGCGACGAACAGGCAAGGCTACGCAAGAACAAAGAGAAACAATGGAAGCCTAGAATGGTGTTCACTCTTGGCAACCATGAGAACAGGATTGCTAGAGCCGTAGAGTCAGACCCTAAACTTGATGGGCTTATTGGGTTTAAAGACTTAAAGCTCGAAGAGATGGGGTGGGAAGTAGTGCCATTCCTTATGCCAATTAAGATTTCAGGCGTGGTCTACGCTCACTATTTTACTTCGGGCGTGATGGGGCGGCCTGTATCCAGTAGCAGGGCATTAATTAACAAGCAATTACAGAGCTGTGTGATGGGGCACGTTCAAGACCGCGAAGTCCATTTTGCGAAGAGGGCTGACGGTACAAGGGTTACAGGACTATTTGCAGGAATATTCTACCAGCACAACGAAGAGTATCTTAATCCACAAACAAATCTATCGTGGCGTGGTATATGGGTCTTGAATGAGGTTGATGATGGTGCTTTTGACGAAATGCCAGTGTCACTTAACTACCTTAGAAAGAAGTACGGACAATGATAGGCTACCTCGGTGTATCTCTAATATTATCCGCTATGTTGTGGGGTGAGTACAAAGACAGAGGAGCGCAATAAATCTAACACATAATTATCTATGTGGATTCCTTATAGACTATACCAATAAAGGGCTACAGTTAATATTATGTTAGGATTATCATTCTTATTGATTAGTTTTAACGGATTGTATAAAAACACTTAGGTGGTACCGTAACAGATTACGGCACCAAAATATGAGAAAGGGTAACGGGTAACTTAAATGAACACTATGGCTATCAAAATGTACGAAAATGATAAGCATAGTAACCAGGAGAAAGGTATGGAAGCAAGGGCAGAAGATTGGTTAAGACTTAGGGAAGCGCATCCTGCTATTGAGAAGGAATTAGTTGACGTAGGTTACAGGAAGAAGGAGGGCACTACCGAGATCCAGGTGATCGTGCGTGGTGATGCTGATTCAGAAACGCTGGTCTGTGAGATAGAGAGGGCGGTTAACTTTCTAAAGGACTTGCAGAAAAAGCTACTGTTAACGCCAGAGGTCAAAAAGTTGGTCATGGCAGGGAACAGTTTAATGCGCGACAAAGTGTGAGATTGTAACAGTTTAATGCGCTAAAAAGTGTGGTGTTTTGCTGACATATTGCAGGCATAAAAAAGCCCCATTGCTGGGGCAAGGTACTGCGGGAGTATTAGTTTATAGCGCCAGCTGATACTGCCAGACCGTACACTAGGAAGCCGGTTAACACGGTGACAACAATGGCAAGTGATATGCCACCCCATACTTTTAACCTTTTGGCTCGTTTGTATTGCGCTTGGGTGAACAGGAATTGATCGTTTTTCATTGTATAGCCCTCATTAGCTGGTCTGTTTTATTGCGTAGGTTAGCATTTAATCGCTGAAGCTCTTTCTCGGTTAGGTGTCCTAGCTCGTACACTCTCACCAGCCCAAGCCATGTTCTAGCCAGGTCTAGGGTGGAGCCTGCGTTGTTAATGCGTTGTGTTGCGCTTTTAAAGTCGCTCATTTGTAACCTCCTGCTTGATTATGTATGTAATAAAGAATATGTGAGCCAGTATTGCATAGATTGTTCCATCTGTTAGTATTTCCATTATGTCCGCCGTTAGTTGGTTTAATAAAGCCACCTTTGCAAGTGACTTGATAAAGCTACTAGCTAGTGCTGTTACAGTTAAGGTAAATGGATTTCTCTACCGAGTTATGCGACATAATAACATCACTGCCGCGCTTTAAAGTGTGCGAGCCTTTGGGGTCATCTTGTTTTAATGCTCTGAAAGCTTGGCATGCTTGTATATCACAACGGACAACAGAAGAGTCAAGGCCGGTAGTTGATAGAGTGTATAGAGACATATGAATACCTATATATATAAAATGAATGAGTTACTAATTTAACAGAACGCCAAACAATAAGTTATCTATAAGAGACGCTGACTTATCTAATAACGACATAAAGGCTGAAAACGCTACTATTTTACAGGGGAGCAGGCAAGCAAGGGTAAAAACACGGCATTATTCGCCATGTATTGAGTGAATGTTAAACCAGGTCTAAACGCGACTCAACCTACAACCCATTTCAATGGTATAATCGCACCTAAAGCTTGATCTATGTAAAGCAATCAAACCATAAGCGTGATATGTTATGATGTATATGATAAGAAACAACGTACATTTAATGAAACAACAGCGGAACAATAATGGATAAACCCAAGGTAGTAAAGCTTAGACCTGACCGAGCAGACCTTGTTAGAGACGCTTTAGAAGCCCATATGAACCGTTCTGAGGACTTTATCTTAATATCAATAGGAGAGGCAGGGGTAGAGATGGGAAGCACCCTTGACGACGAGAGAGAGCTGTTCTATATTGAGATAGCTAAACAGATGATAATAAACGACTGGATGAGTTGATGGAGCCATTAGTTTTAACCCTGGTCCTAGCATTGGGATATGAAACCACAGCAGAAGAATGCCGTGAGGTGCTTTTTAAAACCTATCCTTCGGAGCTTATACAAGAGTTAGCTAATTATAAAACTACTTTCAATTGTAGAATAGACGTTATGGGCAGGCTTTACCAAATTGGCCTTGCGAATGACAAAGAACTTGATCGCCAATATAAGCGTGAGTTTGGCGGTAAGGAAATCTACGAAGTCTGTGGTGATGAATGGTGTAGGGTTGAGCAAAGAGACCCTTTGTTGGACAGAGAATGATGAATAACCGGCAAGGTGACTGGTAATGGGTGAAGAACATACCCCTAAACGCGATAAAAAACCCGCAGGTAGGCATTTCCCTGAGAATCACGGTGGTAAGGGTAATCGTGGCGGCAAAGGAACCAAGGAAGACAGAAAGAACTTTAAGGACAATTACGGACAGATTGATTGGGGTTCTAACACTAAAGACTTCGTTAAGTCAGAAAACTAGAATAAGTGGCTGTATGGAGGCTACTGAGCAAAAAATAAGGTATAATCGGGCATGATAAGAATATCAACTGACGAAGATGTACACGAGTATGATCTGGACTTGATCCAAGATTACGCCACTGCGCTATTTGACAAGGATCAGTACCTTATGTCTGAGGTGCTATATTTAACAGAGCAGCGTATGACGCGAGAATGTCACTGCTTTTCGGTTAACTGCGTCTGTGGCTTAGTATGAGGCCATCAATCTTTACTGAAGCACTAGCGGATACGATATGTCGGCGTCTATCTCTTGGTGAGAGCGCAAGACAAATCTGTCGTGACGATAGCATGCCTGCTATGTCTACTCTGATGAAGTGGTTAACAGAGACTGACAAGGTAATGTTTTCGGAACAGTACGCGAGGGCCAGAGACTGCCAGGCTGATTACTATGCTGATCAGATTGTTGACATTGCAGATGAGCTGCCAGAAGACTGCGATTCAAACGCAATTAATAAAGCAAGGCTGAAGATAGATTCACGCAAGTGGAAGGTGTCCAGGATGTCCCCTCGCAAGTGGGGCGATAAGCAGGCTATTGATCACACGTCCTCTGATGACTCGTTCAAGCCTACCGTCATTAAGTTGGTGGCGGGAAAAACTGAACAAGATGGATAACCCAGAAGCAGAAATCCTATTACCTCCTAAGATGGTGTCTCTATTTGAGGGAGAGGCTAGATACCGATGCGCTCACGGAGGTCGTGGTTCAGCCAAGACGCGCTCATTTGCCCTTATGACTGCTGTAAGAGGCTATCAATGGGGAATGGGTGGAAAGCAGGGTCAGATACTCTGTGGCCGTGAACACCTTAACTCCTTAGACGAATCCTCACTTGAGGAAGTCAAATCCGCTATTAGATCAGTCCCCTGGTTACTTGCTTACTATGATATTGGTGAACGATATATTCGGTCCAAAGATGGAAACATTAACTATGTATTCTCTGGTCTAAGGCGCAACCTAGATTCCATCAAGTCAAAGGCTAGGATTATATTAGCGTGGATTGATGAGGCTGAGGGAGTGTCTGAGCTTGCCTGGAGTAAGTTGATACCTACTGTACGAGAAGATGACTCAGAGATTTGGGTAACGTGGAATCCCGAAACAAAGCACTCAGCTACTCATAGACGCTTCAGGGTTAATCCTCCGTCAGACATGAAGATATGTGAGATAAACTATAGGGATAACCCTTGGTTTCCGGCAGTATTAGAGGCTGAAAGAAAAGACGACCAAAAGCTTAGACCAGATACCTACGCCCATATCTGGGAAGGTGAGATGCTGGTTCATGCGGACGGCGCTTACTATGCTGTTGAGATGAGAGAGTGTGCAGCAGAAGAGAGAATTACCCATGTGCCTTATGACCGCGCTGTTGGCGTTTTCACGGCCTGGGACTTAGGGATAGGGGATAGCACTGCAATTTGGTTTGCTCAGATGGTAGGGGCTGAGGTTAGGCTGATTGACTACTATGAGAGCAGCGGTGTCGGTTTAGACCATTACGCTAAAGAGCTTCAGAGTCGCCCCTATGTATACGACGGTCACATACTTCCACATGACGTTAGGGTTAGGGAGCTTGGAACAGGTAAGTCTCGGCTTGAAACCTTAGATAGCTTAGGGATTCGCAACGTAACAATAGCACCGCAGCTTGGTGTTGACGATGGAATACAGGCTGTAAGATCCATGATCCCCAGGGCATGGTTTGATAAGGTTAAGTGTGAGAGAGGGGTAGACGCCCTACGTCAATATAGGCGTGATTACGATGACAAGGGTATGACCTGGCGGGGTAGACCGATGCACGACTGGACTAGTCACTGTGCTGACGCATTTAGATACCTAGCGGTGGGCTATAAGCCTGCAAGTAATTGGGGCGATCCAATTCGGCGCAATCTGCAAGGCATTGCCTAATTTATGGTATAATCGGGCTTTATTTATTTATCTAGGGTGATGTGATGGCGGGCATTAGTAAAGGGTTGTTGGCGCTATCCAAGCTCAATCAGGCTAGCCCTAGCACTGGCTTATTAAATATTGGGCCAAGTGCGGCAGCAGAACAAGCCGCCATTGATTACGCAAAACGCTCAGGAATACCCTACACCCCATCAACTTCTGTTGGTCCTAATGACCCTATTTTTGGCGCAAGAGTCGCTAAAGAATACGAGGCAATGCAGCATAACCCTACTAATCCGCGAGTGAAGCAAAGTTATGACGCGCTCTCTGATGAAGTGGCTGGTCAATATGAGGAAATGTTGCGAGCAGGGATTAAACCAGAATTTAATAGCAACCCTGAAAGCCCTTATCGTAGCTTAATGGATATGATGGAGACTGGGCGACTAGACGTATATCCAACCCAGGCTGGCTTTGGAGCTGGCGACTTTGATCCAACAGGAAATCCTTTATTAAAAGAATCCCCATTCAAGATTAGCGGTCAACCCGCGTCTTACAATGATTTGTTTAGGGCTGTCCATGATTTTCAGGGCCATGCAAAAAAGGGCGCTGGGTTTAGGGCTGCTGGCGAAGACCTTGCATATCTTTCTCATGCGGGTACAATGTCACCTGAAGCACTTAAAGCTTTGGCGTCAGAAACAAGAGGGCAAAATAGCTGGTTAAACTACGGTCCTTTTGGAGATAAAAACAGGACTGCTGGAATTGAAGACACTATATTTGCAGATCAAAAGACAGGCTTACTACCAAATTGGGCTATACAAGAGAGGCTTCCAGAATTAGATGCTAGACGAAAAAGATTTTCTGAGCTTGCAGCTTTGGGTGACACAGGGCTTGAGGGAGCAATTGACGACGCAGGCAACCTCACCCTTATACATTATTCGCCCAGGCCAGTTGAGCGTATCGACCCAGCTTACTACGGCTCTGGCCTGTCTCGACGAACAAGAGACGAAGTTAACAGAGGCTATGGAGAAGACTTTGTTCCAAGAAGTTTCTATGGAATAGAGGCCGACACCAATCCGTATCGCAAAGAGCTTGGTTTAGGCAACAACAAGGTTCAAACACAGATAGACGCTGCTCAAATGTATGACCCTCAAAAAGACCCAGAAGGATTGTGGAAGGCTGGGAAAGGCGACTTAAATAAGTCCGAAAAGAATTTATGGGACAAGGGATATTCCGGCTACTTTGTAAACACCAAGCAGTCTGGTAAAGTCGCTGCCATGTTTGATCCGCTTGATGTTACCAAAAAGCTCATGGTCCCTCTACTAGCTGCACCTATTGCTTTCCAATCCGAAGATTCTGATGCTGGACCATTAACCAAAGGCGCTAAACGACTGATTGACTCTCGGTTCTCTAGTGCGATGGCTTTAGGTACCGCCGCTGCCATTCCAGCCGTAGGAGGCCTACCCTCCAATCAAGCAGAAGCTCAAGCAATAGAAACTGAACAAGAGCAGGAGCCTCAAGGCATATTTAATCAATTCAATGGCGAAGCACCGATTACAGATATGATGTCTCACGCCATACTAGGGATAGGAAGAGACGCAATAGGCAGTGCAGCAGGGGTGTTATCACCTAACTGGGCAGAGCCTGTAAAAGACGCTATATATCCTGAAGACGCAAGAGGACAACTGGCTAAAGATTGGTCAAGTAAGGTGGGAGACACTCTATCCCCAATAGTTGATAAATATATTGCCCCAGCGATTCAAAACTATGCAGCACCAGCGGCACGATCCGCTTATGAAAATAAGCCATTGGTGGGTTACTCTGCTAAAGAGACAGTGGGCGGCTTAATGGACTTGTATGGTAAGTTGCCAGCCTCTGTTCGTGATGAGCTAAGTCCACGCCTGAAACATTTGGGTGGTCTGCTTGCGTCCGTATTATAAACGTTAAAATGTAAAGTTTTGCTAAAAAATGGTATAATCGGGCACATAACTGGAGTTAGCAATGGCATTAGGCACATACAGTGAATTACAGACCTCTCTGGCAGACTTTCTGAACAGAGAAGATTTAACGTCCGTAATCCCCACATTCATCGCTCTAGCAGAGGCTAGTATCAACAGAGATGTACGCCATTGGCGTATGGAAAACAGATCAACTGCAACTATTGACGGTCAATATTTCACTAGACCAGGTGATTGGGTTGAAACAATCAGACTTCATTTGACTACTGGAACCACATACATCATGGACCTGGTAAGTCAGAATGCAATGGCAGATAAACGTCAAGGCTCAGAAAATGTTGCTGGAAAACCAAGATTCTACAGTCACTCAGAAGATCAATTTGAGGTATTTCCTACTCCAGATGAGTCGTATGCAGCAGAGCTGTTGTACGTCCAAAAGATTCCTGCACTATCAGATTCCAACACTACCAACTGGCTGCTCAGTGATTCGCCCGACCTGTACCTATACGGCGCTTTAATGCACTCTGCACCATACTTAGCGGAGGATGCAAGAGTTGCAACATGGGCTACAGGATACAGTGAAGCCGTACAGCGATTAAACTTAACATCTCAACAGTCTAAATTTTCAGGCATTGGGTTAAAGACTAAAATACGAGGATTAGGATGAGCTTTTCAAACTTCTTAGAGACAGAGATACTGGATCACGTTTTCGGTGGGGCTGCTTATACTGCTCCAACCACACTTTACATTGCTCTATACACCGGCGCTCCTAGTGATACAGGTGGTGGAACTGAGGTGAGTGGAACTGACTATGCACGACAGACGTCTACCTTTACTACTTCTGATGACACTACTAGCAATGCAGGCGCAATTGAGTTCCCTACGGCTGGTGATAGCTGGGGTACTGTAACTCATGTCGGTGTATTTGACGCGCTGACTACTGGCAATTTGCTCGCTTACGGCACACTGACTGCAAGTAAAGCTGTAGAAAGCGGAGACGTTTTCCGTATTATCGCGGGTGCTTTAGACATTACGTTAGACTAGTATGTTATATGGTGTCTATAAATATGGGCAGGCTGCATACTCTACTGCTGACCTAGAAGATGGCGTTGTTGCCACCTCTGCGTCTTCAAGTGTGGTGGTGGTGGCCGCAGTTACTGTTTCGGGCGTATCGCAAATATCTGCAACGTCAACGGTAGCTACGGATGCCATTAGAGTGCGAGAATCGTCCTCTACGGTCACTTCTGCATCTAGTGTAGCGGTAGCAGGGCAAAGGATACATTTAGCTGATACGGCCATTACCGGCGTCTCAGGGACTACAGTAAGCGGACAGGTCATAAAACTGGGTTCGTCTGTAGTAAGTGCTGTTGCAGGTGTTTCTGCTGATAGCGTTAGGGTTAGACAGTCAGACTCGGCAATTACGGCAAGCGGTGGATTGATATGCTCTGGCATTATACTCTGGATTGACAATAATCCATTAGAGAAAAGCTGGGCTAATACTTCATCATCAAATGTAACGTGGGCAAATGTGCCCCTAAATGAAATAGAATGGGAGGCCGCTTAAATGGCTGATACAACGACTACAACATACTCGCTAGTAAAGCCTGAAGTTGGCGCATCCGAGGACACTTGGGGCACAAAGATAAACACCACGCTGGATACTCTTGACGACCTATTGGACGGCACAACCCCAGTTGTTGGCATGGACCTTAATACTCCAGATATTGATGGGGGAACGGCTGATGACTGTGTTATTGGTGGCGCTACGCCAGCGGCGGGTGCTTTCACTACTTTGGCGGCGTCTGGAGGAAGCGCGGTTGAGGGTGGGGCAGTCTTTAACGAGTCTGGTGCTGATGTAGACTTCCGCGTTGAGTCTGACACCAATACTCATGCGCTGTTTGTTGAAGGAAGCTCTGGTAATGTAGGTATAGGCACAGCCTCGCCCTCACATCGCTTGACGCTATCTGACACTGTTAGCACTAAACTGGTGCTTGATGGGGGTTCTTCTCAGAATGGTATGAGGTGGGAAGATGTTGGTGGCGGTAACTCTTTTTACCTTTACAACTCATCAACAGGTTTTGGCGTGTATGACATTACCGAGGCTACAACGCCCTTGTGGATTGATAACTCTGGTAATGTGTTGGTGGGTACTACTGCTACACCATCATCAACGCAAGGGGGGTTCCAAGTTAAAACCGATGCGGTAGGTGGCGGCTCTACTTACCTGCAAAATAGCTCTGGTACATATACAGGATCATTTGGACAATTTAACTTTATTAACGGTAACGGAACTGTTGGTTCAATCAGCACCAACGGATCAGCAACAGCTTACAACACTTCATCTGACTACAGGCTAAAAGAAGATTTACAGCCAATGACAGGCTCTATTGACAGAGTTAAAGCCTTGAAGCCTTGGAATTTTGCATGGAAAGTGGATGGTACTCGCGTTGATGGTTTTATGGCTCACGAAGCTAATGAGGTTATCGAGGGTTGTGCGTCAGGCACTAAAGACGCAATGCGTGACGAAGAGTATGAAGTCTCTCCCGCAACAGGTGATGTCTTTACACCCGCCATTGAATCAGGCTTTGCCGTTGTATCAGCAGGAGTAGAGTCTTGCCCCGCGTATTACGATATTGACGGAAACGAGATCAAGGCTGAAGTGGTCGCTGTTAGGGCGGTACATTCTGTCATTGAGGCAGTCGATGAGATTATACATAGTTTAGACGTAATTCAGCCTGAAACGCTTGAGGAAGGTCAGCAGTGGCGCGAGACTACAGCGCAAGCAATGGCAACTCGGAGTGTCCCAGATTATCAGGGCATAGATCAGTCTAAGATTGTCCCTTTACTAACAGGAACATTGCAAGAAGTCATTGCAAGACTTGAAGCACTGGAGGCATAGCATGGACTTAATACTACAGAGCCTAAAGTCTAAGACAGTCCAGTTCAGTATCGCTCTGGCTGTATTAAGTATTGCTCAAGGTCAGATAGGTTTCTTACCTGTCGGTCAAGGGGCGCAAGCATTTATTGGAATGGGTATCGCGGCTTGTATCGTGGTGCTTCGCTCTGTAACTACTACGGCACTCAACCAAAAATAACGGCAACCCATTATGGCAACGGCAAAGGAAGTATTGATTCGGCTAGAAGGTCACGAGAAGGAATGCTCTGTCCGCTATACGAACATTGAAAAGCAATTAGATGATGGCTCTGTGAAGTTTAGGAAAGCTGAGTTAATGTTGTGGTCTATGTATCCGCTTATCTTAGGGTCAACCTTTCTTGAGAGGTTAGTTCAATGAGCCTGATCACTTCTTTAATCGCGCCAGTCACCAGCCTACTCGACAAATGGATTCCAGATGCAACCATCAAACAACAGCTCGCGGCAAAGATTAGCACACTTTCAGAGGTACACGCGCAGGAACTCGCAGTCGCTCAGATTGCACTCAACACCGCAGAAGCAAAAGGAAACTGGTTCCAAAGTTCATGGCGACCCGCTACAGGATGGGTCTGCGTTATCGGAATGGCCGTCAACTTCCTAATATCACCACTAGCGGCAGGGTTTGGTTTCGTTATACCCCAGGCTGATATGACAACCATGATGCCTGTTCTAATGGGTATGCTGGGGCTATCATTCAACAGGACTTACGAGCGTGTTAAAGGAGTAGGCAAATAATGGCGTATGTCAGTATTGATTTACCTGCTGGAATATTCAACCACGGTACAGAGCTAGATTCGACTGGACGGTGGAGAGACGCTAACCTTATACGGTGGGAAAACAAGTCTATTCGCCCTGTCGGTGGGTGGACTACTCGCGTGTCTAGCGCATTTGCTGCGGCTCCGCGTGGAGCTATAACCTGGGCAGATAACAGCTCAGATGCTCACATTGCAGCGGGGACATACAATAAACTTTATGCAGTTAATGCAGGGGGTGTCGTTAGCGATATAACCCCAACAGCCTTAACCTCTGGCGATTTAGATGCTGACGTCAATCTTGGCTATAGCGGATCTTTCTGGGGCACTATTACTTATGGAACAACCAGGCCAAGCAATGGCGTTCCTGCTGAGGCTACGTCATGGTCTTTAGACACATGGGGCCAGTATTTGATTGCCTGCTCAAGCAAGGATGGAAAGATATACCAGTGGGAGCTGGATGGTGCGACAATTGCTGCGCCTTTGACAAATGCTCCTGTTGATAATGGTGCTATTGTGGTTACTGATGAGCGATTTATCTTTGCGCTTGGATCAGGTAATAACCCACGACTAGTCAAATGGTGTGATCGTGAAGATAATACAGACTGGACTCCAACAGCAGTTAACCAGGCTGGTGATCTTGAATTGCAAACATCTGGAGAAATAGTTTCTGGATTAAGGGTGCGTGGAAGAACACTAATCCTTACTAACGTCGACGCTCATGTTGCCACCTACAGTGGACCACCAACAGTTTACGGCTTCCAGAGGGTAGGCACATCTTGTGGCTCTATCTCTCGTCTAGGGGCTGTTGCTGTTGACGAAGGCGCTTACTGGATGGGTGCTAAGTCATTTTACGTCTATAATGGATCATCTGTACAAGAAATGCCATGTGACGTCATGGACCATGTATTTAATGATATGAACACCTCACAGCGATCTAAGGTATGCGCCGTCCATAACTCTCAATTTGGCGAGGTATGGTGGTTTTACCCAAGCACCGCCTCTGTAGAGAATGATAGGTACGTTGTATATGATTATAAAGAAAACCACTGGAATATTGGTGTATTAAGTAGAACGTCAGGCGTTGACTCTGGTGTATTCAGTCAGCCTATGTGGTTTGATGCCTCTGGTAATATCTATAACCAAGAGACTGGTCATTCTCACGGCACTAGCGCATCTTATTTAGAGAGTGGGCCTATCAGTATTGGTATAGGCGATCAGATAGCAAAAGTTAACCAGATTATTCCAGATGAGCTTAATCTAGGTGATGTAACGCTAACCTTTAAGACTAGATTCTATCCAAATGGCACTGAAGAGTCTTACGGACCATTTACCATGTTAAACCCTACTGGCGTTAGGTTTCAGGGAAGGCAGGTTCGCATGAGGATTAATGGCTCAGAATTGGTAGACTGGAGGGCGGGAAAGATGCGTTTAAACGTGACTACTGGTGGCAGTAGATGAGTCTAGCTGAACGCCCACCACCACCACTAGGGCCAGATTGGAAGCCTTGGGGTGAGAGGTTGACGGACTTCTTAACTAGAACAAAGTCTAAGCTGTCATACTATCTTGCTGGTGAGTCTGCTGGCGAAGATGGCGTGTTATTGTGGGATAGGACCGGCTATCCAGTAGTATCAAAGAATGGCGAGTGGAGGCAAATAAAATTAGCGGGAGGCAGTGGATCATTTGCATCAACTGTAGATGTAGTTGCCGCTAGCCCAGATACAGCTTATGCCATCCCCTTTGACCTTGTATCGGCTACTGGGACGGTGACTATTGATGCGGCTGACAGCACTAAGATAATATTTGCAGAGGCAGGAGTGTACTCGGTGGCTGGTAATTTCCAGTTATTGTCGAGTACAGCAGCAGTAAAAACTATATATCTTTGGACGATGTTAGATGGAACAACAGACTCAGTGTCGGTACAAACGGATATTAAAGACAGCGGGCAAGTTAAGACGGTAGGGGTGTCCTTTACGTTAACAATTGCAGCAGGGTCATATCTGCAAATAAAGTGGGCAGTTTCTAATATTGCATTAAGGTTAAAGGTGGTAGCAGCAACCGCATTTGCACCTACTACACGCGCAGCTCAAGTATCCATAACACGCGCATCCTAAAAATGGTATAATCGAGCATATTTTGATACGGAAGTGCAGATGTCAGACTTAGACGTAGAATTAGAACGATGCAGGGTTTGGATAGAGGCAGCGTTAGACTATAGTGGAGGAACGCACGATTTTGATGATATTGCGGCTAGTGTTCGGTCTGGTTACATGCAGTTTTGGCCTGCACCTAAAGGGTGTGCGATAACAGAGATATTAACATTCCCAAAGCGCAAGATTTTTCATATCTTTCTTGCTGGTGGAGAGAAGCAGCAAATAGTAGATATGGACGAGTCGGCAGTGGAGTTTGCTCGCAGAGAGGGATGTACAGGCATGACTATTGCTGGGCGTAGAGGCTGGGCAAGAGTTTTAATGAATAAAGGATGGACGGAAGCGTTCACCACATTAAGCAAGGATATATAATATGTCAGGTGGAAAAGGCGGCAGCCAAACAACAGAAGCAACAATTCCAGAGTGGGCCAAGCAACCCACTATCAGAAACTTGGCAAGAGCCGAGCAAGTCCAGAAAATTGGCTACATGCCTTACTATGGTCCTGATATTGCGGCGTTTACTCCACAGCAGGAACAGGCGATGCAAGCCAACCAAGATGCGGCTTCTGCCTTTGGGTTAGCCTCCCCTGGTGTTGACGCTATGGCAGGAATGCCTGAAGCGCAAAGCTTTGGTGGCATGAGTGGCTATAGCTCTTCTCCTATATACGAGGCAGCCGTAGCAGAATTAAAAGAAAAGCAGCCAGGATTTGTTAACCAATACGATCAATTATTTGGTCAGCAACGTCAGGCTGGTCCTGGTTATTTCGGTCCAGGTTATGAGGGTAGTCGTCGCTACGCTGGTTTTGACCCAGGCAATGCTGGCATGAGTGTAGGATCACAAGATTACCCTTCTGGCTTTCCGTCTGGTCAAATGCCAGATATGGGAAGCTTTCAGACTCAACAAGAGCCTCAAATGAGCATGTACCAAGCTCCAATGCAAGCTCCAATGCCAAATCAGTCGATGTATCAATCTCCAGCGCCAGGTACCTCAGTAGATGATCAATACTTACAAATGATGTCAGGGAGTAAAATATAATGGCTGGAGCAGGAATGCCAAATCAGCGAACCCTTCCACAGATGGGTGTTGCAAACAACCAATTACAGCCAGGTGGAATAGGCCAACCATTAGGGCTTGGACAAGCACAACCACAGCCTGCTCCTCAGCCTCCTCCTGGATTAAATAAGCCTGGTTATCAGCCCTTTGCTGATCCTGCACCTGCCTCTTTGTACTCTGATCCTAACTTGGGCGTAAGCGGAAATCGCGTAAACCTGGGACAAGCAACTGCGGTCAACCAGCAAAAAGCGGGACAAAATCCGGCATCTCTATACTCTGATCCTAATCTGGGCGGCGGAAGAGGTATTCCACCACGAGGAGATGGCGGAGGTATGGTAAATGGCTTTGACCAAGCACCAAACTTCGGTCTTGGTACTGGTGAGTATAGCGGTAACACGGGTGTTACGGGCGGTATGCAGAAGTATGGGGGTAGCTATACCGATCATAGTATGGACGGTCGTTTGAGCGAGAAATTTTTTAGTGGTAGTGCGGAGGAAATGCGTGGCCGTGGATTTGGGGATGGTGCAGGTATGCAACCGCCGGGTAATCCCGACTGGAGAGGCCCGCAGCCTGGACAACCATCTGCTGGGGCAAAGGGCGGCGCTCAAGTGCAACCTCCTGGTGGAGCTATTACGCCACCACCACCACAGCCTCCCTCTACTATTCCTACGCCTCCTCCTTCGACGCCTCCTGTTGCCACTGCACCTGTTGCGCCTGTTGATCAAGGTCCACGCGCCCCAAATATTAATCAATCGGCTGCCGCTGGAATACAAGGCTCTATGGCTGGAGCAGCCCGCGAGATGAATTATCAACCAACCAATATTGGTGGCGCATCCTACAATCCTTATTCAACTGGATCACAAGGCTATGGCGCTACTACTGCTGGCGCTCAAGGTTTTGGTGCTTCTGGTGTTAATGCTCAAGGATATGGGGCGGCGGGAACTGGATCACAAGGTTATGGAGCGGCGGGAACTGGATCACAAGGTTACGGCGCTACTGGAGCTGGATCACAAGGATATGGCGCTAGTCAAATGTTTGGCGCTCCAACTGTTGGCGCCCAGAACGTCACAGCAGGACAACTTGCAGGAACTGATTTATCCCAATACCAAAACCCATACGAAACCCAGGTAGTCCAATCTACCTTGTCTGACTTAGATCGGTCTAGGCAAATGGCTATGGGACAAGCAGGCGCTCAAGCTACAGCGGCGGGTGCGTTTGGTGGTTCTCGCCTAGCATTAATGGAAGCAGAGACTAATCGGTCTTTTGCTGATCAAGCTGCTAGGTCTGCTGGACAACTGCGTCAAGCTGGATTTAATCAAGCTCAAGGCATGGCTCAACAGGATATTGCAGGTCGTATGCAGGCAGGTCTTGCCAATCAGGGTGCAAATCTACAGGCTGGAACTACTACAGCAAATCTCATGCAACAGGCAGGATTGTCTAACCAATCAGCTTTAAACCAAGCCTCACAGTTTGGGTCTTCCGCTGCTAACCAAGCCGCCCTTGTTAACGCTTCTGCACAGAATCAGGCTAGTCAATTTGGAGCGCAATCTGGTAACGTAGCATCCCTATCTAATCAAGCTGCACAGAATCAGGCAAGTCAGTTTGGCGCTCAGGCTGGTAACGTAGCCTCTTTATCTAACCAGGCAGCTCAAAACCAAGCTAGTCAGTTTGGCGCTCAGGCATTTAACCAGGCTGCTCAACAGGCGTCTGCACAACAGCAAGCGGCCAGTCAGTTTGGCGCTCAAGCAGGTAATAATGCTGCACTAGCTAATGCTGCCTCTATGAACCAAGCCAACCAGTTTGGGGCGCAGGCAGGAAATACTGCACAGTTAGCCAATCAGTCTGCATTTAATCAGGCAGGTCAGTTTAATGCACAACAGGCTTTGGCCGCACAGATGGCTAACCAACAGGCAGGATTATCAGGATCTGCTCAACGTCTTGGTGCTGCTGGTCAACTTGGCAACCTATCTAACCTTGGTTTTGGTATGGGACAAACTGTTAACCAAAACATTATGCAACAGGGTATGATGCAACAAGCTATTCAACAGCAGCTCATTGATGCGGCTAAGGCTCAATTTGCAGGTTACACGCAAGCGCCTTACCAGTCTATTGGATTGTTATCGCAGGCTCTGGGTGCATCACCAATTCCTCAGTCTCAAACTACTAGCAAGCAGCCAGGCATGTTTGATTATTTGACTATGGGCGCTCAACTGTATGGGGCTTCTGATTCTCGCTTAAAAGAGAATATTACTCAAATAGGATCATTACCTAATGGCCTTGGATTATATACTTGGGATTGGACGGATGACGCCAATGAGAAGGGATTAAGTAATCCTATGACTACTGGTGTTATAGCTCAGGAAGTGCAGGCTGTTATGCCTGAACTGGTGAAGATGCAGCCTTCTGGTTATCTTGCCGTTAATTATGGTGAGTTGGTAAAAGGAATATACAATGCTTAATATGTACAATCCAGAAAATGATCAGGAAGCACAACTGCGTAAGATTTTGGAATCAGCGCAAATGGTTAATCCAGGGGATATTGCAGGTATGCAGGTCAGTCCTGGAGGAATTGATAATGTCGGATCGGCGATAAACGGTATTGCTAACGGCCCTATCGCCCCCGAAATATTACAGGCTACTGAGGCAGCAGGAAACCCATCAACAGCAAGCAAGATAATTGATGGGCTGGCTAACTATCAGGTCGCACCTATTAATGCTCCCCCTATGGGTCAATTGCAGCGTGGAGGTGGTTTAATGCCTCTTAATGCCCCTCCTATGGGACCGTATGGAAGTAGTGCGTCTGGAATTCTAAACTCTATCGGCCAGCAGCCAGATAAAGATGACGATGACGAAAAAACAAGTAAAATGGCGAAGCTGTTAAAAATGTTTGGAGGGTAAGATGGCTGGTATATTTGATTTTATGAATAGTGGCATTGAAGACGAGAAGCTAAAGTCGCTGGAAGCTATGATGTCTGGTAAGATGGGGATGCCTAATGGCGGCGTAGACAATACTACTGCTGCTATGGCTGGAATGCCTATGCCGAACAATATGTCTGGAATGCAGGCTAACAACCAGATGAACAATGCTCCTCAAGCGATGAGGGGTGTTGCTAACGGACCGATTCCTAATAGTATTATACAAGCTACGCAGGCTCCTTCACCTCCACCAGAACAACCAGGTTTCTTTGCTCGTATGGGGCAGGGATTCAAAGACTACACATCTGATCCAGAGAAGATGGCTCGTGCTGCTGCGGCATTTAATACAATGCGCCTAAACCCTGATCCAAATGTCTCAAAGATGGCTCAAGATCAAATTGCTCGGTCTCAGGGCAACAAATCAGCCAACCAGACTGTTGCCTTGTTGCGGAAATCAGGTTACTCCGATTTAGCAGATATGGTTGAAGCTAATCCAGCTATGGCAAAAGAAGCCTTGGCCGCTTTAACAAAAAGCAAAATGGGGACTGACTACTCCTCTAAAAATATTGGCTCTATACAGACTGCGGAAGATGATATTCTGGAAAATGGTGTCGTTGTTGTCCCTAAAGGCGGGCAGTACACTTATAGCCTAGATCCGAACGCTCCCACAGGATCACAATACAAAATAGTTCCATTGTCTGGTGCTGGCCTGACCTCGGCAGACAAGAATAAGATGGATATAGAGAAGCAGAAAGCTGAGTGGGATATGACGCAAGGGCTTAAAAAAGGTGAAGAAGTATTTTCGCAGTTTCAGCTTATTGATGATCAAATACAGAGCTTTGCGCGAGCAGAGGTGTTGGTGGGCGAGGGTGCAAAAAGTGGCTTTCTTAAAAAGTTCTTACCTTCAACAGATGCGGCAACTACTGAGCTTCGTCAGATCGCAAACAAGATGGGTATTGATATTATTAATTCCGCTACATTTGGTGCCCTAAGTGCTACCGAGCTAAGGCTGGCTTTAGAAACAGGCTTTGACCAAAATCTATCAGGTGATCAGTTAATTGAGTACATCCAAAATAAGATTGCCGCCCAAACTAAACTTAGAAATGCGTTGATGCCTGAAGTGCAAATGCTTCTTGGAGGCTCTGGGCTTAAAGCATACGCTGACTACAAGATAGAAAACAGGAAGCGTCACGATGCAGCACAAAATGCTTTCAGTCAAATACAGAAAAGCAATCCTAGCCTTACAGTTATAGAGTGGGAGGACTATAATTTGGAAGAGCGCGAAGGCGTTATGAGAGATGGTGGCTTACTGTGAGCAACTTTTTAGAGGAACTTCGCAGAAAGAAACAGGCTGCCAACCCTGGTATACCTGTTATCCAGCCAAATGAAGCTGTCATAGCAGAGCCACAAAAGCTGCGTACTTTTGCTCAGGGTGTTACCTACGGCTTTAGTGATGAGATTGAGGCGGCTGTTCGATCCGCCCTACCCGCGTCAATGGGTGGCAGAGAGTATGATGTCGTTAGGGACGAGCTTAGGGGTAAGCTAAAAGATTACAAGGATCAGAACCAAGGGGCGGCTATTACCTTAGAGGTGGCTGGTGCTTTTCTTCCATCTATCCTTATGGCTATGACCGGCGTTGGCGCTCCTGCTGCTGTTGCAAATACCACTAGAGCCGCCCAGCTTCTTAAAACCGCAAAGATAGGTGCAGGAGAAAGCGCAGCCTATTCTGTGGGAGCCTCTGAAAACCCGCTGTTTAGCGCAGGGAGCGCAGGTGATGTTGGATTTGGAACCGCTTTTGGTTCTGGTGCTGCCGTTGCTGCTGATCTGGCTTTAAGCAAGCTAGGGAAGGTAGGCAGGGCTTTAATTGATTATACGCGACGCAAGATGAAGGGCGCTGACAATGCTGTACAGAAAGAGCTTTTACGCTTGGTAGAGGGTACTGGTTTAACGGTTGACGAGGTAATTGAAGGCGTTGCTAGCGGCAGCGTTATTGCTGATAACGCCACATTGAGTGCAGCGGTAAAAGGCATGGTTAATGAGGGCGGCCAAGCTAAGGCAACAATACTGGGCGCAAGTGAGGCTAGAAGGCAAAAAACAACCCAGCAAGCTAATGAGTCTATGTCTGATGCACTAGCGCCAGATGTTTCTGACCCCAACATATTGAGAGCTAGGGCTGCCACTGAAAAAGAGTTAAGAGATGAAGCGTCTGGGGCATATAAGAAAATTTACGCACAACCAGAAAGCGAAGCTGTCACACAGGAAATTTCAGATCAGATGCTTAATGTTGCTCAACGATCCCCAGACATTAGGGCAGAGCTTCAGGCTAATTATGACCTTGAGGGGATAGTCCCGCTGTTTAAGACAGAGGCAAACGGTGCTGTTTCTCTTAATAGAATGCCTACACTGGAAGATGCTGAGGCCATGAGAAGAATCTTAAAAGAGGAAACTCAGTCTTTATACGTCGCAGGGAAGGGAAGGAGAGCAGGAACGACTGGCGAGCTAGAAGGCGGCCTTCGCGGAGCAATTGACACCGCTTCTCCTGAAATGGGTGCTGCGAGAGCTAATTATGCTGGCATGATGTCTCAAAACAAGCAGTTTGAAGCAGGACGAAAAGTTTTAAGTATGAACGCTGATGATTTAGAGATATTAGTTAGTCGGCTTAACCCCACCGATCTAGCAGCGTTTAGGGCTGGCGCAATGGCTAACATTAACGACAAGGCGCGTAGGTCAGGAACCACAATGGAAAACCTAGCCAAAGAAGATATGCAGCTTGGCACTGTTCTTAGGATTTTATTGCCAGAAGATAAGGCGTCGGGAGTTGTACAGAATGTATCTAATGCAGCCAGGTCTACGTCTATGGATAAATATATACAACCCAGGTCGCAGTCCTCAACACAGGCGCTACAAAGAGAAGCGCAGCTGCGTGGCGGTGGCGTTGCTATGGAGGATTTTGCCAGAGGAATGGCGGGTGATCCACTAGCGTTGGTTAAAATGGCTGTTCAGATGGTGCCGTCTGGCGCGGGGCTGTCGGATAAACAAATGACAGAAGTGGCAAGAATCCTGTATAGTGAGTCCCCTGATTTGGTAGGAAGGGCGTTAAAAGATAATACTGTATTTGGCGAGCTGCTAAAGAAAATTGAAAGCGCCTCGAAAGTGGTTTTAGCAGGTTCGACAACAGCCGCAGCACAACAAGGCTCTGGTGTCGATTCCGTTGAGAAAGTCATGGGCTTGTTAAATTAATCTGGAGTGAACGTGGAACTTAAACCATTAGAAAAAGATGACATTGAAAATATT
>Ga0222631_1000110_pt1 | contig 24441 bp, 29 predicted proteins | sample AntAcemetagenom5_FD_179826 | JGI IMG/M metagenome (GOLD analysis project Ga0222631, IMG submission 179826) | Saline water microbial communities from Ace Lake, Antarctica - #5 | ecosystem: Environmental > Aquatic > Non-marine Saline and Alkaline > Saline | place: Antarctica: Ace Lake | collected... | reverse complement strand
TTTGTGAAGAAGAAGGGTTTGAAGCAATATTTCCACCTATTAATTTGTGTGGAGATAATGCGGCAATGATTGCAATGGTTGGATTAGAAAAATTTAAATTAAATCAATTTAGTGAATTGGATAGTCCGGCAAAACCTAGATGGCCTTTGGATGCGGATGCTGCTTTTTTAAAAGGTGCTGGAGTAAGATTATAATGCAATATTGGTTAATGAAGTCTGAGCCAGATGTTTGGTCAATTGACCAGCAAAAAAAAGCTGGCGCTAAAGGTGCTGCGTGGGATGGGGTAAGAAATTATCAAGCAGCTAAAAACTTAAAGGGAATGAAAAAAGGAGACCTATGTTTTTTTTATCATTCTAATATCGGTAAAGAAATTGTTGGTATCGTTGAGGTTATTAAAGAGGCTTTCTTAGACAAAACCGACAAAGATGGACGATTTGTAGCTGTTCAAGTAAAGTTTAAGGAAAAGTTAAAGAAAAGTGTAACTCTTGATGAGGTTAAAAAAAACAAAGATCTTGGCCATTTATCACTCATTAGACAGAGCAGATTATCTGTTATGCCAATCGACTCTAAAAGCTGGAAAATTTTAAATAAGATGAGTAGTATTTAAATAAAAAAAATTCATGCCAAAACAAAAAGTAAAATCTAAAGCTAAAAAAAAAATTCCTAAAAAGTCTAAGGTTAAGAAAAAAATCAAACCTACTAAAAAAAAAGTTATAAAAAAAATTGAAGATAAAGAGCTGGTTTTTAAAACAAAACCTGAGTGGGTAAAAAGTGCTTTAGCAAATAAAGCGACCTATCAAAAAAAATATTCTGACTCGATTAAAAACAATGACATATTTTGGAAGAATGAAGGAAAAAGAATAACCTGGATTAAACCATATAAAAAAATTAAAGATGTTAAATTTAGTAAGAAGGCCGTTAGAATTAAATGGTATGAAGATGGAACATTAAATGCTTCTGCTAATTGTATAGACCGTCACCTTAAAGACAAAAAAGACAAAACAGCAATTATCTGGGTTGGTGATGATCCAAAAGATACTAAAAAAATTTCATATAAACAGTTGCATACTGAAGTTTCTAGAGCTGCAAATGGTCTAAAAAAATTAGGAATTAAAAAAGGTGACCGAGTTACAATTTATTTAACTATGATCCCAGAACTTGCGGTAACAATGTTAGCTTGTGCTAGGATCGGTGCAGTTCACTCTATTATTTTTGGTGGATTTTCAGCAGACTCTATTTCTGGCAGAGTTAATGATTGCAAATCTGAATATATTATTACAGCAGACGAGGGTGTTAGAGGTGGAAAAACTATTCCTCTAAAAGCAATCACTGATGAGGCTTTAAGAAAATGTCCCGATGTTAAAAAATGCATAGTTGTAAAAAGAACTGGAAATAAGGTTAGCTGGGTTAAAGGTAGAGATGTTTGGTATGATGATTTAATTAAAGACGTATCAAGTAAATGTGAGCCTGAAGAAATGAATGCCGAAGATCCTTTATTTATTCTTTACACTTCTGGGTCTACTGGAAAACCAAAAGGAGTTTTGCATACAACAGGGGGTTATATGGTTTATGCCTCAATGACTCATCAATATGTTTTTAATTACAAACCAAAAGATATTTACTGGTGTACAGCTGATATTGGTTGGGTAACGGGTCATAGTTATATTGTTTATGGACCCCTTGCTAATGGTGCAACTACAATAATGTTTGAAGGAATTCCAACTTACCCTGACAGTTCAAGATGGTGGCAAATAATAGATAAGTATAAAGTTAATATTTTTTACACAGCGCCAACTGCTATTAGAGCTTTGATGAGAGAGGGTGATAAACCCGTTAAAAAGACTTCAAGAAAATCTTTAAAATTATTAGGAACTGTTGGAGAGCCAATAAATCCTGAAGCTTGGATGTGGTATTATAAGACAGTGGGTAATTCTAAATGCCCAATAGTTGATACGTGGTGGCAGACTGAAACTGGTGGAATATTAATTAGTCCACAAACAGGAGCTATGAATTTAAAACCAGGATCAGCTACTAAACCGTTTTATGGAATTATGCCTGCTATTGTTGATAAAAATGGAAAAGAAATCAAGGGAGCTGGTGAGGGAAGATTGTGTATTTCACAATCTTGGCCTGGACAAATGAGAACTGTTTATGGGGATCATCAAAGATTTATTGATACTTATTTTTCTCAAGTCGATGGGAAATATTTTACAGGTGATGGAGCGAAACGAGATAAAGATGGTTACTACTGGATTACAGGACGTGTTGATGATGTAATTATTGTCTCTGGTCATAATCTTGGAACTGCTGAAATAGAAAGTGCCTTTGTGGCTCATCCAAAAGTTGCTGAAGCTGCTGTAGTTGGATTTCCGCATGATATTAAAGGCAATGGTTTATACTGTTATGTTACTTTAAATGTAGGAGAAAAATCAGACTTAGACCTTGAAAGAGATCTTAAGCTTTGGGTTAGAAAACAAATTGGAGCTCTTGCTACGCCAGATATTATTCATTTTTCACCTGGATTACCCAAAACTAGATCTGGGAAAATCATGAGAAGAATTTTAAGAAAAATTGCTGCTAATGAACATGATCAATTGGGTGACACATCCACTTTAGCTGATCCAAGTGTTGTACAAAGTTTAGTTGATAACAGAAAAAATATCTAAAAATTAATTAATTCCTTAAATTCTTTTTCAATATTATCCCACTTTAAGATCATAGAATTTAATACTATATTTCTATCCAAAGTTTTTAATTCGTCAGCAATTGGAGACCAATGATACAGGGCTAAAGCACTATCATTGAAAGGTAAAGAATTATGATGAGTTAACCAATTAATCTTACTTAGTCTTTCGGTAAAATCACTCTCTGCTTTTTGTCTAATATCTAACGGAAGTTTATTTTCACCTTCTGCATCTAAAATTTCTTTAAAAATTTCATTTGCATTTTCTGTGGCATTAAAAATTTGAGCAGATTTTAGATAGGACAAGGCAAACAACGTTAAATCTTGAATGGCTACCATGTAGATATTCCATTTTGCCTTCTCAACAGACTTTAAAAAAATTTCATTTTCAAACATTAAAATATATTTTGCTCCCATTCTGGTTTTTAAATAACCATAAAGTGTCATTTGGGTTATCCAGGCAGATTTTTTATGAATAAAGTCTTTTAAATCAGCAATATTCGAAATTTTTTTCTTGGGTTTAAATAAATTAAATAAGGGTGAAAAATATTCTCTAAGATATCCAAGTTTGAGATCTTTTAACTTAAGTCTTTCTTTTGTAGTCATTTTTCTAATTATAGTTGTTTTAAAGTTAAAAAATAGCCCCTATGCAGTATTTTTTTAGGCTTCCATTCCACCTCAATTTAAGTAATGTTTTGCTTTAACTATATAGGGAGACAAAAATGTCAAACAAAGAAAAACATTGGGATAAAACCAAAGGGTTAATGTTTATTACATTAGCTCTGTGGTTTTTCTTCGGTTACGTCGTTTTCATGTTTGGTGGAAGTTTAAACTCTGCAAGTTTCTTAGGGTATCCTTTAGCGTACTATATGTGTGCACAAGGTTCTCTAATTGCTTTCGTTGTTATTCTGTTTTGGTTTGCAAACAAGCAGGAAGCAATTGATGAAGAGTTTGGTTTTGCCGAAAGGGAGGATAACTAAATGAAGGGAAAATTTACAGATAACTTACCTAAGATCTACGGTCTTTATACAGGTGGTTTTGCGATATTCATCATTTTGATGGCTATAGCAGAACAAGCTGGAATGTCGGCTAAGACGATAGGTATTATGTTTGTGGCTTTTACAGTTGTGATTTACGCCGTAATTGGGTGGCTATCAAGAACTGTACAAGTTGAGGCGTATTATGTTGCTGGACGTCAAGTGCCAACAGTATTCAATGGTATGGCGACTGCAGCTGACTGGATGTCAGGTGCTTCGTTTGTAGCAATGGCTGGTGGTATTTACTTTGGTGGTTATACTTACATGGCATTCTTAGTCGGTTGGACTGGGGGTTACATTTTAGTATCTTCACTACTAGCACCTTACTTACGTAAATTCGGTTGTTACACAGTGCCTGATTTTATTGGAACAAGATACGGTGGAAACCTAGCTAGGTTTTGTGCTGTAATTGTTTTGGTTTTAGCATCATTCACTTATGTGACGGCTCAAATTAACGCTACAGGAACTATTGCTTCTAGAGCACTTGGAGTACCTTTTGAATTAGGTGTCTGGGTTGGTCTAATAAGTATTTTAATGTGTTCAATGTTAGGTGGTATGAGAGCGGTTACCTGGACTCAGGTTGCTCAGTACATCGTATTGATCGTTGCATACTTATTGCCTGTTTTCTGGATGGGTGCCAAATTAGGCAATCCTTTTCCTCACTTAATGTTAGGTGATGAAGTTGCCAGAATAGGTGAACTTGAAGCACAATTTGGTTTAGTTAAAAACGCTGCTGCAGACCTAAAAGCTGCTGGAGTACCAGGAGGATTGAGTTCAATTTCAGTTGCTCATTCTGAGGTACCTGGTGGAGCTATGGCTGCATGGAAGTTTATTTCTTTAGTAATTTGTATGATGGTGGGAACGGCTTCTCTACCTCATATTCTAATGAGATACTTTACAACGCCGTCAGTAAAATCTGCAAGAAAATCAGTAGCATGGTCGCTATTTTTTATCTTCTTACTTTACTCTACAGCGCCAATGTTAGCGACACTATCCAAGTTACAATTAATGGATCCAAACTTAGCTACTAGTATTATTGGTAAATCAATTGCTGATGTACAAGCTATTCAATGGGTTCAAGATTGGACTGCTGCCAACCAAGTATTCATAGCTGACTTTAACGGAGACGGAATTCTTCAGTTAAATGAATGGTTTATGAGAACTGGAGTAGTAGTATTAGCAACACCTGAAATTGCTGGTCTACCTTATGTTATCTCTGGACTTGTTGCTGCGGGTGGTATGGCTGCTGCTATGTCAACTGCGGATGGTTTAGTTCTTGCGATTGCGAACGCTTTATCACATGATTTATACTATAAAATCATTGATCCAAAAGCTGACGTTCAAAAGAGACTGATCGTTGCACGTGCACTACTAATCGTAATTGGAGCAGCTGGAGCATTTGTTGCCTCATTAAGATTAACTAGTATCCTTGGTGCCGTTGCTTGGGCCTTCGATTTTGCAATGTCTGGATTGTTTTTCCCACTTGTACTTGGTGTATGGTGGAAAAAAGCAACAAGACAAGGTGCAATTGCAGGTATGATCGGTGGTCTTGGTGCAGGTACAGCTTATCTAATCTATGTTGGGCCAAAGTTTATGGCTATGACACCTTGGTTAGGTATTGATCACTTACGTTTTGGAATCATCGGAGCTCCTGTTTGTTTAATACTAATGGTTGTTGTTAGTATGATGACTTATGAGGATAACGCTGAAGCGAAAGCTGTTAGTGCTATGCTTGATGAGACACGTATACCGGTTGGTAAGACGATACTTGGAAACAAATAAATAATTACTTTAAGGGGGCAATGAAAGTTGCCCCCTTATTATCCTTAAAAAAATTCAAAAATGGAAATACCTACTTATATTTATGTTGTCGATTATGCTCTAGGGCTCGTAATGTACACTCTAATTGGCAGATCTGCGATGAACCTTTTTCAAAGAGAGGATTCTGAATTTTTCTTTATGAAAATATTTGTAAAATTAACAAACCCTGTTTTAAATTTATTTAAATTTATTACTCCAAGCTTTCTTATTCCAATTTTTGTTCCTCTCTATGTGGCATGGTTCATATTTATGGTAAGATTTTATTTAATGCCTCTAGTTCTTGGTTATGGAGAGATGGGAATGCTTTCTTTTCCACTAGATAGCGAAATTTCTAGGCTGATATACGACCTATTTGGTAAAAAATAATTTTATTTTTATTTAAAATTGATACTACTAGATTAGTACTCAATGAAAAAAATACAAATTTCACCATCAATTTTATCTGCTGATTTTAGTCAATTAGGAAATGAAATTAAACGACTAGAAGAAGGTGGTGCTGACATGATTCATGTGGATGTCATGGATGGTCATTTCGTTCCTAACTTAACCATGGGGGCACCTATTATCAAAGCTTTAAGACAATATACAAAGCTGCCATTTGATGTTCATTTAATGATTTCACCCGTCCATAAATATATTCAAGATTATGCAGATGCTGGAGCAGACATTATAACTATACATCCTGAGGCTACTGAGGATTTGAAAAGCTCAATAGAGCATATTAAAAGTTTAAACAAAAAAGTAGGAGTTTCTCTAAACCCAAAAACTAAAATTAATTTAATAACAGACTTATTAAATGAGATCGATTTAGTTTTAATTATGAGTGTCAATCCTGGATTTGGCGGTCAAAAATTTATGCCTGAAGTCTTAGAAAAAATTAAAGATTTAAAAAAGATAAAAGATCAAAAGAATTTAAAATTTGATATTGAAATTGATGGTGGAATTAATTTTGACAATAACAAACTAGCTATTGAAGCTGGAGCTAATATTTTGGTCTCTGGCACAACTATATTTAAAAATAACAATGGAAATATAAAAAAAAATATAGAGCTTTTAAAATCAAGTTAAAATAATGATTTTTAATAGCTCATTTATTTTTTTTAAAGAAAAAATTCGTTCTCTATATTTAAGCTCAAATATTTATAATAAAAAAATTACTCCTTCGATCATTAGTTCTTTGGAATATCAACCAAGTCCTAGTCTGCTGGATTCCCTTATAAAATACGATAAAAAAAAAATTAATATCGAAAACTATTCATTAAATAATATTTGGGATGATAAAAATTTAAAAGAAAAAGATTATAAAAATTTAAATAGTTTTTTTTGGTTATTTAGTTTGGATTTAAAATCTTCAAAAAAAAATACACAAGAAGTAATACAGCAATGGATAGATAAGAATTACAGATATAACACTAAAAGTTGGGAAGTAGATATACTAGCAAAAAGAATAATTGCATGGACGTCAAATGCCAGACTTACATATGAAGATGGTAGCCCTCAGTATAAGGATAATTTCAACGGTGTTATAAAAAAACAGATTAATCATCTAATCAATGAAATTGAGCGGTCTGAGTGGGTTGATGACAAAATGATAAGTTGTGCCACCATTATTTTAGCTGGTTTATCTTATCAAGATAAAGACAATTATTTAGACAAAGGGTTAAATTTATTAAAAAAATTTGCAAAATTTTCTTTAGATAATGACGGTTTTCCAAAATCAAGAAATATAAGACAATTAAATTTTTACTTAAAATATTTTATTTTAATTCGAGAATGGTTAAAGGAATCTCAAAGTGAAATACCTGATCATATTAATGAAAATATTTATTATTTGGGACAAGCTTATGCATTTACTTGGAAAAATAATAATGTAGATCTACTATTCAATGGTAATCATGAGACGAACAATGATGATTTTGATCATTATCTAATGAAATTAGGATACAATTTTAAATCTCAAAACAATGAAGTGGGAGGATATGTAATTCTCAATAACAAAAAAAATTCTCTAATAATGGATGTTGGTGCTAGTCCAGATAAAAAGTTTTCATCAAATTACCAAGCAGGCACTTTATCTTTTGAAATATTATCAAACGGTAAAAAACTAATTTGTAATTCTGGATATTTTCAAAACTATAGACATCAATTAAATGACTTATCAAAATCTAGCGCCATACACAGTACACTAATTATAGATGACAGATCTTCGTGTAAATTTAGTAAAACTAAAAGTGGAGGTTCTAAAATTACGCAGGGGCTAAAGATATCAAAAAAAAATATTATATTTGAAAAAAATTATTGGAGAATTAATGCAGCCCATGATGGTTATTTAAAAAAATATGGCATTATCCATGAAAGAGAGGTGGAGTTTTATCCAGAACAAATAAAATTCATAGGTCACGACAAAATAATTTCCAAAAATGGTATTAAAAATTTAAAATTTGAAATTAGATTTCACTTAGAGCCAAATGTTAAAGTGATGAAGACTCAAGATAATAAATCAATACTAATTGATCTTGATGGTGAAGGCTGGAAGTTTAACTCTGATAACAGCACTATAAATATCGACAACGGACTATATTTCGGTAAAAAAAATTCATTTTCTGATAATCAAAATATATTTATTTCAGGAATGACTAATGATGAAAACCAAACTATAAAGTGGGAAATTACAAAATTATAATGAAAAAAATTAAAAGGGCCTTAATTTCTGTATCAGACAAAAAAAACCTGAAAGATCTTTTAAAGATTCTAACCAAATACAAAATTGAATTAATAAGTTCCGGTGGTACTTACAAAGAAATTAAAAAACTCAAATTTAAATGCTTGGAAGTCTCAGAGTATACGGGATCTCCTGAAATACTTGGTGGAAGGGTTAAAACACTACACCCCAAAATACATGCTGGGATATTAAGTAAAAGAAACAATAAATCACATGAAAAAGAATTAAAGAATAATAATTTTCACGAAATAGACCTTGTTATTGTTAACTTCTACCCTTTTGAAAAAACTTTAGAAGAAACCAATAATCATAAAAAAATTATAGAAAATATCGATGTTGGTGGGCCAACAATGGTTAGAGCTGCAGCCAAAAACTATAATGATGTTACCGTTATCACTTCTTCAAATCAGTATCCCGAACTAATTAATGAAATAAATTTACATAAAGGCTCTACTTCCTTAGTGTTTAGAGAAAAAATGTCTTTAGAAGCTTTCTCTGAAACTGCTTATTACGATGCAGTGATTTCAAATTATTTTAATAAAATTAAAAATAATAACTTTCCCAAAAAAAAAATTATTTATGGAAACTTAATAGAAAAATTAAGATATGGAGAAAATCCACATCAACAAGCTGCTGTTTACTCAAAAACACATAATTTAAATTTAGAACAAATTCATGGAAAACAATTAAGTTATAATAACTATAATGATATATTTTCAGCCTTAACTATTTCAAAATCACTACCTACTAACTCTGGAACTGTTATTGTTAAACATGCCAATCCCTGCGGTGTATCAATTCATAAAGATAATTTAAAAAGTTATAAATTGGCATTAGCATGTGATCCTGTAAGTGCTTTTGGTGGAATAGTGACTTGTAACTTTAAAATAAATAAAGCTTTGGCAATAGAATTAAATAATATTTTTTTAGAAGTTGTAATTGCAAACGGATTTGATGCTTCAGCAATTAAATTATTAAAAAAGAAAAAAAACCTACGTTTAATAGATGCAACAGATTTTAAAATAAAAGATTTGGTACGATTTAACTCAGCCAATGAAGTTATTTTAACTCAATCCGAAGATATTAAAAAATTTAATATTAAAGACTTTAAAGTAGTTTCAAAAAAAAAACCTAATACATCACAATTAAAAAATTTAATCTTTGCTTTTAATGTTTGTAGATATGTTAAATCAAATGCAATTGTTTTGGCTAGTCATGAAGCTACTGTTGGAATTGGATCTGGTCAATCCAGTAGACTTGATAGCTGCCAAATTGCAATTGATAAAATGCACAAATTTAAAAACTTTAACGAAGAAGTGGTTGCAGCCTCTGATGCATTTTTTCCCTTTGTAGATGGCATAGAAAAATTAGTCCAAGCAGGTGTTTCCGCTGTGATACAACCGTGTGGATCTATCAGAGACAAAGAAATAATTAAATTTGCAAACCAAACTAATACAATATTAGTTTTTTCTAAAACAAGACATTTTAGACACTAAAAATTTGATCAATTTTAGCTGCTAAAATAAAATCATTTTCAGAAAGCCCTTCTATTGCATGCGTGGTAATTATAATTTTTGCATACCCCCATCCAAAAGAGAGATCGGGGTGATGGTTTTCATTTTCCGAAATTTCTCCAACTTTATTAATAAAATTTTGACTATTAATAAAATCTTTAAAGATAAAATTTTTTTCTAAAAAATAAATATTTTTGTTATTTTTTTTTACATCCCACCCATCTACTTTTTTTTGATATTTGTGTATTTCACTTATATCAAAGGGTATTATCCCCCCTTCACAGGGTACACATTTTTTATTTAAAAGATCATTCATTTAATAACATATTTTGAGTTTAATGGAGCGGGTCAAGGGAATCGAACCCTCTACCTAATCGTTGGCAACGATTCGCTCTACCAATGAGCTAGACCCGCTTAAAAAGACTATAAATAGATGGTTTTTTTAATGCAAGCAATAATAAAATTATTTAATTTATTGTTAATTTCCAAAATTCATTAAAAATAATAATAAATAAATAGATTTTCTTGATAGTTGTAGCTAGCCCACCTCATAACCAAGCTCTTTTAAGTTGCTTTTAAATATTTCGCTAAGTTTTGATTTTTGGTTATCATTTAGTATGTTTTTCCAATTATTTTCTGGCCCTAAATTAAAAAAAGGAATTTTTTCATCATTATTTTTTGATGGGACTGCTTCTGTAAATCCATTTTTTTTTTCATCGTTTTTAAGTACATCAAATAAAGTCGTTCTAACTGAGTTTTTTAATTTATCCTTATTAATTTTTTCTTTTGTATTCAAAATTTTATTAATGAACTCTAAAATTTCTTTAAAGACTGTGTAAGTTTCTTTTAGAAGATCTTCATATCTAATTATTTTTACAGGTATTTGTTTTTGAATTTTCCAAGATTTATAGTTTGTGCCCCAAGAACTTATAAATTGAAAATCACTATAACCATCTTGTTTTATATTTCTAACATCATAAATAAATTTATTTTCAGTTGTCATCCACTTTAAAGCTGTCTCATCATCCATCTCATAATGATTTTTTAATGATGTTATTACATTTCTAGGATCCCTAACTATATAAATGCAACCAATTGAGTTTTCTTTGTTGGTAAATTTACAATCATTAACTGTTCCAAAAATATTGTGTGTTTTAAAAAATTTTAGTTTTTTGTCTTCATTAATTTTCTCTTGGGACTTAAGCCAAAACCTTGCTGTGTCTGCTACTTCTCTTAAATTGTAATCAAAACCAACAAAATGTCTTTTTTCTGGAAACTGCCCAATATTTTTTAATAAGTTTTGGTTATAAACCCCATCGTTAGAATAATAATAAGCACTAAGTAATGTTCTTAACCAAGTATTCCCACTTTTAGGGTAAGATGCTATCCATAATAGCATTGTATAAATATTATAGATCAATAGTATTTATTCTGATAATAAAATTTTATGAAAGATTTACCAAAAATTATACCTGTTTTTCCTCTAAGTAACTTTATAATTTTTCCAAATACAACTGTGCCATTAAATATATTTGAACCAAGATATGTTGAAATGATTAATGACAGTATGAAGACTAATAAATTAATAGGCCTGATTCAACCAAAACAAAATAAGCTTAGCGCCATTCCTGATCTTCATGAGATTGGCTGTTTGGGAAAAATTACAAATTTTAAAGATGTTGATGGGAGATATTTAATAGACCTTAAAGGTTTAACGCGCTTTAAAGTAATTAAAGAAATTAAAAGCAACAAAGCTTACCGTACATGCGAGATCACCTTTGATAATTATGAAGATGATTTAAATATTCAAAAAAAAGAGTTAAAATTTTCTGATCTAGAATTAATTTTTAAAGACCTAAAATCACTATTTGAAAAAAAAGGTTATATTATCAACTGGAAATCTCTAGAAAAACAAGATTTAAATGAAACCATAAATGCTCTTGCTATGGCCTCCCCTTTTTCATTGGAGGAAAAACAAATCTTGTTGGAAAGCCAGAATTTAGAGATAAGAAAAAATAAGATTGCAGAAATTTTAACTACTTATAATTATGACAACTATAACAATACAACCATTCAGTAAATCTAAAAATTTATACCTCTATCCGCAAATTTAATTAAAAAATTATTAAAATTATTATTTTTTCCGATCATTTTAATAATTCTGGTCAGTTTTTTACTTTTCAATTTTTTTTCAATATTAAAAAATTCATGAATAAGATCTATTCCACTTGAAAACATAAAATTTTTATTTCTGGTTTGTTTTTCAAAATCATTTAAAATTGAAGTGTCTATATGCAAGCCTAATTCAATTTTACTTTGAATGATTTCAGATAAAATTTTTATGTCCCTAATAGTCATATTGAAGCCCTGTCCTGCAAGTGGGTGTATTCTGTGCAACAAATCTCCAAATGCTAAAATATTTTTATGATAATAATTTCTCAAACTAGATGAGCTCAACTTAAAGTTATTTAACCCAAAAATATCCTTTATTTGATATTTTGGGTTGTTTTTATTTATTAAGTCTACTACCTCAAAATTGCTAAATTTTTTGTTCTTAACATCTAGTGAGCATACAATTGAAGTTTCATTTTTTGAAATGGGTAAAAATGCAATAGGACCAAATTCTGAGAATACTTGAACTGCTGTACTATTTTCTATTTTTTCATGTTTAAGAATTGCTGTATAGGCAATATTAAAATAATTTTTTTCTAATTTGTTATTAAAGTACTTTTTTGCTAAAAAGTTATTTGAATCACAATTAATTATCAAATCATATTCTTTTTTATTTAGCAGAGCCTCATTAAAAGTTTTTTTTATTATTGAGTGTGTGCAAAACTTATTTTTGAATATTTCTTTCTTTAATGATCTATACAATTCATCATTTTTAATCATATAAAAAAGTTTTTTTTTTTTATTTCCAAAATTTAATAAACTTTCATCTTTGAACTTTTGAGAATAAATTTCTATTTTTTTTATTTCCCAACAATTTCGCTTCGGGATTTCGTGGATTTCTTTTTTAAAAAATTCTAAATTATTTTTTGATATACCGATGGTTCTACTTGATGTTAGTTTTGGAATTTTATTTTCATGGTATATATGAACATTTATTTTTTTATTTATTAGATTTTTGGCCAAAGATAGACTGGATAGTCCATCTCCTATAATACATACATTCATAATAATTTTTAATTTTAACAATATAAATTAGATGATACAAAGTGATTAATTGGATTAATTAATTTATGGAATTTAAAAAACTAGCCAACAATTCAATTAATTTTGGTATAAATAGAATTATTGAGATTTTAGGCCTAACCATCATAATTATGGGTGTTTTATTGCTAATATCATTAGCTAGCTTTTCCCCTAATGATCCAAATTTTATTTTCCCAGATAATACAGAAATCAAAAATTTTCTTGGTTTTCGTGGTAGCTTTACATCTGATCTTTTTTTTCAGTCCTTTGGGTTGATTGCTCTACTAATTCCCTTTAGCCTTATAATTTCTGGAATAAATATTGTTTTGAATAAAAAAATTTTCTTAGTAATAGAAAGTATCTTTTATACTATAATTTATTCTTTACTTGGGTCGGTATTTTTTTCTTTTTTTTATCCAACTACCCTTGATCTTTATATTAATGGAAATGGGGGTTTTATTGGAAAATATTTGGAAGCGACTTTTCTTACCTCTATAATTAATATTAACTCACAAATTTCTTATTATTTATTTATTTTATTAATTTTGATTGTATTTTTAATTAGTATTCAATTTAAAGTTACTTCTTTTTATAAAATAATTAAAAAATTATTTAAATTTTTATTTTCTAAAAAGGAAAAAAGCTATACCAATGAAAATGAAATTATTAGTGAATTTATACCACAGGAAGAAATAAAAAGCTTAATCCAGGAAGACTTACCTTTTATTAAAAATGAAAATAAAATTGATAGTAAAAAAATAAAATTTAAATTACCTGCTTTAGATTTATTAAAAATTCCAACTCAAAAAGAGAGAGAAAAACTTAGAGACGAAGATTATATAGATAGTGAATTCTTAGAAAAGATTCTTCTAGACTTTGGTGTTAATGGTAATATTAAAAAAGTTAGTCATGGACCTGTTGTAACTTTAAATGAGTTTGAGCCAGCAGCTGGTGTTAAAGTTTCAAAAATCATTAATCTTTCAGATGATATCGCTAGAAATACTAGCTCTGAATCAGCTAGAATTGCTACCATACCCGGTAGAAGTACTGTTGGTATAGAATTACCTAACTCAACCCGAGAAAATGTTTATCTTAGTGAAATACTTTCAAGTAGCGATTTCAATAAAAAAGATATTAGATTACCAATCGCACTTGGGAAAAATATTTCAGGTATTCCTGTCGTTGGTGATTTGGCATCAATGCCTCATTTATTAATAGCTGGTACCACAGGATCAGGTAAGTCTGTTTGCATTAATACCATTATTCTCTCTCTTCTTTACAGACACACACCTGATAAATGTAAGTTCATATTGATAGATCCTAAAATGTTGGAATTATCTACTTATGAAGGAATACCTCATTTGTTATGTCCTGTTATTACAGAAGCCAAAAAAGCTGCCTCTGTTTTGGGCTGGGTTGTTAAAGAAATGGAAAATAGATACCGACTTATGACAAAAGAAGGTGTTCGTAATATCGATGGGTATAATGCAAAACATACTTTGGCTATGCCTTATATTGTGGTGGTTGTTGATGAAATGTCTGATCTGATGTTAGTTGCTGGAAAGGAGATAGAAAATTATATCCAAAAACTATCTCAAATGGCAAGAGCCGCTGGGATTCACATTATAATGGCAACACAAAGACCTAGTGTTGATGTAATTACAGGAACCATTAAAGCAAACTTCCCGACAAGAATTTCTTTTCAGGTAACCTCTAAAATTGACAGTAGGACAATCTTGGGGGAACAAGGAGCCGAACAATTACTTGGGAAGGGAGATATGCTTTATATGTCTTCTGCTAATCGAATAGTTAGAATTCATGCCCCTTTTGTCTCTGAAAATGAAATTGAAAAAGTAAACAATTATTTAAGAGCGCAAGCAGAACCAAATTATATAGATGAAATTTTAAGTTTTGCAGATGAAAAAGAAGTTGGTGATAATGCATCAGACGCGGGAGATAAAGATGAGTTATATCAAGCAGCATTAGATATAATTAGGTCCGAAGGTAAGGCATCTACCTCGTTTTTACAAAGAAAATTACAAATAGGATACAATAGAGCTGCAAGAATAATAGATATGATGGAGGCTGATGGGATTGTTAGTAAAGCAAACCATGTTGGCAAAAGAGATGTCTTATAATGCTTAGGATAATAATAATATTCATTGCACTAAACCTTTATAATCCCGCACTAACATCCATGAGGGAAGATATAATTTCTAAAATGGAAATTACCAATAATTTGAGTTTTAATTTTATTCAAACTGTAGATGATAAAAGTGAAAATGGTAAATGTATTTTAGAATATCCAAAAAAAATTTATTGTGAGTACGATGATGCAAATAAAAAAATTATTGTATCAAATGGAAAATCTTTAGTAATCAAGACTAGTAACAAGGGTAGCTATTATATTTATCCTCTAGATAAAACTCCGTTAGAGTATTTATTAGATAAAGAGTATCTAATTTCTAAAATACAAATGTTAGAGCCAAGAGATATTGATGATAAATATCTAAATTTTAAAATTTTTGAAAATAATAATGAAATTAATATTTTTTTTGATAAGAAAAGTCTAAACTTAATTGGATGGCAAATAGAAGATATATACCAAAACTTGAGTGTTACCTTTATTTCCTCAGTTAAAATAAATCAAAAAATAAATGAAAAAAAATTTATTTTACCACAAAATAACTAGCTATTTTATCTTATTAGAGTTTCAGTTTTAAAAATCTTCATTCCTCTTGCTAAATAATTTTTTAAAGCATTTTCATGATCTAAGGAGCAGGTATGCACCCAGACTCTTCTTGATCCCAAAATAAACGATTTTTTAATTGCTTCACTAAGAAGATATCCTCCAAATTTTTTTCCAAAATATTCTTCTAAAATTCCAAAATAAGCTATTTCTGCCTCTTTACTACTTTCATTAAATAACAGTTCAAAATAGCCAGCAATTTCATTTTTCTCTTTAAGAATATAAGTATAAAGATTTTCATTAGACACATACTCTATCCAATTTAAATCTGTCCAAACAAGCCTATCAACCCACTGACAATTCTTACCAATGTTTTTGTAAAAAAATTTATTTAATTGGAAATCTTTGGGGTTAACTAATTCTACTGAACTATTTTGTGAAGATATTTTTACTTCTTTAAAATCTTCCAGAGATTTAATTTCTAAGTAATTTCTAAGAATTTTCTCTGTCACTCAACCATTTTTCCTATTTTTTCACCTCCAAATAGGTGAAAGTGTAAGTGGGGAACTTCTTGTCCTCCATGTTCTCCCAGGTTAGTAAGTGCTCTATAACCTTTGCCAGTATCTGCTGATACTCCCAATATCCTTGATACCTCTGTAATTGCCTTACTTATGGCAACTATTTCTTGGTCAGAGGCTTTTTGATTAAAATCATCTAAGTCAATATATTCACCCTTGGGTATTATAAGTGCATGAATTTTTTTTTGTGCATGAATGTCATAAAAAGAAAGAACATATTCATTTTCAAAAATTTTTTTACAAGGAATTTCTTTTCGTAAGATTTTAGCAAAAATATTATTTTTGTCGTAACTCATTTTCTATTATTTTTTTCTTCAATACCAGATTGATTTTTTCTATTTTCCAATTCTTTCAAAACATCTTCAAACTTAATATTGGCTACTTCCAATGTGACTAATAAATGATAAATTGTATCCGCAGCTTCATGAACTACGTTAGAATTGTCATTTAAAGCCTCTGTAAGCTCTCCAAACTCTTCTTGCATCTTGTCTATGCACTTAGTTAAGCCACCAGATAATAGTGAAGAAGTATATGATTTATCTTCATCTTTATTTTTTCTATCTCTTATAGTTTTTACTAAATCTAATAGATTTTCTGACATGTCTAAATCCTAACTGGAATTCCTTTTGAATTCAAATATTGTTTAGCTTCATGAATTGAGTGTGTTCCATAATGAAAAATCGAAGCCGCTAAAACAGCACTAGCGTTCCCCAATTTAATACCCTCTACTAGGTGATCAAGGTTTCCTACTCCGCCTGAAGCAATCACGGGTATATTAACTGTCGAGGATATCCTAAAAATTAAATCATTATCATAACCAATTTGAGTGCCATCTCTATCCATGGATGTAACTAGTAGTTCCCCTGCTCCACTATCTTCCATTTTTTTAGCAAATTCTATCGCATCGAGGCTTGTGTTGTTTCTTCCACCGTGAGTAAAAACCTCCCATTTATTGCCATTTTTTTTAGCGTCTATTGCAACAACAATGCACTGTGAGCCAAATTTTTTTGAACTTTCAATTATCATTTCAGGATTTTGAACTGCAGCAGTATTGATTGAAACTTTATCTGCTCCACAATTTAATAGTTTATTAATATCATCAACTCCCCTAACTCCTCCTCCAACTGTTAATGGTACAAAGCATTTCTTGGAAGTTCTTTTAACCACATCATAAATTGTATCTCTATTTTCATTAGAAGCAGTAATATCTAAAAAACAAATTTCATCAGCACCACCATCACTATAAATTTTAGCTTGCTCGACTGGATCACCCGCATCTTTTAAATCTATAAAATTAATTCCCTTAACAACTCTCCCATTTTTAACATCTAGACAGGGTATAATTCTATTTTTAAGCATCTAATTCTCTCACTAATTCTTCTAATTTAATATCACAATCATATATGGCTTTACCAACAATTATTCCTTCAATATTTTTTAAACCTTTTGCTTTTTTAATATCATCCATTGAAGACACGCCTCCAGAAATAATTACTGGGCAATTAGAAACATTGGCAACATTAGTTGTTTCTTCAAAATTAGGGCTTTGTTTGGTACCATCTCTGTTTATGTCAGTATAAATTAATCTACTGGCACCATAATCATTTACTTCTTTTAAAAAATCTAAAGTGAGTAGATTAGAGTTTTCCTTCCATCCTGAAACTGACAGATATCCATCTTTAGCATCTAGCCCTAAGGCAATTTTATTTGGAAATTTTTGACATGCTTCTTTTAAAAAATTCTTATCCTTTATAGCTGCACTTCCTAAAATAACTTTCTCAACTCCTACATCTGCGTATTTTTGAATACTATCAATGGTTCTAACGCCTCCTCCTACTTCAATTTTTAAATCAAATTTATGAACTATTTCTTTAATAATATCCAAGTTAACTGTCTCTCCAGTTAGGGCGCCGTCTAAATCAACAATGTGTAAATTTTTAAAGCCATGATCTTTGTATTTACCAGCTTGATCAATCGGTGACATTTTATATTCAGTTTTGTTATTAAAGTCTCCTTTAATTAATCTCACACATTTTTTATCTTTAATATCAATAGCTGGAAATATTTTCATATTTATAAATTTAAAAAATTTTCTATAATTTTAAGTCCTAATTTATCACTTTTTTCAGGGTGAAATTGAGTTCCAAAGATATTTTCTTTTTCAACTGAGCAAACAATATTTGATGAATAATCTGTTGTTGCAGAAATTACACTTTTATCTTCTGGAATAAATTCGTAGCTGTGCACAAAGTACATATGTGATTTATTTTTTATATCTTGAAAAATCTTACTTTCTTTAATAATATTAATTTCATTCCAGCCAATGTGTGGAAGTTTGAATTTATTATTTTGGTTATCAATCTTTGATACTTTTCCTGAAATCCAACCAAGTCCTTTTGTTTCAGTTTCTTCATAACCAATATTTGCAAACATCTGTAAACCAACACAAATTCCAAGAAGAGGTTTTTTATTGTTAATTGCAAATTCGTTTAGAGCGTCAACTAAACCATTTATGCTATTTAATGCATCAACGCAGCTTTTAAACGATCCCTGCCCTGGTAAAACTACCTTGTCGCTTGATTTAATCTTATTTAAATCTGAAGTTACTTCGATATTAACTTTGTCATTAGCAACTTCTTTAAAGGAATTTATTACAGAGCTGATGTTTCCTGAATTATAATCAACAATTGTGACATTCATTAAACTTATAATGAGCCTTTAGTTGATGGAATGCTCTTCTTATTTCTAGGATCTATTTCTAAAGCTGTTCTTAATGACCTTGCTAGAGCTTTAAAGCAAGACTCAATTATGTGATGACTATTGTCTCCATAAATATTTTCCATATGCAGCGTTATTCCTGCTGATTGAGAAAATGCCTGAAACCATTCTTTAAAAAGTTCCGTATCCATTTCTCCAAGTCTTTCTACTTTGAGCTTAACCTTCCATATTAAATAAGGTCTATTAGAAACATCAATTGCAACTCTTGTTAACGTTTCATCCATTGGTATTATTGCATGGGCATACCTTCTAATTCCGGCAAAATTTTTTAGGGCTTTCTTTAAAGCCTCACCTATGGCAATTCCTGTATCTTCTGTTGTGTGGTGAAGATCTATATGAGTGTCACCTTTTGCTTTAACTTTTAAATCAATCAGTGAATGCTTTGATAGTTGTTCCAGCATGTGATCTAGAAAACCTATTCCAGTATCAATTTTATATTGACCTTTGCCATCAATATTAACTTCAACACTAATGCTGGTTTCTTTTGTTTTTCTGGAAACTTTTCCTATTCTGCTCATAATATATAATACGTATATAGAGATTAAGTTACTATATCAATATTTGCAATTTACTACTTGAAGATTAAAAATTAATATCCATTTATAATCAATGACTACAATAGTGCTTATTAGAAAAAATAACGAAGTTGTGGTTGCTGGAGATGGTCAAGTCAGTATGGGAAATACTGTAATAAAAAGCACTGCTGCAAAAGTTAGAAAAATTGAAAAAAGAAATGTGATTGCAGGATTTGCTGGGTCTACTGCAGATGCTTTAACTCTATTTGAAAGATTAGAGGCTAAACTTGAAAAACATGCTGGGAATCTTCCTAGAGCTGCTGTTGAGTTAGCTAAAGACTGGCGAACTGATAAATATTTAAGAAGATTGGAAGCTTTAATGGCTATTGCAGATAAAGAACATAGTTATATAATTTCTGGTACAGGTGATGTTCTTGAGCCAGAAGGTGATGCAATAGGTATAGGTTCAGGTGGAAATTATGCGCTGGCTGCTGCTAAAGTTTTATTAAATATGGATTTAAGTGCAGAAGAGATTGCACGAAAAGCAATTAAAATTGCATCTGAAATTTGTGTATTTACTAATGACAATATCAAAATTGAAAAAATTTAATGGAAGATACAAACGTTACTCCCTTTCCAAAAGAAAAAATTAAAAAAGATGATAGTTCTCTAGTTAGCTCTTTATCGCCTAGAGAAATAGTTTCAGAACTAGACAGATATGTGGTTGGTCAAAATAAAGCGAAAAAAGCAGTAGCTATAGCTCTAAGAAATAGGTGGAGAAGGCAGGCTTTAAAAGGTGAAATGAAAAATGAAGTTTTGCCTAAAAATATTTTAATGATTGGACCAACAGGTGTTGGAAAAACTGAAATTTCTAGAAGACTATCTAAATTAGCAGAAGCTCCTTTTGTAAAAGTAGAAGCAACAAAATTTACAGAGGTTGGATATGTTGGAAGAGATGTTGAGCAGATTATAAGAGACTTACTTGAAATTGCTATTGCCCTGGAAAAAGTAAAAAAAAGAAAAGAAGTACATGCAAAAGCACAAAAGCTGGCTGAAGAAAAAGTTTTAGATGCTTTGGTTGGTAATAAAGCAAGCCTCGCAACAAGAGAAAGTTTCAGAAAAAGATTAAGAGATGGTGATTTGGATGACAATGAAATTGAGATTGAAGTAAATGACAGTGGTTCTCAAGCTTCATTTGAAATTCCTGGTATGCCAGGAGCTAATATTGGCATGATAAATATTGGTGAAATGATTGGAAAATCAATTGGTAATAAACAAAAGAAGAAAAAAATGTCTGTTAAAGAATCTCATGAAATTTTAATCAATGATGAAGCTGATAAATTAATTGAGGAAGATAAAATTATTAAGTCTGCAAAAAATTCAACTGAAAATAATGGAATAGTTTTTCTAGATGAAATTGATAAAATTTCAGGAAGAGCAGATAGGGTTGGGGGAGATGTTTCTAGGGAAGGGGTTCAAAGAGATTTACTTCCTTTGATTGAAGGAACAACCGTCAGCACTAAATATGGTCCTATTAAAACAGATCATATTTTATTTATTGCATCCGGTGCATTTCAGCTTGCAAAACCTTCTGATCTTTTGCCTGAACTTCAGGGTAGATTGCCTATAAGGGTTGAGCTTGAGGCTTTAACAAGTGATGACTTTAAAAGAATTCTCAAAGAACCTGACTTTAGCTTAATTAAGCAATATGTTGCTTTATTAAAAACTGAAAATGTAGAATTAGAATTTTCTGATGATGGAATAGATGCTATCGCTAATATGGCTTCGGAAGTTAATTCTACGGTAGAAAATATAGGGGCAAGACGACTACATACAATCATTGAAAGAATTTTAGAAGATATTAGTTTTACAGCAACTGATAGGGCTGGTGAAAAAATTATAATTAATTCTGAATATGTGAAGCAAAATTTAGATGAACTTGTTAAGGATACCGATTTATCTAAATTTATTCTCTAATAAATTATTTTAATTTAAATTTGTTTTTAAGATAAATATAAAAAGCCCCACTTCCACCATCCTCAATTTTAGCATCTGTACTTTCTATAATCATTTTCATTAAATTTTTATTAGATTCTATAAACTCAGGAACTGAATATTTTAATATGCTTAAATCCTTTGAAAGATAAGGATTTTCAACATTTTTAGACCTCAAACCCTTACCTGTAATTACTATAATTTTAGTAACACCTTCTTCAAAACATTTTTTAATAAAGCGTTTTATAGCTTTATTTGCATCCTCAAGAGTAAAACCATGAAGATCTATTTTTTTTATCTTTTCGTGTCTTATATTTTTTTTAGCAACAAAATCTTTATTTGGTATTTTTTCATTATTTTTTAGAAAATTTTCCCAATCTTCTTTATCTTTATCTGAAATTTTCTTTATCAATTACGTAAGTGTGTCTATTAGTAGCCAATTAGGGTTTGTTGATTTTAGATTTTTTGAGAAAACCCAAGTATCATAGACAGTTTTAACTTTTTCACTATCTCCAGAAATGATTTTTTTCTCTTTATCTTTTACACAGGTAATTATCTCACTAACAAAATCGACCGTAACCTCTAAACTGTTTTCTATTTTTTTATGGGTTTTAACTGCTGCTGATTTAATTCCAATAAATGTTATTTCGGCAAACTGGCCTTTACTTTTTCTATCTTGAAGGGCTTCTTTAAATTGATCATAAATTTTTTTACTCAAAAGCGACTTGCTGACTACCAGCTTATTGTCACTGTCACTAAAATCTGTGATAATTGTTTCATAAGCAATTTTTGCACCTTTTAAAAATTCTTTTTGTGCTGCTTCATCAAAATTTTCACTAACTGGTTTTGTGGTTATGTTTATTTTTTGAAATTCTTTCCCAAATTGTGGAGGAATTTTTCCTTCAAAACCTGTTTTTTTTCCAAGTATTCCTCTTAAACGCAGAAATATAAAACCTGCAATCATTGCTAAAAGAATAATATCGATGTATTCAAAACTATAATTCATAATTTAATAATATTTACTATGTTGATTAATTACAACTAGCAATTTAGACTAGGGACAAATGAACACATTTTTGTTATTAATAATTGGTGTCCCCATTATTGAAATTTATTTATTTATCAAGTTGGGCTCTCAAATAGGTGCTTTTAATACAATTTTACTAATTTTTATTACTGCATTTTTTGGCATTATTTATGCCAGATATGAGGGTTTTAACACTTTACAGTCAGGAATGTCCCAAATTGTAAAAAATGAACTTCCAGTTTATGAAATTATTTCAGGTGCAGCATTAGCGTTTGCAGCACTACTTTTAATTTTACCTGGTTTTGCTACAGACTTTTTGGGTTTACTAATAATATTTCCACCAACAAGAAAATTGATATTTAAAAAAGTATCAATTAAACAAAAGCCTATAAATAAAAAACAAGATTTTATTAATGGTGAATTTGAAGATATAGAGGATGAAAATGACAGAAAACTTTAAAATAATTGGCAGCTTTATAAAAGATATGTCAAGTGAAACACCTAATGCTCAAACATTTATATTTGTAAGAGATAAAATTTCTAAATATCGACTTAATATTGATATTACCTCCAAGGCTGTGAAAAATGGAATTATTGAGGTAAACACAATAATAAAATTTGTGGACCAGCCAGAAATTTTAAAGAAAGCGCACTTTGAAATAACTTACACTTCTATTGTTAAGGTTAATGAAAAAATTTCTGATAAAAAAGAAATGGAAAAAATTATTTTATGTGACGTGCCAAATAAAATCTACCCTGACCTAGAGAGAATATTTTTAAATTTATTAACTGATTCCGGTTACCCAGGAATAAAACTTGAAAAAAAAATTGATTTTACGGAATTATATAAACAAAGAGCTAATTAAAAAAATTTTTCTTTAAACTGCTTTTTAAATATTCCTTATGTAGCTTAAGCTCTTCCTCTGTCGGTTTAATAACTTTCTTATAATACTGATTAATATCCTTAGAGTTTATTATTGTTTTTTCATTGTCTTCATTTTTAAAATTTAGTGTGGGCTCTTTTTGGTCTAATAGATTAATATAAACTTTAGCTAATAAATCACAGTCTATAAGAGCAGTATGTTGGGTTCGCTTAGAATTGTCTACACGATATCTTTTACACAACGCATCAAGACTTATTGGTGAACCAGGAAACTTATCTCTAGCTAAAGCAAGTGTATCAACAACATTTTTACTGTCTAATTTTTCTTTACCCAGTAATGCTAATTCGTTATTTAGGTGTGATAAATCAAATTCAGCATTATGAATTACTAGCCTCTTATTATCTATAAAATTTAAGAAATCTTCTGCTACCTCAGAAAATCTTTTTTGTGTAGATAAAAATTCGTCTGTATAGCCATGGACCTCTAATGCCTTTTCAGAAACTTTTCTTTCGGGATTAAGGTAACAGTGAAATCTATTTTTAGTTGGAACCAAGTTGTCTAATTCTATACAGCCAATTTCTACAACTCTGTGTCCTTCCCTGACGGACAAACCAGTTGTTTCTGTATCTAATACAACTTCTTTCATTTTATATAATTTCTTTTATTATTTTTTTTATACTTTTGTTAACAGAGCTATTAGTAAAATTATTTTTAATTATATAGTTGGATTTTTTCTTTTTAAAGCTCAATGGGAGCTGAATTTTTTTAAATTTATTAAATAAGCTGATATTATAATTATCTCTTTTTTTTAATCTCTTTATAATTTCAGATTTTTTGGGTTGAACGAAAATTAAAATATCATCTTTTTTATTTAATTTATTTTCCAATAAAAGAGGTATATCCAAAACAACAGCTTCATATTTTTTATTATTTTTTAAAAATATATTCATTTTTTTTCTAATCTCTGGATGAATAATTTTTGTAATTTTTTTTAAATTTAATT